>JACCDZ010842551.1_pt1 | contig 11209 bp, 11 predicted proteins | sample 7449551 | NCBI WGS metagenome assembly JACCDZ01 (sample SAMN15323452, study PRJNA562643) | freshwater metagenome | isolation source: river surface water | place: USA:Blue River Watershed | collected 2017-08-18
CTTTGCCGCCGTGCGCGGTATCCACGCGGTGCGCATCACCGAGTAATCAACCCACAGCAGACGATAAGACGGGCCTCAAGGCTCCTTTTTTTCGTCTGCTGTTTTGGAGACACCATGTTTCAAGAATTCCCCAAGATGCTATACAAGGCCGATGCGCATTCCATCGTGGACAACGCAGAGCAAGAAGCAGCATCCCGCGCCGATGGCTGGCACGACTTTGGCAAAGACCCCGCACCGGACTCGGACGCCAAACCGGCCCGCCGCAAGAAGGCCGACCCCGCACAGGATGCGGACTAACCCATGCGCACCGCCGCAGACATTGCGCAGCGCGCGCTGATCCGCTCTGGTGTGATTGCGGCTGGCGAGACACCCACCGCTGCAGAGATCAGCGATGCCGTGACAACGCTCGGTGACATGCTCGATAGCTGGAGCCTGGAGCACCTGTTGGTGTTCGGCACCACCGAGTTGACCGCGCCGATTGCCGGACGTGCGAGCCTGACGATCGGCCCTACGGGCGACCTGATCGCCACCCGCCCAAACAGTGTGCTGACGGGCTTTGTGCGCACAGCGCAAGGCGACACGCCCATTCACATGGCGGCGCCCGAGTTCCTGGACAGCATCAGTGACAAGACGGCGCAGGACGACGCCTACTGGGCGGCCTACGAAGGCGCCATGCCTGACGGCGTACTGACGCTGTGGCCCGTGCCCGGTGATGGCGTGCTGCACCTGCGTGTGACCCACCCCATCGTCACCATTGTGGACATGAACGATGAGCTGGCGCTGCCCCCCGGCTGGTTCCACGCCATGACGCTGAACCTGGCCGTGCACCTGTGCGAAGAATACGGCTTTGCCATCACCGAGACGCTGGCCAGCACGGCGGCCAATGCCAAGGGCGCCATCAAGCGCGCCAATATCCGGCCCGCCGTGGCCACGTTTGATCAGGCGCTGCTGTGACAGAGTTTCCATTTGTCGGTGGCAGCTACACCAGCCGCAGCCTGAATTTTGATGCGCAGCGCAGCGTGAACCTGTACCCGGTCATGTCGGAGACTGGCAGCAGCCGCAGCGTTGCGATGCTGACCACCACGCCAGGGCACAAGAAATGGCTGGATGTTGGCACCGGGCCAATCCGTGGCCTGCTGCGCATTGACGATGCCACGCTGCTGGTGGCCAGCGGCGCCAAGCTGTACCGCGTGACCACGGGCAAGGTGGCCGCCGAGATCGGCGCACTGGAAGGCACAGGGCCGGTGCGCATGGCCAGCAACGGCAAGCAGGCCATGATCGTGACAGTGGCCGCAGGCTACTTTCTCACGCTGGCCAATTGGACGCTGGCCAAAATCACCGATGCCAGCTTCACCGGCGCGGACGCTGTGGCCTTTTTGGATGGCTATTTCGTCTGGAACCGGCCCAACTCGGGCGAGTTTGCCATCAGCCAGCTCTACGGCACCCAGATTGACGCGCTGGAATTTGCCACAGCTGAAGGCGCGCCCGATGGGCTGGTGAGCCTGATCGTGGATCACCGCGAGCTGTGGCTTTTCTGCAAGAGCACCACCGAAGTTTGGTACAACTCCGGCGCCCCCGATTTCCCGCTGGCACGGGTGAGCAACGCCTTCATTGAGCACGGCTGCGCCGCGCCCCATTCCGTGGCGAAGCTCGATAACACGGTGTTTTGGCTGGGTGCGGACGACCGTGGCCAGGGCATGCTGTGGCGCGCCAATGGCTACACGCCGCAGCGCGTGAGCACCTTCCCGATTGAGGACGCCTGGAGCCGCTACCCACGGATTGATGACGCTGTGGCCTTCACATACCAGCAGGGCGGGCACAGCTTTTACGTGATCAACTTCCCTGCGGCGGACGCCACCTGGGTTTATGACGCGGCGGCCAATCTGTGGCATGAGCGGGCCTGGAGAACACCCGACACCGACGACATGCACCGCATCCGTGGCCATGTGCATGCGCACTTTGCAGGGGCGCACATGGTGGGCGACCACAGCACCGGGAGGCTGTATGCGCTGGACGCTGAGCATTACCGCGACGAGGCATTGGGCGAAGGCGAGGCGGGCGAATTGATCCCCCGCATCCGTGTCGCGCCGTACCTGTCGGGCGATGGCACGCGCCGCCGCCTGCACACGCTGGAGATCGTCATGGAAACCGGCGTAGGGCTGGTGACCGGGCAGGGCGAAGACCCGCAGGCCATGTTGCAGTGGTCGGACGATGGTGGCCACAGTTGGAGCCACGGCCATTGGGCCAGCATGGGCAAGGTGGGCGAGCGCAAGACCCGTGCGCTGTGGCGCAGGCTGGGGTCGGCCCGTGAGCGCGTGCTGCGCGTGGAAGTCACCGACCCTGTTCCCGTCAACATCATCAAAGCCAGATTGGCCGCATCATGAGCGAGAACATTACCATTCCATCGGCTCGCGTTCCGATGGTTGATGACAAGGGGATGATTACTCGCGAGTGGCTTGTAGTCATCAACGGTATTTTCCAGCGCGTTGGTGGGTTTGAGGGGTTTTCCAATCAAGAACTCTACGGCGACGCATCCGCGCTGCAAAGCTACGACGAGTTGCTGGGGCGTATCGGCGCCACGGAGGCGCAGCAGAGAATGGCCGGGACAGGCGAAGCATCCAGCCAGGAGCTGGGACAGCGCATTGCTGCCCTGGAGGCGCAAAACCGCAGCCTTGGGCAGGCGGTGCAGATGCTTGCCATGGGGATGTCCCCCAGCTTTGACAGTATTGCTCGCGCCGAAAGCAACGTGTTCGACACCATTAAGGTGCGCGGAGATGCACTGCTATCCAGCGCCCGAGGCGCTACCAAGGTGCGCGGCGGTGTGTCGGGCAGTTCGGCCGTGTTCCAGGTGGGAGGCACGTCGCAGCTTGGCGGGAACACGACGGTAAACGGCCTGGCGAGTGTTCGCGAGACTGGTGGGGAATATGTTCTCAGCCTAAAGAACTCCACCAGCAAGGACTGGACATTTGGCGTTCGATCGGTAGGGATGTACCTGCGCAACGTCACTGACGGCGCAACACGGCTTGAGGTGTCAAACGCTGGGCTGGTCAATATTCCCGGAGAGGTCACCGTCACTGGTGACGCCACAGCATCCTTGTTCAAAAGCACACACGGCCTCAATGTCGCAGGGGTGCGTGTTGTTTATCAGCGCGTTGCGGGGATGCCCGCTTTCGTTCCATACGCAGGGCAGACCATCGGCGCGAGCTATTCGCAAGCACAAATACAAGAGCTCGACACGGCGGCAAAAAACGCCAGCGTGCAGTGCGAAAAGATCACCAACGCGCTGCGCGCGCACGGACTTATCGGAGACTGACCATGTTCATGAATCAACGTGCTGGCATTCAAGATGTAACGCTGAGCACGGCTGCGGCCTCGCTCTATACCGCACCGGCCAACACGGTATCGCGCCTGTCGTCGGTGACTTTTACTAACCAGGACACCGCTGCGCGCACCGTGAGCGTGCACCTGGTCAAAGCGGGCAGCACACCGAGCAACGCCAATCGCGTGGTTGCGCCCTACGTGATCGCCACGAATGAGGCCTGGACTTGCCCGCACCTGAACCACAACCTTAACCCAGGCGATGCGCTGTACGCGCTGGCAGATGCCGGTGGTGTGGTGAGCGTGTACGGGTCGGTGATCGAGATGAGCAAGGCGTAGTGCATGACCGTGCTGTATGAGTTTTCCCTGACGGCGCCCGCCGATGATGAGGCCGCCATCAGCCGCGCCTTGATCGAAGCGGCAAAAACACCCAGCCGCCAGCAGATTGACACCCTGGAAGCCGGGCTGCTGCAGCTGCCGCAGATCGACATCCCGGTGCAGCATCGCTTTGCCGAAGAAGAAGGCCTGTACGCGCGCGAGATCGTCATCCCAAAGGGCGCATTGATGACGGGCCGCGTGCACAAGCATCAGCATGTGAGCATCATGATTTCCGGCGACATGACGGTGCTGACAGAAACCGGCATGCAGCGGGTGAATGGCTACCACTGCTGGATATGCCCGCCCGGGACCAAGCGCGTCGGCTACGCGCACGCGGAAACGCGCTGGCTGACCGTGCACCACACCGAGCACATGCAGCCCGAAGGCATCGAGGATGTGCTGTGCGAACCCATGCAGGCCCTGCCAGCCCCAAAAGAAAAGGAATCCCTATGTCAGTCGTAGCAGCCGCAGTCATCGGCAGCGCAGTCGTCGGCGGCGTGGCCGCTAACAGGGGTGCTAGAACACAGGCCAACGCGGCTCAGGACGCTAGCAATGCGCAGCTCCAAGCGCAGCGAGAATCCAACGATCTCCAGCGGGAGATGTACAACCAGAACCGCGAGGACATGCAGCCCTGGCGCGAGGCGGGCATGGGGCAACTCAGCCAGTTGACGGCGGGGTTGAATCCGGGTGGCCAGTTCAATCGCAACTTCGGCATGGCGGATTTTCAGGCCGATCCCGGCTATGCCTTCCGCCAGGCCGAGGGCCAGAAGGCCATCGACAACAGCGCCGCATCGCGGGGTTCGGCCCTGTCTGGCGCCACGCTCAAGGCTCTGACTCGATTCGGGCAGGACACGGCCAGCAGCGAGTACCAGAACAGCTACAACCGCTGGAACAACGACGTTTCCAATCGATTTAACCGCATAAGCGGCGTCGCGGGCACCGGGCAGCAGGCCACGCAGCAGATTGGCGCTTACGGCCAAAGCACTGCAAGCAATATAGCCCAGGGCAACATGAACACCGCCAACAACGTGGCTGGCAACACCATTGGCGCAGGCAATGCGCGGGCGTCTGGCTATGTGGGTATGGCTAATGCCATTACGGGCGGTGTGAGCAATTACCTGACACTGGGCATGCTTGGCAAAACGGGCGGCGGCGCTGCAGGCGCAGGCACAACATACAGCGGCACGCCCTACATGGGCAATCTGGCGTAAGGGGCACACATGGCACAAGTAGACTCCCGCATCGCCATGGGCGTGCAACCGCTGGACGTGGGCGCAGCCATTGGAAAGGGCTACCAGCTGCGCGACTTGGCGGCCCAGGCGGACGCGCGCCAGTTGGACACGCAGATCAAGCAGCAGGCCATCCAAAAGCAGGGCACGCTGGCCGACCTGCACCGCCTGAACACGCAAAACGGCAAGCTCGACCGCGCAAAGTTCACCCAGGGGCTGGCCGAGGCGGGCTATGGGCAAGACGTGGGCGAGTATCAAAAGCAGTGGGGCGACGCGGACAAGGCCGAGGCCGAACGCTTCGCCAAAGACGGCGACCGCATCATCAAGACCCTGGACTACACCGGCAAGACCATCGGCGGCCTGCTGACCAATCCGAACGTCACCAGCAACGACGTGATCCAGCAGATATCCGGGCTGGTGAATGCGGGCCTGTTGCCGCAGGAAGAAGGCGCCCGCATTGCGCGGGAAGTGCCCGGCGACCCGGCGCAGCTGCGCCAGTACCTGATGCAAAAAGCATCCCAGGCCCAGCAGGCCAAAGACATGCTGACCAACGCCCTGCCGCAGTTGCAGGCCATCAACCTGGGCGGCACCACGCAGCTGGTGGACACCAACCCCATGACCAACCCGCAGGCCACGGGCCAGACGCTGCCACGCACCGCCACACCGGGCGAAATGGAGCAGCAGCGCCACAACCGGGCCACCGAAGAGCGCGCCGCCGCGCAGGGCACGCGCGAGCAAACGCAGATCGTGACCGACGCCGATGGCGGGGTGCAGCTGGTGGACAAGCGCACCGGGCAGGCCAAGCCAGTGATGGATGCCAATGGCAATCCGGTGGTGGGCAAGGGCGGGCTGTCGCAAGAGCAGCTGAAAAATGCATCTGCCAAAAAGCAGACCGTGGACATTTTGCGCACGCAGCTGGAGAACCTCAAAAAGGCCCGCGCCGGATTGGGCGGCATGGATTACGGCGTGGTTGCCGGGCGCCAGTCGGTGACGGACTCTGCGCGGGCCTACGATGGCGCGCTCGCTGCCTTGCAAAGCACTGTGCGCCAGTTGACCCGCACGCCGGGTGAAGGCGCGATGTCGGACTTTGAAAGCCGTCTGGCCATGGCCCAGCTGCCGGGCCGGGTTGACCCCTCTGGTGTGATTGACCAGAAGATCACCCAGCTCGAAGACCTGGCCAATATCGTGGAGCGCGGCTACACCGACATGCTCAGCCGGGGCCGACGCGCACCCGCCCAGCAAGGCCAGCCGTCTGCCGGTGGGGTGCTGTCGCCCCAGGCAAGCCCGGTGCTGGATCAGGCCAAAGCCGCGATTGCAGCGGGTGCTGACCGCGTCAAGGTGATCGAACGTCTCAAAGGCATGGGCGTGGATACCGGGGGGCTGTGATGACAAAAGACCTCGAAGCCGCGCTGGCTAACCCGAACGCGCAAAAGTACCTGCGCCTGATCGCCCAGGCCGAGGGCACCTACAAGGACGCCAGCGGCGACCCGTACCGCGTGGCCTTCGGTGGATCGACCTTTGATGACACCAGCAAGCATCCGGGCACGCTGCGCGAGTTCACACAGACGGACGGCAAGAAGAACAAGACCAGCGCGCATGGGGCTTACCAGTTCCTCAAGCCGACATGGGACGATGTGGCGGGCAAGCTGGGACTACAGGACTTCAGCCCGCGCAGCCAAGACCTGGCCGCGCTGGAGCTGATCCGTCGCAATGGTTCGCTCGATGATGTGCTGGCAGGGCGTTTTGATGCTGCCGGGAAGCGCGATGGCAAGACCTGGGCCAGCCTGCCCAGCAGCCCCTACGCCCAGCCCAAAAGAGCGGCGGGTTTTGTGGAGAAAGCCTTGAACGCAGTCACCCCCACGGCACAAGCCGCAGAGAACCCCTTTGCCGACCTGAACCCGGCGAAGAAGCAGGCCGCGCCCACCGCAGCGCCTGCGACGGCAGAGGCGAACCCCTTTGCTGACTTGATTCCGCAGCAGAAACAAGCCGCCAAACAAGCCGCGCCTGCGAGTGGTAGCTCCATCGAGGCGCTGGGTGCGGGGCTGGGTGCGGGTGTCGGACAGGTGGCTCTTGGTGCCCAGCACTATCTGGGCGCAGGGCTGTCGGCTTTGGGCGCAGATCGGGCCGGGAATTGGCTCAAACAGGACGCGGCGCAAGGCAAGAAAAAGCTGTCTGGTGAGCTGGAGCCATACAAGGAAACCAACCCAATAGCGGCGCGCACCGGGGAGGTGGGCGGGAATATCCTCGCCACTTTGCCGGTGGGCGGTTTGTTGGGCAAGGGCGCGACGGCAGTGGGCTCGCGGTTTGCCCCACAGGCCGCTCAGACACTTGGGCAGGCGCTGGCCTCTGGCGGATCGGCGCGCGGCTTGAGCCTTGGCGCACGGGTGGCGGGCGGCGCCGGGACGGGCGCGGCCACAGGCGCGTTGATGGACACAGACAACCCATGGCAGGCCGCCGCGATGGGCGCCGCTGTGGGTGGTGCAGTGCCTGCTGCGATGGCGGGCGTACAGCGCCTGATTGCGCCCAAGGCCAGCACCAACGAGGCACTGCAACTGCTGCGCAAGGAGGGCGTGAATCCGACGCTGGGGCAGGCGCTTGGCGGCACGGCTAACCGCATGGAAGAAAAGCTGGTGTCGGTTCCGGTGCTGGGCGATGCCGTGCGCGGCGCACGCGAACGCGCCACAGAGCAATTCAACAAGGCTGCGCTCAATCGCGCGCTCAAGCCCATCGGGGCCAGCGTGGACAAGATCGGACGCGACGGCGTGGATGAGGTGGCCACCAAGCTGGGACAGGCTTACGACGACCTGCTGCCCAAGCTGTCATTCCGTGCAGACAATACTTTCTCCACGGATCTGCAGCGCCTGCAGGGCATGGCCGCAGACCTGGAGCCAGCACAGGCGCAGCAGTTCGAGAAGTTCTTGCGCGACAAGGTGGTGGGCAAGCTCAGCCCTGCGGGCGGAATGACGGGGCAGACCTTCAAGCAAGTAGAGGGCGACCTTGGCACGCTGGCAAAGAATTACAGCGGTTCGGCCATGGCCAGCGAAAAGCAATTGGGGAGCGCCTTGCTGGAGTTGCAGGACACCCTGCGCAGAACGCTGATGCGCTCCAACCCGCAGCAATCCCAACAGCTCAAAGCCATCAATGAAGGATATGCCAATTACGCTCGCCTGCGGCAAGCGGCATCCATGGTGGGGGCTGAAGACGGTGTATTCACGGCCAACCAGCTGACCAACGCCGTCAAGGCGACTGACAAGAGCGCAGGCAAGGGCAACTTTGCGCGTGGCAAATCGCTGATGCAAGACCTGGCAGATGCTGGCAAAAACGTTTTGGGCAACAAGGTTCCCAACTCGGGCACGGCAGACCGGCTGCTGCCCACTGCGGCTCTGGTCGGCTCTGGTGCCATCAACCCGGCTATCCCGCTCAGTGTGCTGGGCGGCTCAATGGCGTACACGCCCGCGTTGCAGCGCGCGCTTGTGAATGCGGTTGCAAGCCGCCCACAGTCTGCCCAGGCGGTGGCCGAGGGCTTCCGGAAAGGTGCGTCCGTTCTTGTCCCTGGGGCGGTTCCACTGAGCCTTTATCAGGGTAGCCAGCCCTAAGACGATGGAGCTTCCAAGCGGGACGAGCCACGCTTTGGTGGCGGGATCACTGACGTCCATAGCGTTGATTCCTTCCGTTTGATTTGTCAATCCTAGCCCATCCGCCCCAAGCCGCCTAGTGCGGCTTTTCTCATTCCCATCCACCCGCCACGGTTTGCCCTGGCGGGTTTTCTTTTTTCAGGAACGCCCATGGCCACTTCTGTTGTATTTCCACGCGTCCAATTTTTCGCCAACAACGGGCGCCCGCTGATTGGTGGGCGCATCCACACCTACGTTGCAGGCTCCAGCACCCGTGCGCGCACCTACAAGGACGCAGCCAAGGCGCAGCCGAACGCGAACCCGATCATTCTGGATGCGCGTGGTGAAGCCTCCGTGTACCTTGCTGATGGCGTCGAATACAAATTCGTGATCGAGGACAGCAATGGCGCCCTCATCATGACGCAGGAGCCCGTGTACGGCGCTATCTGGCCGAATGCAGCAGAGTGGCCGAGTGACGCCACGCTGTCATATCAGTACATGACGGAGGCAAAAGCGGCAGCTGACACCATTGGCCCAATCAGGTTTTACGACACCAAGGCCCAGGCCACTGCGGCACTTCCTGGCTTGGCGAATGGCGAGATTGTGGAAGTGGAAAGCGACGAAACAATGGCGAGCGGGCGAACTCGCTATCGAATCACCGCAGGCTCCATGGTTTTCGTGGTCAACCTCGACCAGCTGCGCCAGGACGTTGCCAGCACAGCAGACCCAAACCTCGGGGCAAGCATGGTGGGCGGCATCATTGCCAAGAGTTTGACGATCAACGTCCCTTCGCAGTACGCCACGATACAGGCCGCCATGGACTACCTGCGCGGCTACACGATTGCGCGCGGCGTCACAGTGACGATCAAGGTGGCCGATGGGGTGTATGCCTACACATCATCCGTTTCCCTAAACCACCCCGATGGGGAAAAAATACGCCTCATTGGGAACGCGGCAAACCCTACAGCCTGCACACTGCAGACCGATGGGGCGTCAAACATAAATCTGCTTGTCTGCTCGAATGGCCACAAATTCGGCTATATCGACGGGTTTTATATCCATCGCCTGGCAAAGGCCGACCTCGCAAAAAACGTGACCGGTGTGCTGGCCGATGCTGGCGCCACTATCTTTTGCGGCCCCAACATGGAGGTCAACAACTACTACTACAGTTTTGCCGCGCGCAATGGCAGCTACATGAGCTGCGCTGGAGTAACTTCGCGCAATGCCGGGGATGTTGGGATTTGGGCTTTTTGCGGATCAATGGTTTACGCGCGCAACGCCAAAGCCTACGACGCAGCCGACACCACAAACGGCTATGGCTTTGGGTTTCAAGCGGAATACGGCAGCACAGTTGACTGCACGGGGGGCATGGCTACTGGTTGCCATGTTGCGGGGATGGCTGCGCTGAGCAATGGGCAGCTGCGCGCGTATGACTCCAACAGCTCCAACAACACCGGCTCGGGCTACCTGGCTCGGGACGGGGGCGGCATTGTGTGCCACAACGCGACGGCGAACAGCAATGGTCGATTCGGGCAGGAGCGTATCAACGGCGGGAGCATTGAAGGAAGCGGTTTTGTGGCGTCAGGTAACACTCTTGGCAAAGGCGACGCAAAAGCATTTCTCTCCAGCGACCTGGGCGCACGGCTTGCCGCGAACAAGGGGCCGCTGCGCGTGGACACATCTTCCGCTGATCCGGTCTACGTCAACACCAGCGGTGGGCTGCAGTTCGTCATCGATCATGCGGACTCAGCGACAAGCCGTCTCCGGGCCAAAGGCGGCGGGGCATGGTCTGCCGATCAGCCGGCGCTCAGCGCAGATGGCGCTGCGGCCAACATCAGCATCCGCTATGTGTCAAAAGGGACGGGCGCGCATTATTTCAGCACCAGTGATGGGGCCGTGCAATTTGAGGTTGCAGCTGCTGCCAATTGCGTGAACCACATCTCTGCCACCGGCGCTAAAGCCGGTGATGCTGTGGCGTTGCGAGCCTCTGGAGCGGATTCTGTGATTGATTTGGCGCTCTTCCCCAAGGGGGCGGGGTCGTATGTGCAGCTGGGCTCCGGGTGGGTGTCCAACGCGGCGATTACGCCCTCTGGGTTTATTTACATCAAAGACGCCTCTGGCACTGTGCGAAAGCTGATGACATGCAATTGAGATACCATCCAATCCAACCCGCCAAGGCGGGTTTTTTTACGTCTGGCCGGGGTGATTGATGGGCTTCCAGATGCCACGCACACCAGAAGAATTTAAGAACTACGTCGCCAAAGAGCTGAGGGCGGGAGACAAGCGAATGGACGAGATCGTGAAGACTGTCGCCGCGATTCAGATTGAGCAAGCCAGTGCAAAAGTGCTGCTGGCTGAGAACACCGAGACGATCAATGAAATCAAGACAGACACCGCCGACATGCTCGAAGTGTTCGAGAGCTGGAAGGGCGCAATGCGGGTGATGGAGATGATCGGAAAGCTGGCGAAGCCACTGGGCTACATCGTCGGGCTTGGCGCATCCATCGCTGCATTCTGGACGGCCATGAAAAGCGGGGTGCATCCGAAATGAAAATGCCCTCCAAAGTCCCTAAAGCGCTGGCTGGTTCTCTGGCCGCCCTGGTCATGCTGGCCGCAGGGGTCAGCATCCAGAACGCGGAGCCAACGCCCGAGGCGCTGCGCAACGAGTAC
>JACCDZ011210898.1_pt1 | contig 11209 bp, 11 predicted proteins | sample 7449551 | NCBI WGS metagenome assembly JACCDZ01 (sample SAMN15323452, study PRJNA562643) | freshwater metagenome | isolation source: river surface water | place: USA:Blue River Watershed | collected 2017-08-18
CGCCGCGCCAGCACGCTGCCGCTCACCTGCCGCGCCGCACCGGATGGCACTCCTATGCTGGACGCTCACTATCGCAGCCTGCACGACGACGCCGCCGACGCCGCCAACCGGGCCATCCTCGCCGCCGATCCCGGTCCCGCCCCTCAGCCTGCCGGACATTCCGGCACCCAGGACCCTCCTGCCGCTGCCACCGCTGCCCCCGTCCCCATCCTTGACGCCATCCAGACCGTCATCGACAACTACGGCCGCGCCGGCCAGAACGGAATCGACCTCAACCGCTGCCGGGCAGGCCTCGCCACCGCCCGCCGTCAGTACGACGCCCTCGCCGCGACCATCAACCGGCGTCCGCCGCCGGACGCCGACTGATCCATGACCGACGCGACCAAACCCGCCCCGAAGAATCCGGCGGCCAAGAAGCCGGTCAGCAAAACAGCCGGCAAACCAGCCGCCAAGCGCGCCCCGCGCGACAGCCAGCTCGACCTGGATGCCATCCAGTCCGCCTGGTCAGCCGGCAAGAAGACCGCCAAGCAGATCGGCCGAGAGCATGGCATCAGCGATGAGCATGTCCTGCGCCTGGCGAAAAAACACGGCTGGACTCGCGTCAGTCCCGACCAGGTACGCGCCCGCGCGCAGGCCAAGATCGCCCGCGAACGGCGCAAGCAACGCGCCCAGGCGCAGAAGGACGCCGGCGCGCTCACCGTCATTGAACCGATCGCCGAAGAAGCGGCGCCCGACAGCCCCTCTGCGATCCTGGTCGACGAACTCGCCAGCCGCCAGGCGGAAGTCGAAAAACGCCATGTCGACTACCTGAACCGCCACCACCAGCAAGCCGACGCGATCGAGGAACGAATCACCAAGCTGCTCGCCCTCGACCGCAGCCTGCCGGAAATGATCGAGGCCATCCTGACCGTCATGGCCACGGCCGAGGACGCCATCCGAAAAGGCGACTTCGAGCCCGACAAGGATTTTGCCGACACCAATCTCGTCATCCGCGACAACCTCACCCGCATCGCCCACGCGCTGGAAATCAATGGCGTCACCAAGACGTTCCGCCTGCTCGCGATGACCCGGCTGGGCATCATCGCGGCCGAGCGCAAGCTCTACCAGATGGACGACAGCGGCAAGGACGATGACCCGGCCGCCTATCTCGATGCCCTGGCCAAGGCCGCGCAAAGCTACGTCCCGCCCCAGGCACCGAAGATGCCGGGCGCCTCGATGGATATCGAGGGCTGACCATGGGCGCCAGCATGAATCCAGCCATCGCGAACGCGCTGGCGACCAAGCAGCGACTCGACAGCGATTTCGGGTTTTTCGCCGCCACTCACCTGTTCTACAAACACAAGGTCACCCTCGAAACGACCCCGTTCCTGATGAACACGGCGCAGGCGATGATCCACGCCGAATGCGAGCGCCAACTCGCTGAACGCGGTTACGTGCGGATCATCCTGCCCAAATCGCGACAGCAGGGCGCATCGACCTATTCCACGGCCCGCGGCTACTGGAAAGCGACCCGCAACCGCAACACGACCGTCGCCGTGATGGCGCACCTGGACGACGCGACGCACAACCTATTTGCGATGGTCAGGCAGTACCACACCCTCTGCCCCAAATGGGGCCGACCCAACGCATCGAGCAACGCGGCCAATAGCCTCGATTTCGGCAGCCTGAATTCCGGCTACAAGCTCGCGACCGCGCGCAGCAAAGGCACCGGCCGGTCGGCGAACGTGCAGTTTTTCCACGGCTCCGAGGTCGCATTCTGGCCAAGCCTGAAGGACAACCTCGCCGGCATCGGTCAGGCGGTCCTGTCGCAAGGCCCGGGCACCGAGATCATCCTCGAGTCGACCGGCAATGGCCGCAATGAGTACTACACCCTCGCCCTGAACAGCATCAAGGGACTGACTGACTACCGCGTCTGTTTCCTGCCCTGGTACATCTCGCCCGAATACAAGGCCAAACCCTCCGCCACGCTCGACCTGTCCGACGAGGACTGGGCCTACGCCGAAACCTATGGCCTGAGCATCGAGCAAATGGCCTGGCGCAGCGCCAAGATCTTTTCGGATTTCGATGGCGACGTGACCCTGTTCGATCAGGAATACCCCGCCAGCTTCAGTCGCGCATTCGCCCGCAGCCCGACCGGCAATCCATTCATCCGCCCAGTCGTCACCGAAGCGGCCAAGCGCCGGGGCGTCGTTCTGGGGAACATGAAACCCAAGGGCCCCATCCGCATGGGCGTCGACCCGTCCGCCGGATCCCACTCCGGTGACCGCTTCATGCTCGTGACCCGCGACGACCTGCGTGTGCGTCAGAAAATCCAGTTGAAGCTGACCACCGACGACACCATGGAGGCGATCGGCGCCATCCTCGGCGCGATCGAGGCCATGCACCCGGACGAACGACCCGACGCCATCTTCGTGGACCGCATCGGCGTCGGCGCGGGTGTCTGCGACACCCTCGGCACCGTTGCGCGTTCGAAAAATCACCGCTTCCGCGTGATCGGCGTCAAGGGCAGCGAGAAGGCATCCAACAGCGATCGATATTTCAACAAGCGATCGGAAATGTGGGGCGAGATGCGCGAATGGCTCACCCAGGGCGGCGCGCTGATCGCGGACGACGAACTCGAAGCAGACTTGACCCTGCCGGCATTCAAATACCACGGCGAGCAGTACCAGCTAGAGCCCAAGGACCGCCTCGTCAAGCGCACCGGCGTCAGCCCAGACTGCGGCGATGCCCTCGCCGACACGTTCTATCTGCCCTTCGCCGTCCTCTCGACCCTCGGCCCCGATGCCCTGCGCTCCGGCGGCTCGAACAGCGCCGGCTCGACCGATTCCTGGAAAGTTCTATGACCGTCCCCTACTCAGAATCAGCCCTCGCCGCCCACTACGCCCGCGCGACCGCCGAAGGGGGCGAGCGCATCGTCAAGGAGTATCGCAACTTCGACGGCTACCGCGTCGCCATCGTGCATTTCGCAGGCGAAGCGACCCTGATCATCCGGCCAGAACCGCGCCAGCCTGACGCCTGGAATGTCGCCATTCCCCGATCCGAGATCGCCCAGTACCTGACCATCGCCGGGTCCATCGAGCCGCAGTTTTTCGCCCGCGTCCCCGCGTGGCTTGAGCGCATGGGCAAGGAGGTCACCATGGCCAATTGCCACCGCGTCGCCGACATCTTCACGCACGTCTGGCCCGACTTCTTCAACGTCATGCAAGACCGGCTTGACCTGTCGCGCGCCGACCCGAGCGCGATCGTCACCGTCCTGGACGCCAACGGCAAACCGATCCACGAGCAGAGCGTATAACCATGGACCTGACCAAAGGGACCGGTAACGCCCCGGTCGTCGATCCCAATTCCTTCATGCCGGCCTGGCAGGAGATCGACGAACACCGCAACGCCGGTGAGATCCTGCTGAACGACTCGGACCTGCACCGGCGATTGCTCAACATCGAGCGCTACGAGGCGGACGTGCAGGAGCGGGGCCGCCGGGAAATGCTGATCGATCAGCGCTACTACGATGGCCTGCAATACACCCACCAGGAACTGCGCCAACTGCGCGACCGTGGGCAGGCCGCCGTCGTCTACAACTGGATCCAGAACCGGGTCAACTGGATGACCGGCACCGAACGGCGCGCCCGCGTCGAGTACGAGGTCGCCCCCCGCATCGACTCGCCCGAGGCGAACGCGGACGCCATGATCAAAACCCAACTCCTGAAGTACGTCGACGACGTAAACAACACCCCATACCACATCAGCGCCGCATTCAAGCAGGCCGTCACGAGCGGCCTGTCGTGGCTGGAATCCGGCATCCGCCCAGACGAGGACGACGAACCGCTTTATGACCGCATGGAACAGTGGTGGAGCGTGCTGCACGACAGCAACGCCCAGGAGCCCAACCTCTCGGACATGCGCTACCTGCTGCGCAATCGGCGCACGGATGTGGACATCGCCATGACGATGTTCCCGGCGCATGCCGATCGCCTGTCGCGCCTGGCGAGCAACGGCGCCGGATTCAACGATCGGGGCGACGTGCTCGGCGGCTGGTACGCCGGCCGGCCCCTGTCCGACTGGCACGAAGAACTCGCCGGCATGAGCGATTACTCCCTAGACTCGTTCGACGCCTCGCGCTACGCGCGACACGAGCGTCCCCTCGTTGACCTGCGCGAAGCCTGGATCTATTTGCCAGTCAAGGCCAAGCGACGCCAGCCCTATGGCGGCGTCACGACCGAGACCAAGATGCGGCTGTGTCTCGCGATGTTCGACGACCAGACCACCCTCGATGCCGGCCCGACGCCCTATCGACACGGAAAAATCCCGTTTACCCCGATCGTCTGCTATCGACGATTCGATGGCACGTTTTATGGCATCGTGCGCACCCTGCGCGACCCGCAGGACAGTTTCAACAAACGGATGGCGAAAGCCCTTTTCGCGATCTCGTCGACCCGCACCATCCTCGATGGCGACGCGATCGACCCGAGCCAGATGACCGCCGATCAACTGCGTCGCGAAGCCTCCCGGCCCGACGCCCAGATGATTTTTGCAAACGGCGCGGTGCGCGATGGCAAGGTCCAGATTACCGACGGCCGCGACATCGCCGAAAGCGCCATTCGCTACGCCCAGCTCGACTACCAGTACATCACGATCGGGTCCGGGGTCAACGACGACAACCTCGGCATGCAGACCAACGCCCAGTCCGGCATTGCGATCGAGCGCCGCCAGGCCGAGGGCAGCGTCACCACTACCGAGCCATTCGACAACCTGCATCTCGCGCTGCACGGCCACGGCATTCGCAAGGTCAGCCTGCTCGAACAGTATTACACCCGCCCCAAGGCCTTCCGCCTGACCGGCAACCGGCTCGGCTCGCGCAACTGGGGCAAGATCAACCAGATCAACGCGGACGGCACGCAAGTCGAGAACGACATCACCCGGTTCAACGCGGAATTCGTGCTCGACCAGCGCGCCTGGCGATCCTCCGCGGCCGAGAGCGCCCGCGCGGAACTGAAGGAACTGCTCTCCGATCTTGCGCCGGTCAATCCGCAGATCGTCATGGCGCTGCTCGATATCTGGATCGGCTACGGCAACTGGCCCGACAAAGACAAGATCCTCGCCCGCGTGCGCGCGATCACAGGCATGCGCGACGAGTCGGTGCCCGAAACCCCCGAGGAACAGGCCGCCCGCCAGTCGAAAGAGCAATTGGCCAACGCGCAACTCGAACTCACGATGGCCGAACAACAGGCCAAGATCCGCAAGGCCCAGTCCGAAGGCACCCTCGCCCGCAATCGCGCGGTCAAGGAAGCCCTGTCGTCGATCATCAGCGCCCTCGAAGCCGCCCCAGCGATCGCGAGCAACGCCACCCTGACCCCCGCCGCCGACACCCTGCTCGACGCGGCCGGATTCGAGGACCGCAGCAAGACCGAACCGGATGCCGTCGACCAAACCCTCGCCCCGAAGCAGCCCACGCAACCCGAACCAGCCACCGAACCACCGGCAGATGACCCGGCCCTGATCACATCCCAGACCCCCACCGAGCCAGATCCGGCGATCGCCCCGCAGGACGCGATCGAACCGGTCAACGGCCCCGGCAACTGATCCCCCAAGGAGAACCCCATGCCCGCTGACCGTGGCGAATTCGACGCATTCCTGTCCGACGAGGAACTGACCGAACGCACCGCCCCCACCACCCACGATGACCCGGAAGACCTGGGCAAGCCAGGCGCCATCCCGCCACCGCCCGCCGCCCCCACCGCACCGGCGCCATCGCCAGCCCCGCAGGCAACCCAGGCACCCGCCCCGTCCGCCTTCCTGGATGATGGTCGGCGTGAGCAACCAGCAGCGCCCACCGCCGCCGATCCGGCCGCTACCCCGGCAGCCCCGGACCCGGCGCCCGCCACGCTCGATAACCGGCAAACCGTAGCGCCCGCCACGGCCACCGGTTTCAGCGATTTCGGGATGGACAGCGAGCCCCCGATGCCCTACGTCTCGCCCGCCGTCGCGGACTACGAGGGCAAGCTCGACGCGATCAACGCCAAGCTCGCCGCCGCCCGCGAAAAGTACGCCGCCGGCGATGCCGACATTGACGACAAGGCGCTGGCCAGGATCGAGGCGCAAACGAGTCGCGAGATCGCCACCCTAGCCGCCCAGCAGCAACAGCACGAGCGCGACACCGCCGCCGCCCAGGATGCCGAGGCCCGTGTCTGGGACTCGTTGCTCACCCGCATGAACCGCGCCCTGGCCAGCGCCGGCGGCGCGGCCCTCACGCTCGAGCAAACCCAGACCCTGACCGCCTACCTGTCCGCGGAAACGCAACTGCGCACCCAACTCGGGCAGACCGACCTGACCCGCGCGCAACTGCTCGCCAACGCCTACCAGCGCATGGCGCAGGACCACAACCTCACCCAGCTACCGGCCCCGAACACCGCCCAAACCCCGCCGTTGACCCCTGCGCAGCGCGCGATCGAGGCCCGCAAACCACCGCCAGCACCCACCACGCTGGCCCACGTCCCGAGCGGCAACAACATCCCGGCCGAGACAGCCATCACCGGCATCGATTCCGATTTCGCCCGGCTCGATGCGCTCTACGCGGCCGACCCGGCCGCCGGCGAAGCGGAACTGTTGCGATGGTCGCCCGCGAAACAAAAGGCCTGGCTCGAAGCCGAATGAACCCCTCGGCATCGACTGTCTCCCGCCGGCCGGAGCGGCGCATGTCGCTCGCCGAATTCGAGAGCAACCCCGATACCCGGTCGCTACACCTGACCCTGCGCATCGGCGAGTCGGTGCGCCTGGCGGACTACGGCAACGGCACCCTGCGCTACGCCAGCCGCGCCGATGTGGGATTCAGCGTCGAATTCCGACGGCACGACGACAGCCCCATGCCCGCCATGCAGCGCATCGTCAAACCGGGCGATGTGCTGTGGCTCCTGGACAAGCGGGCAGCCGTGCAGGTCATGGGCAGCCAGGCGACACGCCTTAAACTTCGATTCGTCGCGCTTGAGCGCGTCACCATCTACCGAATCGGCGCGCAGGAGTGCGCCTCAACCTCCTAGAGGCTGCACTCCATGGCATTGACCCTTTTCAACACGGCCGATGGCGGGACTCCCAAGCGCTGGTCCAACAAGGCCATGCTGGAGACCTACACCAATTCGTTTTTCCTGCCCCGCATGATGGGCAGCGAGTCGGCCCGCCTGCCGATCGCCATTCGCAACGAACTCGAATCCGGCCCGGGCGATGAAGTCACCCTGTACCTGGCCGCCAAGCTGACCGGCCGCGCCCGACAAGGCGAAGAAAAGCAGGAAGGCCACGAGACCGCGCTGACGGACTACACCGACAAGGTGACCATCGATCGGCATCGCAAGCCGGTGAGCGTCGGTCACATCATGAGTCAGAAGCGCCGGCCCTATGACCTGAAGCAGTCCGCCATCACCCGCGTCGGTGAATTCTGGGCTGAATACCTGGACCAGCAGTTTTTCTGCCACCTGTCCGGCCAGCGCGGCACCGGCACCAACATCGATTACCTCGAAGTCGGCTATGCCGGATTCCCGCATCCGTTCGTGGCCCCTGACGCCCAGCACCGGATGTTCGCCGGCGCCGCCACCAGCGAGGCCGCCCTCACCGTCGCGGACGTGATGAACCGCGCCACCATCGAGCGCGCGGTCCTGAAAGCCAACACGATGATCGGCGGCACGACCAAGCTGTGGAAGATGAACCAGGTGCGCATCGAGGGCGCCCGCTACTGGGCATTCCTGATGCACCCGTCGCAGATGTACGACCTGCGCCAGGACACGGGCGACGCCGGCTGGCTCTCGCTCGAGAAAGCGCGAATCTCGGCAGTCGGCAACAACTCGCCGATGTTCCGGGGCGAGCAAGAGGCCACCGTGCTGCTGCAGAACGCCATCCTGCATACCCACAACAACATCACTTACCGCGACAACTACGGCGCAGGCGCCAACGTCCGTGGCTATCGCGCCCTGCTGCTGGGGGCGCACGCCCTTGCGGTCGCGTTCGGCACCGAGGACAAGGCGAAGGACGGCGTCCGGATGAAACTCGGCGAGTACGACAGCGATGGCGGTGACGAGAAAAACATCAAGTCGCTCGTCGTCGCGGGCTGGAAGAAAACGCGGTTCGAAGATCGCGATTTCGGCGTGATCAGCGTCGACACCAGCGCCTCGCTCGTTGCCCAGCAAGCGCAGATGTCCTGACGATGGCCCGACCCCAGGCATCCGCCCGGGGTTGACCGAACACCCAGCACCAGCACCCCCAGCATTCCGGAGCCATCATGTCAAAAGTGTTTCTCAGCAACCAGATCAAGCAGGCGCCGGTCGCCGCCGGTCAGGGCAATGCCGACTTCACCGTCATCGCCCGCGCCGTCACGACCGAGAACCTGGCCGCCAATCATGTCTTCGAGATGGCGGTCATCCCCCCGTACCACACCGTGGTCGACGCCAAGCTGATCACCGGCGACCTCGACACCGGTGCGGCCATCACCCTGTCCGTCGGCGCCATGATCGGCACGGTCGGTGACCGGGTTTTCGCCAACCGCACCACCGCCAACGCGATCGGCGAGGAATTCATCGCCGCCAGCACGGTCGGCCAGGCCGGTGGCGTTGCCCGTGCCACCGTCGCAGCCGGCTTCCTGCTCGCCCCGTCGGCCCAGTACCGTTCGGTCGGCGTCCAAGTCAAGACCGCCCCAGCCGGCAGCGCCCCGGCCGGCGCCCAGATCATGCTGCACCTGACCTTGCGCGCTGCGGAAATCCTGTAAGCGCGCGCCGCCGGCGTCTCTCCTTGGATGCCCGGACGGCACTGACGACCCCTCACGGGACCGCGCGCAATGCCCGGTCCCGTTTTTGCACCAACAACCGGAGATGACCCTATGTGGATTCAATGCCTGATCGAGCGCAGCAAACCGTTCCCCGTCGACATGGGCACCGCCCTCTATACGTTCACTCGCGATGACCATGGCATCGTGCGTGCGTTTGTCCACGATGAAGGCCACCGCAAGATCCTGCTGGATATCCGGCCCACCGCGTACCTGCTCATGGATCCGCAACCCGCTGCCAATCCGGGTCACGAGGCCATCCTCGCCGCTCAGGCCGCCGCCCGGCAACAGGTCGCCGCGCCCACTCCCGGCGCACCCGCCAACCTCGCGCCGAACCAGCACCCCGCTATCGACGAGATGACCGACATCGCCGCCGTGCGCGCCTACGCACAGCGCGAAGGCCTGCGCCTGCCGACCGACATTGACCTCGATGCCGCCAAGCGCCGCACCAAGGAATGGGTCCAGATGCGCGGCCACCACGAGGCCGAAGAACTCGAGAAGCTGCAAGCCGAGGCCGCGGCCAAGAACCAGGCCGCCGCCGAGAAAGCCGCCGCCACCGCCGCCCAGGAGAAAAGCGACGCGGACCTCGCCAAATCGTCCCGCGCCGCCCGCGCCGCGAAAAAGTAAGCCACCAACCACTGCGCCCGGCCGCCGCCCATGCAAACCCTCGCCGATGCCATCGACCGTGCCCGCGTCGCGCTGCAGGACACGGCCGAGCCCTATCGCTACACCAAGGACACCCTGCTCGCCCTCGCGCAATCGAGCCTGGCGCGGCTGCGCGAAGACCGTCCAGACCTGTTCCTGCGCCGCTACACCGATGACCTCGGCAACGCGCAGCCCGAGTACAACCTGACGCATCTGGACGAAGCGCAGCGCGAACGCCTCGCCCTGAGCATTGCCGTGCGCGCCACCGCGGTCGACGACGAGGCCAACGCCGACGGCCGCCTGGCCACCCTGCTCGGAATCGCCAACCTATGAATTCGCCCTGGACCACGCTACGCGGCCGGATCCTCGCCAAGATGACCGGCGGACCACCCTGGCCGTTCGTTGAACAGACCCTGATCGAGGTGACCCGCGAATTCTGCCAACTGACCAGCGGCTGGCGCGAAGTCTGCGACCCGATCAACACCAGCGCCGGCATCGCCGACTACGATATCCGTGACGTTGAACACGCCACCGTGATCGGCGTGCGCAATGTCGTGATCGGCAGCGATCGGCTCGATGATGAGTACGCCTATGTCACCCCCGACGTGCTGCGCGTGCTCATGAAGCAGCACCCCGGCCAGCGCTCCCGCACCGAGCGCGTCAGCTACTTCGATGATGCCCTCTGGTTATGGCCCGCGCCCCTGGCCAGCGGCCAAACCCTCGCCGCGACCCTGGTCCTGCAACCGACCGATGACCGCGACGGTCTGCCCCGCGACCTGATGGAGCGCTATGGCGATACCCTCGCGGTCGGCACCCGCGCCGCGCTGCACCTGATCCCGTCCCGACCCTGGACCGACCTCGCCTATGGCCAGCACCTGCGCGACCAATTCATCGCCGAGTGTGGCCGTTGGCGCCTGTACGCCGAAACGGGTGGCGTCCCCGTCATCCAGCGCAACGCCCCGATGTATTTCTGATGTTGATCGACGACCCCGTTTTCTACGGCATCCGCCCGGCGATCGAACCGCCGAACCTGCCGGCCGGACACGCGGTCGCGGCCCAGGACGCCAAGCTCTGGACCGGCGCCCTGACTGGCTACCGCAACGCCCGGCCGATGTTCACCCTGGCCAAGCCGACCACGCCCCTCACCATCTACCGCTACGCGCGCCAGGATCCGGACGAAACCCGATACTGGTTCCACTGGCCCAGCCGCGTGCAGGTCATCCGCAGCCCGACCGCCTCGAGCGACGATGAACTGACCTATTTCCTTGAAAACGGGCAACTGCGCGAAACGGACCTGTTCATCGCCACCCCGGCCGGATCGCAGCAATACCCGGTGTCATCCCGATCGGTCGGCATCCCCGTCCCGACCAGTGCCCCGGGCGTCACCGTCTCGGGGTCGCCGTCATCCGCCGAAGCCAACGCCTACGACCGAGCATTCGTCTACACCTATGTCGATGAGCGCGGCCGGGAAGGCCCACCCAGCGCACCCAGCGCCCTCACCCAAGGGCGCGGCGGCCAGACCTACAACCTGTCTGGCCTGCACAACCCGATCACCTGGGATCACACCGTCACGGCCAAGCGGATCTACGTCACCGAGGGCAGCGGCACTGGCGCCAATTTATTCTTCGCCGGCGAGATCGTCGGCGGACAGACCACGTTCTCGATGCCGGTCCTGGCCGTGGCCACCATGCCTGGCGAACCGATCCCGACCCAGAACCACCTGCCGCCACCCGACGGCATGACCTGGATCAGCATGCTGCC
>JACCDZ010729851.1_pt1 | contig 11208 bp, 16 predicted proteins | sample 7449551 | NCBI WGS metagenome assembly JACCDZ01 (sample SAMN15323452, study PRJNA562643) | freshwater metagenome | isolation source: river surface water | place: USA:Blue River Watershed | collected 2017-08-18
CAGAGCCATTTATGAGAGAATTGTAAATGGGTGTGATCACTAAAATAATGTAGCTAAACTATGTTCAGCTTAATCTAATCAATTAGAGCTTTCAAACTCCACCCCCTTGGGGTGTGGGTAATTGATTGTCATTCTTTTTATTTGATTATTAATTTTATTAATATTCTCTGAGTCAAGCACTTAATACAATCTTTATTAATATTTTGATGGAATCAACGTTCCTTGATTATACCAATAATTAAACTGCTTTTCATATACTTGTGCAAGTTCTTTATCGCAAATTACAAGCGCATTTTCAGCATTTTTATTTGCTGCCGATGCTGAATAATTAAAAGAACCTAATTCAACACATTGATTATCAATAATCATAACTTTATTGTGAAAGTCCTGGTAATTTCCATTTAATTTAGTTGGAATACCATAATTTGCTGTTGTATTAACAGCGGAATATGATTTAGAATTTTGATCCGCATCAGCAACAATCCGAATATTAACCCCTCGTTTTTTAGCATTAATTAATGCTGTTGCAATCGGTTTGGAGGTAAAACTATAAGCCAGAACATCAATTGACTGTTTTGATGAGTTAATAGCTGAGATAACTACATTTAAAGCTGTGTCGGTTGAGCCATCTCCACCAGAAAATCCTACTGCTTGAATTGAACCTGCATTTGCAGCAGATAGTGATAATAATAAAGATGATAATAGTAGTGTTTTTTTCATAAATTTCTTTCTAAATTATTGTTTAATAATGAATTATAGCACAGTATACCAATAAAAGTCAATTGATTTATTCTTATTGAATGCTCTTTTCGCATAAGTCAATTACATATTTCTTAACTTTAAAAATCAAAGTTAATGAGATAAGAAATAACACAAGAAAAATAATTGTATAAAACGAGACTTGGGGAAATTTTACACAAATTGCCGTCAACCCAACACCAACTGCCGTCAACCCAACACCAACACAAACACAAACAAATGTATTTATAAAAGATTTTAACACATCTGTCATAAATATTTTTACGGCAACTTTTGTATTACATTTCATTATAACTATTCTCCTTTTTAATTTTTAATTGTTTTGTATTACATTTCATTATAAATATTCTCCTTTTTAATTTTTAATTGATTTGTGGTTGCTAAATTATAAGCTAAATGTTCATAAATCTGTTCTGGAATTTTTGAGATTTTTGAACTTGAAAAAATCCTATTTTCACCAGGATTTTCTACTGACAATGAATAATAAAAAGTTTCATAAGGAACAAAATGAGCTGGCGCATTTATAAATGCAACTTGCATTTCTTCTATTTCCCAATCAAAAACTATATACTCAGAAAAAATATTGATTTTACTTGGAAGTTGTAACTCGTGCCTTTCCAAAAAATCAATAAACAAAAATGGTGATTTTAACTTATTTTTGTTTAAAGGATATTTATTTTGAAAATTAGTTTTAAACAAATCATAAGAATTTGGCTTTTCTGTTAAAATATAAGCCATTGCCTTGTTCATAAAGAAATGAATCATCAACAATAAATCAAGAGAATAATTTAAATCACTTTTGCTTAATTCATCAGGAGATTCTAAGCAAAAGTAATGAAAAAAACCAGTTTTGTCATCATATTGATAATTATCTTTTAAGGAATTAATCCCCCTTTTTACTTTCGGAGTGCAATAGTAGATAATATCTGTTTTAATTTGTTCTTCTAAGTTCATCTCTATAATTGCCAATTCTTTTTTTCGTTTGATATATTCACATGTTTTAATCTTTAATTCTTTCTTTACAATTACAAACACATTATTAATAACTACCGTTTTTTAATGACTTTTTTAATTTTTTTAGTAGATTTTCAAGTGTTTTTCTTTTTAGATTTAATATATCTTCTTTTCTTGAAACAAACCCAAATGATTTTGAGTAAGTTTTACCATGTTTTAAAAAATCAAATCTAAGGCAAATTTTACCATCTAAAACATATATTTGGTTTGCTAAATAATTTCCTTTTTTATTAGATTTAATTCTAACAAAGTCAATATTGATTCTATTTTTGTTGTTTAGTAAGTGAAAATAAATATCACCAATTATTGTTAATTTTTTCATTATACCCCTTAGATAAACATTTCTTTTAATTTATCAACAATTGATTGATCAACACCAGCAAATTTAGCAACTTGTTTTGCAAAAGTAGCTGCGTAGCCATTAATAACTAAATCAAATTCAGGATCTTGATTGCCAAGCAATTTTTCTTGTTTAGCTTCATACAAACAATCTTTAATATCTACTATTTTACAAATAAATTTAATATTTTTTGTTTCAGTTAAATCCAGTAATTCCATAATTTCTCCCTCAATTTCTTTTAAAAGAACATCTAGGTCTGGATATTTAGCTTTAACTGGTGATGGAGTATCATTTAATAAAACCTCTGGGTAATCATGGTATAAAGCATAACGTAGTGTTTGCAATTCTTCCTCAGTAGAAAAATTCAGTTCTTTGCTATTAACTTGTAAAAATACATCAACTGAACAGGCTACACGAGCTGCATGTTCTAAAAGATTGAAATTATTTAGTGTTGCACGCCCAGCCCAACGCTTAACTTGTGATTGACGAGCAGTAAAATCAATAATACTAACAAATTGACAGTCATCAGATTTAGCGGTCATTAAGTGGTGAGCAGCTTTAACTATTTTTTTAGCTAATTTTTGATCTTCACATTTGCTACGAGCTTCTTCAATTCTTACATAAGCTTTTTCAATTGCATAAAGAATATCATATTCTTGAGAGCCAAGTCTTTTTTCAACTTGAGCTTCTAAAAACGAATTAATAATATCCGCAACTTTTGCAATAAACAATGTTAAGTTATCTTTACTTAAATTCATATCAGATAATTCAATATTAGACAATTCTTTACGACGTTTAGCTAATAAAGGAAACATGGCTTTAGTTTTATGAGAAATTTCATTAAATGTTACTTTTGCCATATCTTCATACATGCCAACACGCATAGCATCCAAATGAATCTGTTTAGAAATAACAGTTGATTTTAAGTTTGTAAAACGAACTAAAACATCAATAATACTTGCAACCTTAGCACCACGTTCTAATAAATTATAACGCAAAATAGTATAAACTCCAGACCATGTTGGTACTTGTTTTTGACTATTAAAATCAATAACAATGTTTGAAGAGTCTTGTAAAGTAAATGCTAATTTTTTGATGTTCATTTTGTTTTTCCTATGACCAACTGTTTAATATGTAGATATTATATCACATTAAACCACTGCATGTCAACATTATTATTGATTTTTAATGAAAAGAAAGCACTAAATTTAATGCTTTCTATATTGAGAAGTTTTATTTTAACAGTGATATTAATGGCTTTACTTCACTTTCTCTGAAAAAAGTTATTGAATAATAACCACCCTTTAAATTATCTTTAATTAGCTTATTGATTGATTTTACATTTAATTTTTCGACTAAATCAAAGCCTTTTAATAATTGTTTTAATACAATACCTAACTGTTCTTTTTCTTGTTTATTAAAATCAGATAATTTTAGGTGTTTAATTTCTTTTAAACTTTTCGTATTTTCTAATAGCTTTAATTTAAATTTAAACGACAGACTATTAAAAATTTCTTCATGATTTTCATCGATTATTTTATCACCTAAAATTAATTCAACTGTTTTGTCATAATCTTCATTTGAAATTAATTTATTATCTACCATAAATAATAACGTCTCAAAAAAATCATAATTGATTTTGTCTTGGATTACCAATTTATTAATTTTAGATTTAATGAAATCATTCTCTAAATTAATAAATCCTAACTTTAAAAAACAATCATCAAATCCATTTTTTACAAAATATTCGGATGAATTAGGAAACCTATTTAAAATAATTTCCCATTCTTCTTTTGATAAAAAATATAATGGTTTAGAGAGGCGGCTTCTTAAGTTATATTTTATTGGGTCGTTTTTCCCCTCAAGATCTAACATTAAATACAATATTTCTTCATTTTGTTCTGACAAAATCATTTCTTTTGTATGATTTAAATTGCTTGAAAAATGCTTAAAAAATAAATTTTTGATTGTGTTATTGTAGGATGAATAATTTTTTGTAAAATTTTCAATAATTAAATGAAATTGTGGGGCTTTATCATATGAGCGATTACCAAAAAGTAATTTAAAAGAAGCTTCGTCTTTTACAAAAGAATTAATTGTTTTTGAAAAGAAATTATTATAGGTTTCATAATATTTATAATTTTCTGGTTTTGATAATGTTAAATTCCAAATCATGGAAGAGATATGTTTTGGTGTATTAATTAAAGCATTTAAAGTTAAAACATTTAAGTCTAAATTATCAGAAGATAAATATTGTTTAACAATATTAACATAATGCTCTTCTTCAGAATAATTCGATAAAGTATTTTGTAAATTTAAAATATGCGTAGTAATTAAATTTGTCATTTGAAAAACCTTTATTTTTATGTTTAAGAATAAGATATTATATCACAATATCTTATTCCATGTCAATAACATTTAGTTGTTTTTAATAAGAAATTCAAATCCTTTTGTAATGGAATCAATAATTTGTTTTTTTGATGGAAAATATCCGCTTAAATCAACATAGATGCCATTTTCATTAAAAATACTGTAATTATTTACGCTTGAGTTAAATTTAAATTGAGCAAATAAAAATCTTTCGCCCCATAAAAATGGATAAATAACTCCATCAATTTTTTTCTCTTTATCCCATGATTTTTTTAAACCAAGAATATAATAAATATCTGAAAATACTGATTGAAAAGTAGGAAATTCAGGTTTAGATTCTTGTAATGTAATAAAAACTTTGTCCTTTTTATATTGCTCTCGTGTAGCTAAAAAAACTGTATTAGCTACAGTAAAGTTTTGAGATTCAAAAATTACTGCATCATTTGGTGAAATATCAGTTTTGATAACTCGATAAGTTGTTTTCTGTTCCATTAATTTCCTTTAAAAATAAATAAAGTATTAAAATAGTCTAGTATTACTAGATTATTTACAAATTTGATTTATTTAATCGTTCATATTTTGTTTGAAATATTTTACTTAACTCATTGCTATCTCTAATATTTTGATAGCCTGTTGCTTCATCAATAATAGAATAAAGTCCTACATTACAAAAAGCAGAAATAAATAAATTAGCAAAATCAATTAGTTTTTTAGAAAAAATATCATAATTGTCAGATATTTCAAACAAAAAATCTAAAAATAAATCTGCTGGATAATAAACCTCATTTTTATAGGAAATATTTTTTGATTTAAGTTTAGATGTAATTAAACTTAATTTAATTAATTGACTCATAAGACTTTTATAATATGCAGAGTCATCCTCAATAAGATTATTGAATAATTCTAAAATAGAACTATTAATATATCTCCCCATAAATTCAGAAGAATTATTTTTATAGTTTAAGCATTTAAATTCGCTACCTAATATAGAAAAAATCCCAGTATAAACAGGTTCATCATCATTAATAAAAATCATTAATTTATTCTCCTTAAATATAATTTATTAAAATAATATTAATTAATATCAAAAAAATCTTTTAAATTATGATCTGAATAGCTTTGACAATAATTTGCAATACTAATAAAGTCATGACTTGAAACGAGATTGTTAATTAATTTAACAAAATTACTTTCAAAAATATTCTTTTTAGTTTTAAATAAAATCATTGCATCCTCTATTTTCAAGAAATCATTTACATCATCAGATTCATTGCAAGTCATTCCATACTTATTATACCAGGTAATTAAATATTTTAAATTTGCTTTGACTTGGTTTGGAGAATTTTCTGAAGAAAAAATCGAACAAATTTTAACAGAATCATTCTTTTTATCCCATACGGCATAAAAATTTAAAATATCTGAACTATGTAAAGTGTCTTTTAAATTAGCAACATATGGAAATTTAAAACCATTTTCTTTTAATATAGAAGATCCATCATGAGACCAAACTAATTGTTTTGTGTGGTTTTTACCATATTCAAAAAACTTAACTAATTCCATGTATTTATTCATATAGTATCTTTCTTTAAATATTTAATAATACAATACTATAGCATATAATAATAAATGAAGTCAACCACTAACAATTAAATATAATAGTGTTTATTATTTGACATAATTTAACTGTTGTGGTATAATATTGTATTACATAAAGCATAAAAAGGTTGCAATCAATGGAAAAAACACAATACAAAAAACCAGATCCCCAAACATCAAATTACAAATTATTTGATATGGTTGTAGGATCTCGTAATTATGGATTAGAAGATAATAATTCTGACATTGATAAAAAATGTTTTGTATTACCTAATAAAAATGATCTTTATTTAAATCGAAGAGCTTGTTCTGTTCATATTAGTCAAGACATTGATATTGAATATAAAGATATTCGTGAATTTCCTGAGGAAATTTTTAAATCAAATCCTGCATACTTAGAATTATTATATAGTAAAGAGGTTAATATTTTAGTAAAAGAAGAACATCAGAAAATACTTCTTCAAAAATATTTGAATTACTTTATTGATAATAGAGAAGAAATTGTAAAGTTTAATTTACCTAAACTATGGAGCAGCACTTTTGGTATGCAAAATAAACTGTTTAAAGAATATAATAGCACTAAAAACCCTAAAAGGGTTTACCATTTATATAGAACTTCTCTATTGTTAAAAAATTATGTAAACAATGGATTTAATAATTATTCTGAATGTTTGATTCCAATTGGAAATGAACGGCAAAAGCTTTTAGATATTAAAGGTGGAAAATATTCTGAGAAAGATCTTGAACTTGCAATTTTTAAAGCAATGAATGATATGGCTTCTATTAAATCTGAATATATGCTGATTAATAATTACGAAGTAAAATATTACGATGATTATATTAATAAAACAATGGAATTAATGAGTTTTGATTACAATAATTTTCCTCTAATTGAACATCCTCAGATTTGCGAAGATTTAAAACTACGTTATTCGTTTGAATTTACTCAAAAATAATAATTTAAAACAATGCTTAATGTTCACATATTAAATATTTTATATAAGGGGTATTTTGTGTTAGGTTTAATGATAAATATTTATAAGATGATAAAATCATTTGGAAATAATGAAGAGGTGGAATTTATTGATTTGGGAAATAATAATGAATTAGATTATGATTTTATCAAGCCCCGACCTAATTTTTTAAAAACTATATTTGATAAAAAATAAACACTTCCCTGGGTCACATAAATGTGTGGGAAGCTCCATTCAAGTATTATATATTAAGTTATTTTAGAAGTCAAATTTTTAATAAGGAAAAAAATGAAAAAATATTTGTTAGCAGCATTTTTACTTGCAGGTATAAATATTTCTTTTGCAGACAATTCATTGCCTCACAGATTTTTAGACTTAACAAATACATTAAGTTCTAGTGAGGCTGATAATGTCGAAGATAAATTAGATGACTTTTATTCAAATAATAAAATGGATTTAGAAATAATTTTAGTAGAAAGTACGGATGGAACGCCAATAAATAAGCTTTCAACAAAACTATTTAATGATTATAAAATTGGAAACAATCCACAAAATAATGGTTTATTAATTTTAATATCAAAAAATGATCGGCAGTTTTCTATTAAACCAGGAATAGGTATTGCCGATTCTTTTAAGCAAAATGTTACCAACCAATATGGGAATGATTGTTTCAAGCCAAATTTTAGGGTAAATGATTATGTTGCAGGCATTAATTGCGCTATTAATAAAACTAATAATATTGTTAATGAGCCAATTTCTGATCCAGTTAATATTAAAAATGAAGAAAAAAACGAGGATTTTCTTTATTCTTTGGGAATTTATTTTCTAATTTCAATGGGAATTTTTTTATTTTATAAAATGATGTCACTTATTTTAAATAAACCAGCAAATAAAACTATAAAAGTTAATTCAAATAACATTTTTCGAGATTTATATGATGATAATAGAAGTCAAGAAGAGAAAGATGGTATTAGAAAGAATAATGAAAAAATAGAAAAAAATATAAAGAATATAAAGACAAAAAAATATTATCCACAGTACTCACAAAACATACATCAAAATAATAGTGGTGGGACGGCTGGGAATGATGATTTATTAAATGCGGCAATTATATATTCAATGATTAACAGTGAGAATAATGCATCTGATTCTAATTATAATTCTTATAGTTCTTCATCAGATGACTCTTCAAGCTCTTCGTCTGATTTTGGTAGCACCAGTGATGATAGTGGTGGAAGTGGTAGTTGGTAGAGAGTAATTGAAAAGCCACCTAATATAGGTGGTTTTTATTTAATATTTATTAATAAAAACAAATTTATTTTACTAATTTATATTTAGTAACCAAAATAACCCATCCTTTTTCATCCATATGAAATCCATACAAAATGGTATCATCTGAAATACTTTTAAAAAATTCAGAGCATCCATCTTCATCTGAAACTTTATGAAAAACTGTTTTTTGAGAATCTTTTTCTGCAACATTTTCACTAAAATCATCATTAATTAATTCAAATAATTGACCATCTATTAACATAATTAAATCCTTTATTAAAACATAACAATATTATACCACATAATTCAATTAAAATCAAGTAGTAAAATTAACCCAATTAGTTAGTAAAAACATCTAATATTCTAGTAATACTCGACTATAAACATAAAAGTCTAACCAATAATAGTTAACAATTGCGAAGCCGCACAGAACTACTATTAACAATTATCTTTATTTTATTAATAAAATAAATGTGCGAAGCGCCAAATAACAATTCAAAATGTTTTCTATTGACAATTAATAACTTTCCTGATAACAAATCAAAAAAATAAGAAGATTAATCTTCTTATTCTTATTACTTATAAAATCAATATAATATAGTGTTATATCTTCCAGTTTGATAAGTCAATATTTTTAATCATATGATAAATTATTGGTTCGTTGGCAAGCTCCCATTTACCTGAAACTGAATAACCCTGTTTTTCATAGAAACCTTTTGTTGCTTCTCCAGCTTCAAGAGTCAATTGAAAACTCATCAGCCCAATTGATTTAAAAACAGTCTTAAAATTATTTTCAATCATCATAAAGAATTTAGATCCAATTGTTTGACCTTGATATTTTGGTGAAATACAAAAAGAGGAAAGTTTTGGACTTCTTTCTTTTGATATCATTCCAAACCCCTCGATTGTAGGTTCTTGATTTTTGTGTTGGATGTATAAAATACTTGGAAAGCAGTTTTCATTATATTTTGTTTTAAAAAAATTATTAGCGTGAAGAACTTTCTGAATCTCTTCATCATGCTCTAAACAAAATTTATAATCCTTATTATTTACACAAGTTATAGTAATGTCTTCAATGTTATCATCATTTGAATCATTACTCGTTGTGAAGACTTTTTTTAGTTTTTTAAAAAAATCCATACAGTATTCCTTTTAAAAATATTAGATATTTGTTATGTCAAAGACTCCAAAATTACCAGAAAAATCAAACTCTAAATGTTTTTTGTTAGTTTCTGAAATGATCATATTATTAACCTCTACAGCAGTTCTTATTATATCTATTTGTGGGCTATATTGTTGTAATTTAAAAGTAAAGTCATCATTAACATCTAATATGATAGATTGACCGTCAAATTTAATCTTTTTCAAAGGAATCCAGCAATCAAAACTAAGTATTTTAATATTAATTGCATTAGATGTTTTCCTAATTATTTTAGATTTGTCAAAATTAAAAATCATAATCTAAACCATTTTCCTTTTTAAGTTTAATTCTGATATTAAGTTAAATATTGTATCTTCTTCAAAATTATTATCCAAGTGTTTTAGAAGTCTTTTTACATTGCATTTGCCATATATAAAATTAGATTTTGGAATATAATTTTTGTTGCAAAGAAGAAAGAGTTCTTTATGTTCTGGAATGATAATAAGATTATTTTCATCAATAAACATCATGTTATATTTAATATAATTATCGATATGATTAAAATAAACACCTTTACCATTTCTATCAAATAACTCATTAAACTTAATTGTTGATAAGTATTTAAGTTTAAAAACACTAGCTTGAGATGCAGAATTAAATTTTGACATGTTTAATTTCACTATAACTAATGTTGCAATTAGAAATCTTGCTAATATCAGAGGATCTTTATAATTAATATTAATACAATAATTAATTGCAAATATTATACTTATAGATAAAATAATAAATAAAATAGGTTTACCTAGCTAAGCCGTAAAGCCCCTTCCTTTAGGTCGGGGATATAAGGCTTGTTATTCAATCTAAATATTTAAGTAATATTATATTAAAAAAACATTTGACTTTATTATACTATAATGTTATAATTAAGTCAAATAAAATTAATAGGAATAATTATTAAAACTTTTCAATTTAGAATCAAAGATTCTACAAAAACCAAACAACTTTCTAAGTTATCTAGTAAAGTTAATTTTGTTTGGAATTTTTGTAGAGAACAGCAACTATGGGCTAAATCCCGTGGTAGGAAGTTGCTGTACACTGATTCATTTGAAAAGTTAACCGCTGGCGCAAGTAAAGAACTCGGTCTTAACTCAGCGGTTATACAAGCAACAGTTAAACGTTTTGTCGAATCCAGCATTCAACATAAGAAAATCTCTAAATGGAGATCATACAAGAAAAACCTTGGCTGGATTCCTATGAAAACTACCAGTTTAACTATTGCTGAAGATAGTTTTAAATTTAATGGTATGAAATTTAATTTCTGGAAGTCCAGAGAAATCATCGGTAAAATTAAATCTGCTTCTATTTCTCAGGACAGCCAGAATAAATGGCATATTAATATCACCACAGACTATACCCCAGAAGTTTACTCAGACGATGGTATCGTCGGCGGTGATTTAGGTTGTAAGGATTTGCTAACCCTATCTAATGGAGTAAAATATGCAAATCCGAAGTATTATCGAGAATACGAAAGGAAACTTGCATTAGCACAGAAATATCGTAAGAGAAAATTAGTGCGCAAGTTTCATAAGAAAATCGCAAATAAACGTAAGGATTATTTGCATAAACTTAGCACCCAGATTATGAATGAAAATAATTTTGTCGTTCTGGGTGATATTAAAAGTAATAAACTCGCAAAAACCAACATGGCTAAATCAGTCTATGATAGTGGTTGGTTTATGCTA
>JACCDZ010844192.1_pt1 | contig 11208 bp, 12 predicted proteins | sample 7449551 | NCBI WGS metagenome assembly JACCDZ01 (sample SAMN15323452, study PRJNA562643) | freshwater metagenome | isolation source: river surface water | place: USA:Blue River Watershed | collected 2017-08-18
GTTGTCGTGCTGTTCCGAGTGATGACAATACAATTGTCGAAAGAATAGCAATAATTGCGATTACTACAAGGAGTTCAATCAAGGTAAACCCGCTCTGTGATCGACGCATAATTTGTTTCATATATAAAAATTAAAAATAATTCATTACCTAATAATACTGTTCATTATACCATTTTTCACACAAGTAAAAAATGATTTATTGTTCTACAATGAACTTGCAATGTTGTAAATTGGAAGCAAGATTGAAGTGAGTAAAAACCCTACACCAACTCCAAGTCCAACAATCATAATCGGTTCGATGAGACCAATCAAGGTATCCACTGCTCCGTCTACTTCTCGTTTGTAGAATCGTGCGAGTGTTTTCAAAATTGAACCGAGCGATCCTGTTTCTTCTCCTACACGAACCATTTGCACCATAATTGGTGGAATGATTTCATGTTTTTCAAATGATGAAGAAATAGAAACTCCGGCTTTTACATCGTTCATTGCTTGCACCATGATTTCTTTGTAGACTTCATTTCCTACTACATCTCCAGTGATTTCAAGTGTTCGAAGTACTGGAATACTCGATGACAACATTGTATCCATATTGTCAGCAATACGCGAAAGATAAATCTTGCGGTACAAATCTCCAACAATAGGTGCGGTAATTTTCCAACCATCAATCCGTTTCCGACCTGATACTGTTTGTGATGATCGAGTAAAATAAACTCCAACTCCGATTACAATCGCAAGGAGAAATACTCCATAATTCACAAAGAAATCAGATAATGCAATTACTGCTCGAGTATAAATAGGTAATTGTTGCCCTGTTTCGATGAGCATGGCTGACAAGCGGGGAATAATCATTACCAACATCAAAACCATTACTACAATAAAAGTTACAATAACGAATGCAGGATAAATTAAAGCATTTCTTGTTTTTGTAGTTAATTCATATTGTCGCTCAAGGTAATCAGCAAGATATCGAAAAGAATCGGTGAGTTTTCCTGACTCTTCTCCTGAACGAACCATACTAATATAAAATGGAGAAAAAATATTTTGATGTTTTTCCATTGCACCAGAAATGGTAATTCCTCCTTGAATATCTTGTGCAACTGCAGATAATGCAAACGAGAGAACTTTATTATCAGCGTTTTGAGAAAGAAGAGTGAAAGCCTTAATTGCAGAAACTTGAGCTTCGAATAATGCTGCAATTTGTCGTGACATAATTACAACGTCTTTCATTGGAACTTTATCAAATGCAGAGAATTTTTTTTGAAGGAAGTTTTTTTGGACGTCTGGAGTTACTGAAACAACCACAAAACCACGTCGTTGCAACGAACTCACTGCAGCATCCTGAGATAATGCATCAATTTGCCCTTTTGATTGTGACCCTTCTGGAGTCAATACAGTATAATTAAATAACATATAAAAATTCTTTTAGATTACATCATTTGATCAAGTCCTTGTGGATTTAATGAATGCGACCGTGCTTCGTCGAGAGTAATATCTCCTGATCGAACCAATTCGAGTAATGAATGGTTCATAGAAATCATTCCATGTTCCATTCCTGTTTCGATAAGCATATCAATCTCGTGAGTTCTGTTTTCACGAATTACGTTGGCAACGGCTTTGGTGTTAATTAATAATTCAAATGCAGGAACTAATCCACCTTTTTGACTTGGAACTAGTCGTTGCGAGAACACTCCAAGCAAACTTCCTGCTAATTGAATACGAACCTGATCTTGTTGTTCTGCAGGAAATGAATCAATAATACGGTCAACAGTTTGTGCTGCAGAGTTAGTGTGAAGTGTTGAGTAAACAAGGTGCCCTGTTTCTGCTGCTGTTACTGCTGTACGAATTGTTTCTGGGTCACGCATTTCCCCGACCAGAATTACGTCAACATCCTGACGGAACACAGCAGACAACGCATCTGCAAAACTATTTGTATCAAGCTCAACTTCTCGCTGGTCAATAATTGATTGCTTTTCTGTATGAACATATTCAATCGGATGCTCAATGGTAACTATGTGATTCTTTCGAGTAGAATTAATAATATCAATCATTCCAGCAAGTGTAGTTGATTTTCCTTGACCTACAGGACCTACAACAAGGAAAAAACCTTGTTTTGAACGAGTAAATTGATCAAGTATGTCTGGCAACCGCAAATCTTTGAGCGGACGAACCTTTTGGATAGCTCGTAACGCAACTGCAAGTGTTCCCGATTTGATATAAACATTTCCACGGAATCGAACTTTCCCTTGATAATCGTATGCAAAATCAATTTCTTGGAGTTTTCCTATTTTCTGAAGTGTTGCTGGTTTTACCATAATTCCCAAAATACCAACAATGTCTTCTTTGGATAATTGTGGATATTGCACTACTGGAATTAATTCTCCATGAGTACGAATAAATGGATGACGACCTTCTCCGAGATGTAAATCCGAAGCCCCATTTTGAATAACGAGGTCAAGTAACGTTTCCAAGTTTTGTTGATAGTTTGGCATATACTATTAGTATATCAAAGTTTTTTAAAAATTGTAAACAAAAAACAGCCTTTGACTGTTTTTTGTTTACAACATACTAATTTCACTCCACGGAATAACACCTTTGAGAGATTTCAAAATAGCTTGCTCTTTCATGGTGAGCATTCCCTTTGATCGAACATAGTCATAAATAGCATTCTCTGTTGGATCTTTGAGAATAATATCTTGGAGTGCACGATCAACACGATACATTTCAAAAACTCCTTCTCGTCCTTGCATTACATTGTCTGCAATTTTTGGTGTTTGATATACATTATCAGTTGATTGAATCGCTGGTCGATATTTTTCTGGTAAATCTGAGAACTGTTTTTCTAGATATGCTTGAACAGCGCCCGCAACAGGAATAGCCTCTCCTTTACCTGGAATAAATTTCCGAGAAAGCCGTTGTGCTACAGATAATACCAATGTTGGTGCAATCAAATATGGATCAATTCCCATATCTACTAATCGAGGAACAACTCCTATGGCACTATTAGTATGGAGTGTTGCTAATACCAAGTGTCCTGTAAGTGCTGCCTGAATAGCTAGCTCTGCTGTTTCCTTGTCTCGGATTTCTCCTACCATGATCACGTCTGGATCCTGACGTAAAATACTCCGTAACCCTGTCGCAAATGTGTAGCCAATTTCTGCTCGCACTTGTGATTGATTCATTCCTGCAACATTATATTCTACTGGATCCTCGAGTGAAACTACGTTTAATTTTTCCCTATCAATTTCTGAAAGCATTGAATATAATGTAGAAGTTTTTCCTGAACCTGTTGGACCTGTAACCAATACAAGCCCATTAGGTAATGCAAGTGCTTCTCGTAACATTACTAATTGTTCTGCAGAAAGTCCGACGTCTTCTAATTTTTTTACACCCTTCCCTGGATCAAGTACACGAATTACCGCTTTTTCACCAAAAAATGTTGGAAGAATAGAGAGACGAAAATCAATTTTCCTTCCTCCGGTAAATGCCATAAAACGTCCGTCTTGAGGTTTTCTTTTTTCATCTAATTTCATTGTATTGGTCATTGCTTTTAATCGAGCAATCAATGAATCGAGCATGTTTTTATTTGCACGGAGACTCACATGGAGAACGCCATCGACTCGATAACGAACACGAACATCATTCCCTGTTGGTTCAATATGGACATCTGACGCTCCTCCATCTACAGCATTTTTCAAAATTACTGCAAGCATTTTTGTAGCTGGAGCATCTTCGATGATTTTTTTACTATTTGATTTTTGAACAGTAACATCAAATGAACCATCAAACGAAATATCTTGCCCTTGCTGTACTGCACTCCCTGCATCTTTTTCAAGGTTTGACATTTCTCCTTCTGGAGATGGATTTTGCAATGAAAGATCATTTTCGAAACCACTATACATTGCCATTACTCGATTGAAATCTTGATAAGAAATAATATATGCTTCAAACGGCATATTAGCCTGTGACGCAATAAACTGTAGAGCATTACGTGCTTCCAAGTTTCCAGGATCAAGCATTCCAATTTTCAATATACCGCCTTCCATTGCAACAGGTGCAAATCGATAATTACGAGCAGCATCGACTGGAATGAGCGCCATAGGTTCAGTATTCACAACATCAGGAACAATAATTTCAGGAATACCAAAAAAAGCAGCACGCGCAGAACGAACTTCAGTATCTGGGATTTTAAAAGATTCCAAGGCACGATCAATATCGCCATTCATTTCCTTGGTTTTTTCTAAAATATCATTTAACTGATAACGATTAATAATATTTTTTTCAACAAGTTTTTCCAAGAATCCCATATCACTCTCTAGTATATCATGCATTAAAAAAAATCAAAACAAAAAATACTTCAGTGAAGTATTTTATCGTACTGGAGTAACAGTAGGAGTAGTATTATTAGTTGTTGTTTGGTTTTCTGAAACAGTAGATCCTCCCACACGTGTAAATGGATTAATTCGACCAGAAACAGAAAAGTCAGGAAGGGTTAATGAAGTATCAACAAGTGAAAGAAATGCTGGATTTCGTAAAATTGCTGTATCAAGTTTGATTTGATTCACACTTCGTAAAAGTGTAGCAATTTCATTTTGTGATGTATTAAACGCAACCATATCCGACGCTTGACTATCCCCGAGAGAAACAGGGTTTGACCCAGTATTAGAAGAAACAAGAGTTGAACTCTGTGGAGTATTGTTATCTGTAGAACCTTGCGAAGAAAAATACAAATATCCACCTAAACCAATAACAACAAGAGCAATAACACCTATTAAAAGTTTTTGATTATTCATAAACAAAATATAGAAAAGTTATTTTACCCAATAAGTTTCGACTGAGGTTTGGAATTGATAATTTGCACTATCCTCTGGAGCAATGAATGAAGATTTTTTAACATTCATAATACGAAGGTTTTTCTCTAAACTTCCAATGAAATTCACATATCCAGGATATGGACCAACTGTAGCAAACTCGAGAGTAAGTGTACCAATATCAGGATTTGATCGTTGGTTATTCCGAGCTTGTGGTTGATTTGCAGTATTTTCTTCTGATTCTTTAATCTTTACATTTTGTAAAGAAAGTCCTTGTGACCGAGCAAGCCCATCAATTTCAAGAATAAGTTTTACATTGTCAGGATTCGCAGGTAACATTTTATCTAATCGCTCCATATCGGATGGACTAATACCGCTATATAATTGCAATAATTTATCACGACGCTCTTCGAGTTGTCGAGCATTTGCAAGCAACTCCAAATAATCGACCTTTTGTTGGTCAATTATTTTTGCATCATTATAGGTTGGTATTATATACAATATAAAACCTCCAATTGATGCCAATATCATAATGATTGAAAGAATCGTTTTCATAAAAAATAATTACGGTGTATTGATGACTGTTTCTACTTGTTCATCAACACTGTCAAACACTTCTTCGGTTGCTGAATTTTCTATATTTACTGTTTCTGAAGAAGTAACGTCTTGTTGTGTTATTTGTTCTGCAGATAAATTGCTTGTCCCGAAAGTTTGTTCTTGTTGCGACATTATTGGACCAGAGAAACTATCAATATTTTTTGCAAATGCAAGATCAGTTGATGGAATCAAGAAAGAAACATCAAACGAAACACGACCTTTTGGTGTAACAACGAAATTAGAAAAAATAGTATTTTTCAAATTTGTGTTTTTTGCAAGTGCTTGAGACTGTAATGCAATGGAACGATATCCATCAGATTCTCCAGAGAGAGTTACTTGAAGGTCTCGTGTATCATTGAATAACATATCTAATTTTGTATAACGAACTTCTGGAAGTGTTGTTGTTCGTAATACTGTAAAAAGTGGCGATAATACTGCGTGTTGATTTACTAATACTTCAGAATTTTTTAATCGTTTGTCGACAGTAGTAAATTCTCGTATAACATTTGGATCAATATTCCGTTGTAAAGCTTCGAGCGAACTTGCAAGTTCGGTGACTTGACCTTGGAGATATTGTTTATAGAGATATACACCACCACCTAATGCTCCACTAATAATAAGTATTACAAGAGATACAGTAAAAATAATACCTACTGGCTTTGAATAAGTGACTTGAGTAGAAACAGGTTGCTGGGCAATTGGTTTCTTGGGAATAAAAGTTGTACGAAATTCTTGTTCCATATATTTATATAAAAGTATACGTGATATCTACTAAAAAGACAAGAAGTTTTTTAGTGCGAGTCCTGTTGCTACAGAAAAAGTTGGACCTGAGGTTTTTAATAATTCACGCATAAATTCTGGAGCCTCTACTTTTGAAAAAGGGTCTGCAAAGATAACCTCGATTCCAGTTTCTTTTGTGACAAAAGGTGCAAACCCTGAAACTCCCGAACCACCACCAGAGAGAATAATTTTTGAAACAATCCTCTTTTGTTCGCGTTCATATTCTACAAGTACTCGTTTGATTTCAGAAATAAGATATTCATGTGAGGCGTCAATAATTGATTGAGCTTCTGGATATTTTACCACATTAAATTTAATTTCTTCTGCTTTTTCAAATGGTACTGATAAACTTCGCATGAGTGACTCAGTAACAAACGCTGATCCCCGATTGGTAATATGGAAAATTCTAATTACTCCATATTCAACAATTGCCATACTTGTATATGCTGTACCTACATCAACAATGAGCACTGGCGCGATTTCACGACGAAGCACAGAACGCATAGTTGCAAATGTTTCAATTTCAAATGTAGGACTTGGAATTGAAGCTTGAGTAAGTGTATTCTGATAATTTTGTAATGTTTCATTTCGAACCGTCACTACCAAAACTTCAATGTTTGCAGATGGTGTTGCTGATTCTTGGTCATATGTTTCCTTTTCGGGAATAATAAACCAATCCAAAGAAACTTCGGTTAATGGAACTGGAATGTATTTTCGTGCTTCATTAGGAATAATCGTATCCAAATCAGCCGAACTTGCTCTTGGTAATTTCACAACAAATACAAGTACTGCATTTGATTGTAATGAAACAACAAAATTTCTTGCAGTCACTCGAGCTTCTTGGAGAACTTGAGTAATAGCTTTGACTGTTTCCACTTCTGCAAGCCGAGCCGGTTTTCCAATTGGTTCATTCACAAGTGGTGCAAGTGATAATGCTCCGTATGTTTCAAGAATAATTTTACCCTGTTCTTCTTTTAATTGAACCACCTTAATTGAGCCGCTTCCAATATCAATACCACAAACACTCCCCTTGTTATTTGAACCAAGCGAAAGACTAGTTGAGAAAATTTTTTTAATAGAATCAAACATATAACAGTACTATTGTAACATAATAATATTTTTTGCAAAATAAATACAAACTGATATTCTATACATTAATTAGATATGATTACTCGATTACTTGAGAAAATATTTACCGCATTGTTCCCTGCTCAATGTATTATCTGTCATTCAGAAGAAACATCTTGCAATATTTGTCAAAACTGTATCCAGCAACTCACTATTAACCGAGATTTACAACTTCCTTGGATTTTTTCACTCTATCATTACAAAGATGAACGCGTTCATATCTGTATTCATCATTTAAAAAATTATCCAGATGAATTATTGATACATGAAATATTATCTCACAAGAAATTAATGATTACTGGTTGGATTACAGGAATTATTACTTATTACCAAATCAAAAATATTGTACTTGTTCCAACACCTATTCATCATTCTCGTTTTGTTGATCGAGGATATAATCAATCAGAAATTATCGCAAAAGGTATTCGAAAAATTCTAGAACAAACCCTACTCAACATTTCAATATCAATACATTCTGAAATTGTTCGTAAAAATAAAAAAACTGAAAAACAAGCCCTTATTATGGATCGAGAAAAACGTTTCAAAAACGTTGTAAATATATTTACAACCACTGGGCGGGAAGCGAAGCTTCCCGCCCAAACGCTCATTGTTATTATTGATGACGTAACTACAACAGGTGGAACACTCCAAGAAATATACAACCAATTTCCTTATCACCATGTTGTAGCATTTACCCTTGCTCACTGAAACGTTTCTATGGAAATACCTATTCGGGTATTTTTAACTCTTTCGGTTTTTATGTAACAACAGATCAAGTGTATGTTCCGCAGTTCTTGCATCATCTTGTGGAATATGAGATAGTATAAAAAATTAATATTATGGAAAAATTAGTAGAAATTAGATGCTTCACCTGCTCAGAACTTGCAAGAATTATAACTCCGGAAGGAATTCCCTACTGTAACACGATGGAGTTCGGTGGTTGCTATCCAGACGATCTCCTCTATGAGGAAATTATTACACCACCAAAAGCAATCACAAAACCTCAAGAAGATATTTCTTGAGGTTTTCATTATTCCAAAATTTCCTCCAATTTCACACCTCGTGAACCTTTCATAAAAGTTACTTTTCCATTTTTATCAAGCGATTCAAAAAATATTTTAGCTTCAGCAGTTGTTTTAAAAAACTGAAATGGGAATTTTTCTTGATAGTAAGAAAAATCATTACCAATACAAATAACGGTATCATTTTCCTGAACATTACCTTGAATCAATTGTAAAATTTCTTGATGAAAATGAAGTGACTGTTCTCCTAATTCAAACATATCTCCTACAATAATTATTTTTTCCTTGTCTCGAAAACTTTGAAAAACATCTTTTAATGATAATTCCATACTTGACGGATTTGCATTATAGCAATCCATAATCAATATGTAATTATCACGCTCAATAATCTGTGATCGTTTTAATGTTGGCTCATATTGTGAAATTGCGTTTGCAATATCTGACAATGGAACTTTAAAATATTCACCGACGGCAATACTTGCTAAAATATTTGCCTCGTTAAATGATCCAAACAAATTACTCTTTATAGCCACACCATTATAATTTCCTCCTGCAGTTATTTTTGAAATTCCTATGAACTCCTTTTCTGGATACAGAACCACATCACCACCACTACTATCACCTACCAAATCAACAATATTCTTATTCACAAAAATTTCTGCTCCGTATTGTTTTGCCCAGTCAAAAATTTCCTTGTTTGCGGTGCGAACCCCCTCGATTGAACCAAACCCTTCCAGATGATCCTGTCCATTATTGGTCACCAAAACACTTGTTGGTTGTACTATTTGTAATAATTCAGCATGTTCTCCAATATGATTTGCACCAATTTCAATAATGGCAATTTGTGTGTCTCGTGGCATCGCGAGTAATGTCAGTGGAACTCCAATATGATTATTCAAGTTCCCTGCTGTCATGTGAACGCGATATTTTTTACCGAGTACTGCAGTGATTAATTCTTTGGTAGTCGTTTTCCCATTTGAACCTCCAATCACCAATACTGGAATAGAAAAAGTTTCTCGATGAATTTTTGCAATTGCTTGGAGTGTTTGCAATGTATCATCAACCACAATCATCTTTTCATTTCCTGCAAATTTTGGATTACTCACCAATGCAAAACTCGCACCTTGCTCTAATGCATTTTCCGCAAAATCATTACCGTCAAATTTTTCACCAACCAATGTAATAAAAATTGAATTTGGAACAATTTTCCGAGTATCAGTTACAATAGAAAGACTTTGTTCTGTGATAAGGTTATATATTTCAAGTGGGGTCATATAAGTAAATTATATCATATAAAAAACGACCTATCGATGCGAGCATCCTGCCCAGCAACATGGTCGTTTTTTACCTTGCAATAAATTTTGATGCATTCGTTCTATTCTCCCTGTTCGTGTTTCAGATTTCTTTGCAGAAATAATCCAACACACCCACTCATTCCGAGCAAGTGGTGTCGCCTCATTCCATTTTTCTAAAACATTTTTATGAGCATTCAAAAATGTTTGTATATCTTTTGGAATTGAATGTAATGCAGTTTTTTGAATCGTGGTCATATAGTTCAGCAATACAAAACAAAGTTTACAACTGTTGATAAGAATTCTTGGTCGGTGCAATATCAAAAACTTCTACAGGCGTAATTGCAATGATCCCTTTCACCAATCTGTCTGGCAGTATCTCTTTAACCCATACAACTACTTCGTCAAATACATCTCCTTCAGTGATATATTCTATAGTTCCTTTTATTTGGTATCCCATCATTTTTGTCCAAGCAACGAGACTCATATTTTTATTTGATATAATATTTTCGAAAGTTTTTTCCATAAAATAATTCACCAAAATGATTTTTCCATCTTTTATAGTGATCGTAGAAACAGGCACAACATTAATTATACCATCTAACGATAGTGTTGCTAGAGCTTTCGATTCTGCCTTGAGCAAAAAATTCTCAATACGATGATCTATAAAATGAGTGTTTTTCTTGTCCATACTGTTTTTTATGTTATATTGATAATAGTCTATATATTATACCATAAGCAAACAACTCTATGAAACATTACATTCTATCGAAACTGTTGTCTCCACTCAAAATAGTCAAGAAAAATGAGTGCGAAATTTCTTATTAATATAATCAGCTTATCCCTCAATAGTTATGTTTAAATATCTTATTTTTGAAATTGTATCTGGACTTGTTGGTGCTATTGCTCTCATTATTATTGTTGTTTCTTTATGGAAGAAAAAACATATTCATTTATTTACGAAACAACGATGGCTCTATATTCCTGTATTATTATTTTTTGTTTCTGTAATCACTGGATTCCTTGCAAACCGTACCTACCCTCCTAGTTTTGCTATGCCAACTTTTATGCATACACATGCACCGGATGGATTACCGCCATCAATACCGTTTGCGAAAATCATTGATTTTTTCAAAAACCAAAACCACTTTGAACGAGTAAATGACATTGGTGCAGATCCGAATACTGTCCCACCTGAACCACAAAAACCTGATACTGATGGGATCGTTCGAATATCCCTTACTACGAAAGAAGTCCTATCTGAAATTGCACCTGGTATCTGGTTTAACTATTGGACATTTGATAAACAAGTCCCAGGACCTATGTTGCGTATTCGTGAAGGAGATACCGTTGAAATAACGATCACCAATGATCCATCGAGTCTCCATCATCACAATATTGATTTGCATGCAGTTACTGGACCTGGTGGAGGCGCAACGATTAGTCATGTTGCACCAGGAGAAACAAAAACCTTCCGTTGGAAGGCACTAAATCCAGGACTATTCGTATATCATTGTGCTATGCCAAATGTCTCTACCCCCACTTCTCATGGTCAATACGGAATGATCCTCGTTGCACCAA
>JACCDZ011254826.1_pt1 | contig 11208 bp, 22 predicted proteins | sample 7449551 | NCBI WGS metagenome assembly JACCDZ01 (sample SAMN15323452, study PRJNA562643) | freshwater metagenome | isolation source: river surface water | place: USA:Blue River Watershed | collected 2017-08-18
CTTCGGGCGGCCGACCTCGCCCTCCTGTTGGAGTTTGGCGATACCGGGGACGACGGCCCCCATGAGCTGCATGATGATCGAGGCGCTGATGTAGGGCATCACGCCCAGCGCAAAGACCGCCCCCTTCAACATGGCGCCGCCCGTGAAGAGGTTGTACATCGCGACGACACCGGCCTGGCTGCCCGAAGTCATCTTTTCGTAGTAGGCCTGAATCACGTCCGGATCGAGGCCGGGCAACGGGATGTTGGCCCCGATTCGCGCCACAAAGAGCAGCCCGAGGGACACGATGATGCGGTTCCGGAGTTCCGGAACTTTCCAGCAGTTGGCGAAGGCCTTGAGCATCGCGATATTTGGGAAGAAAGAGCAAACTGACGCCGTCGATGGCGATCGAAGGAGGCATGCGGCGCCTAAGCGCCCCACCCTGTCCGCCCGAATCGCCGGACGGCGTCAGTTTTCAGAAGCGTAAGCGATGAACGCTTACTTGGCTTCCGTGGTGCAGACCCAGTCGGACTTGAGCTCGACGCACTTGCCGCCGGCAGCTTCGATCTTCTGACGGGCGGTGGCGGAGAACTTGTGCGCGGACACGGTGACGGCGGTCTTGATTTCGCCGACGCCGAGGACCTTCAGGAGATCATCCGAAGCGCGGACATAGCCGGCCTTGACGAGCGCGTCGCGGCAGACTTCGGCCGAACCGACCTTCGCGATGTCACCGACATTCACCACGGCGAAATCGACGCGGTTGACGTTGTTGAAGCCGCGATGCGGCAGCTTGCGGTAGAGGGGCATCTGACCGCCTTCGAAGCCGGGGCGAACGCCGCCGCCGGAGCGGGCCTTCATACCCTTGTGACCGCGACCCGAGGTCTTGCCGTGGCCCGAACCGCGGCCGCAACCGAGGCGCTTGTGACGATGAGTGGAACCCTTGATTTCAGGGAGAGTGTGGAGCTTCATGGACTTGGACCTTTGCTATTTCGCCAGGTGTGTGGTGGATGCCGGAGCGATCTTAGGCGCGAGCCGTCTTGATCTGCTCAAGCGTGCGCAGCTTGGACAACGCGTCGAGGGTCGCCTTGACGACCGCCTGCTTGTTGTTCGAACCGAGCGATTTGGTGAGGACATCCTTGAGGCCGGCGGCTTCGAGGACGGCGCGCACACCACCGCCGGCGATGAGGCCGGTACCGGGAGCGGCGGGGCGGAGCATCACGCGACCACCGGCGCACTCGCCGATCACTTCGTGAGGGATGGTGTTGTTGCGGAGATTCACGACGGCGAGACCGCGGTGGGAGCGAGCGGTGGCCTTCTTGATGGCCTCCGGCACTTCCTTGGCCTTGCCGTAGCCGAGACCGACGCGGCCCTTGCCGTCACCGGCCACCACGAGGGCGGCGAAGGTGAAGCGACGGCCGCCCTTGACGGTCTTGGCGCAGCGGTTCACGGAGACGGTCTTCTCGATGTACTCGGAAGCGACTTCTTCGCGGGGCTTGCGGTCGCGGCGGGGGCCGCGGTTGCCACCGGGACCGTCACGACGGTCACGGCGGGGGCGCTCGGTGGAGGCGGCGGCGGCGCCGGCGGCTTCGGGAGCGGTTTCGGGGGAAGTATTTTCAGTGGACATTGCCTAAACTCCTTAGAACGAGAGGCCGGATTGACGAGCGGCTTGAGCAAAAGCCTTGACGGTGCCGTGGAAGCGGCGACCTCCGCGGTCGAAGACCACGGCGGTGATGCCGGCGGCCTTGGCGCGCTCGGCGAAGAGTTTGCCGAAGGCGGTGGCGCCGGCGACATTGGGAAGCACAGCCTGCTCCTTCACTTCCTTTTGGGTCGTGGCGGCGGCGGCCAGGGTGCGGCCCGTGGTGTCGTCGATGGCCTGCGCATAAATGTGCAGGTTCGTGAACTTGACCGAAAGGCGCGGACGCTCGGCGGTGCCGATGACCAGCTTGCGGGTGCGCATGCGGCGCTTCGCAAGGAGGGTCTGCTTTTTGTGAAGCTTGGTGGCGGGTTTCATAGTATGAAGCCGATTGGAATGTGGACGAGTTTAAGGAAGAAGCACGCGTTAGGCGGTCTTCTTGCCTTCCTTGCGGCGGACATACTGGCCGTCGAGACGCACGCCCTTGCCCTTGTAGGGCTCGACAGGCTTGTGCTGGTAGATCTGCGCGGCGACCTGGCCGACAGCGTGGGCGTCCGCGCCCGAGACTTCGAGCTTGGTGCCTTCGTTGACGACGACTTTGATGCCGGCGGGAATCTTCACGAAGACCGGATGCGAGTAGCCGAGGGCGAGATCGACGATGTCACCCTTGACGGCGGCCTTGAAGCCGACGCCTTCGATGGTGAGCTTCTTCGAGTAACCTTCGGTGACGCCCTTGACCATCTTGTTGATGATCGCGCGGGCGGTGCCGTGCATGGCGTTGGCGAAGCGGCTGTCACCCTTGGGGGTGACGATGACCTGCTTGCCGTCGACCTTCACTTCGACAACCGAGTCAAAGGACTGGGACAGTTTGCCCTTGGGGCCTTCAACGTTGACGGTCTGACCTGCGGTCGAGACCTTGACGCCCGCAGGGATGACCACGGGGAGTTTGCCGATACGAGACATGGTGTGACTCTTTCTTTACGGTAGTGCCGGTAAGGAACTACCAGATCTGGGCGATGAGCTCGCCGCCGACCTTCTGCTGACGGGCGGTCCGGTCAGTGACCAGGCCCTTGGAAGTGGTGAGGATGGAAATGCCCATGCCGCCGATGACCTTGGGGATCTCGGTGTAGCCGGCGTAAACGCGCTTGCCCGGGGACGAGATGCGCTTGATGCCGGCGATGGCGGAGGACTTGTTGACGTACTTCAGCGTGACCTGGAGGACGGGGAGACCGTTCTGCTCGGCCTTCGTGAAATCGGCGATGTAGCCGTTTTCCTTGAGGATGCGGGCGACGCCTTCGCGCACGTTCGACCACTGGGTGGTGACGGTGGCGAGTTCGGCCTTGGAGCCGTTGCGGAGGGTGGTGAGGAAATCACCAAGGGGGTCGTGGGAAGCCATGTGCGGATTCTCCTAAGTGGATGTGGCGTGAGCCGGGGTTTACCAGGAGGCCTTGATGACACCGGGGAGCTGGCCGTTCAGGGCGAGCTCACGGAACTGGATACGCGAGACGCCGAACTTGCCGATGAAGGCGCGGGGGCGGCCCGTGATCGAGCAACGGTTCTTCAGGCGAACCTTGGACGAGTTGCGGGGCAACTTGTCGAGGGCGCGCTGGGCGGCGTAGAACTCTTCATCCGTGGTCTTCGGGCTGGAGAGGATGGCCTTGAGTTCGGCGCGCTTGGCGGCGAACTTTTCGACGGTGGCGACGCGCTTGGCTTGGCGAGCGACGACGGAAGTCTTGGACATGGTGCGAAATCCGGGGATTAGTTGGCGGCGGCTTCAGACGCGGTCTGGGCCTTGCGGAAGGGCATACCAAGAAGACGGATCAGCTCGCGGGCTTCGTCGTCGTTCGTGGCGGTGGTCACGATCGTGATATCCATACCGATGTTGGCCTTGTTGGAGCCGTCACCCTGGGTTTCAGGGAAGATGGTATGGTCGGTGATGCCGAGCGAGTAGTTGCCCTGGCCGTCGAGCTTGTTGCCGACGCCGCGGAAGTCGCGGATCATGGGCAGCGCCACGGCGGTGAGGCGGTACAGGAACTCGTACATCTTGGCACCGCGCAGGGTGACCATGACGCCGAGCGGCATGCCTTCACGGACCTTGAAGTTCGAAATCGACTTCTTGGCCTTGGTGACGACCGGCTTCTGGCCGGAGAGCTTGGTGATTTCCTTCACGACTTCAGCCTGATGATTCTTATCGGCATCAGCCTTGAAGGCGGAGTTGATCACGATCTTGGTGATCGCGGGCACCTGGTGGATGTTCTTGTAGCCGCGGCTCTTCTTGAGCTCGGGGACGACCTTTTCCAGGTACTGTTTCTTGAGGACCGGCGTGTACATGTGTATGTCAGGGTGTCCCGGCTAGGCGTCTACTCTGACCCTGAAATCAGGGTATCGGAGCCGCCCCCCGGGACCGGTGGGTTGTGGTGGTGAAGCGCGCCTACTTGGCGGACTTCTTCTTTCCGGCGTCGGCCGCAAGGACGACATTGGAGCGATGGATGGGGGCTTCCTTCTCGATGATGCCACCTTCGGAAGTCTGCGACTTCTTGGTGTGGCGCTTCACGATGTTGAGGCCTTCGACGATGACGCGGTCATCCGCGAGGACGCGCACGATCTTGCCGCGCTTGCCCTTTTCGTCGCCGGCGATGACGACGACTTCAGCGTCTTTCTTGAGGAGAGTCTTGCTCATGGGAAATGACCTTAGAGAACCTCGGGAGCGAGGGAGATGATCTTCATGAAAGCCTTCGTGCGGAGCTCGCGGGCCACCGGGCCGAAGATGCGGGTGCCCTTCGGGTTGCCGTTGGCGTCGAGAATCACGACGGCGTTCGAGTCGAAGCGGAGACGGGAGCCGTCGGCGCGCACGATCGGGTGCTTGGTGCGCACGATCACGGCCTTGACGACGGAGCCCTTCTTGACGGAGGCTTCGGGCGAGGAATCCTTGACGGAGCAGACGATCACGTCGCCCACGCCGGCGGTGTCGGTCAGCTGACCGAGACGGCGGATCATTTGAACCTCTTTGGCGCCGGTATTGTCGGCGACATCGAGGCGGGAAAGCATCTGGACCATGGAATGGTATCCTTGATGTTAAGGGTTGTTGCGGGAGGCGCCGGATTAGACGGCGACCTGACCGGCGATCTTCGCGGCTTCGACGACGCGGATGACGCGCCAGCGCTTCAGCTTGGAGAGCGGACGGGTCTCGGAGATCTCGACCTTGTCGCCGACCTTGCACTCGTTGTTTTCGTCATGGGCGTGAAGCACGGTCTTGCGCTTCACTTCCTTGCCGTAGATCGGGTGCGGGGTCTTGTAGAAGTAGGTGACCTTGACGGACTTGTCGCCCATCTTGGAAGTGACTTCGCCGACGAGGCTCTTGCGTTCGGTTTCGCGGGTAACGGTGGACATGTGTATGCCTTGTGTCGCTGAGGGTTTAGGCGCGGGCCTGTTCGGCGGCGACGGTCTTGAGGCGGGCGTTCTCGCGGCGCAGAGTCGAGAAGCGGGCAGGGTTTTCGACCTGGCCGGCTGCTTTCTTCAGGCGGAGCTGGAACAGTTCCTCGTTGTTGGCGAGGACCTTTTTGGCGATTTCGGCGGCGCTGAGACTGCGGAGCTCGGCGGCGGCGGAAGCCGGTTTCTTCTTGGCGTTCATTTGTTGGGGACGCGTGCTGATGGTAGCTTTGGAACGAAAATCAACTAGTAATTTTCGAGGGCTTCACGGGAGATGAAGCGGCAGCGCACCGGGAGCTTGGTGTCGGCGAGGCGCATGGCTTCCTTGGCGGCCGAAAGCGGCACGCCCGAGACTTCGAAGAGCATCGTGCCGGGGCGGACCACGGCGACATAGAACTCGACGGAACCCTTACCCGAACCCATGCGGACTTCCGCAGGTTTCTTGGTGACGGGCTTGTGGGGGAAGACGCGCATCCACATCTTGCCCTTGCGCTTGAGGGCGCGGGAGATGGCGACGCGGGCGGCTTCGAGCTGCGCGGCGGTCATCGGGTAACGGTCCAGGGACTGGAGGCCGAAATCACCGAAGGCGAGGCTGTTGCAGGTCTGCGCGGTGCCGTTGATGCGGCCCTTGTGGACCTTGCGGTACTTGGTGCGGGAAGGCTGAATATTGGCCATGACGGATCAGGTCTTGATCGTTGGTGGTGGTGGGTCCGGGTTCGGTTAGAACTCGGAGTCCTTGGTGCAGATCCAGCACTTGATGCCGAGCTTGCCGGCCATCGTCTTGGCTTCAGCGAAGCCGTAGTCGATGTTTTCGCGCAGAGTCTGGAGCGGAACGCGACCGACGCGGGCGGTTTCGACGCGGGCGATTTCAGCGCCGCCGAGACGGCCGCCGAGACGCAGGCGGATGCCTTCGGCACCCATGCCCATGGTGGTCTGAATGGCCTTCTTCATCGCGCGGCGGAACGAGACGCGACGCTCCATCTGGAGCGCGATGTTCTCGGCGACGAGCTGCGCGACGAGGTCGGGACGCTTGATCTCCTGGATGTCCAGGATCACTTCGCGGCCGGCGATCTTCTGGATGTCCTCGCGGAGCTTGTCCAGTTCGCCGCCCTTGCGGCCGATCACGACGCCCGGACGGGCGGTGAAGATCTTGACGCGAACGCGCTGACCGGCGCGCTCGATGAAGATGCGGGGAACGGCGGCCTGACGGAGCTTGTCCTTCAGGAACGCGCGGATTTTGAAATCCTCGGCGACGTAGGTCGGGAGGGTCTTGTCGTCGGCGTACCAACGCGATTCCCAGTTACGGCGAACGGCGAGGCGGAATCCGACCGGATTGACTTTCTGGCCCATGGCGCGTGTTACTTTTTAAGGGTGGTGGATTCAGAGAGCACGATGCGGATGTGCGTGCAGCCGCGCTCAATGGGGTGGGCGCTGCCGCGGGCGGCAGGGCGGAAACGCTTGATGGACACGCCTTGGTTGGCGGTCGCGGAAGCGACGAAGAGCGACTTCGAGGAGAGACCGTGGTTGTTCTCCGCGTTGGCGATGGCGCTGGTGAGGGTCTTCGCGATGAAGCGCGCGGACTTGCGCGGGATGTAGCGCAGAAGGTCGAGGGCCTGGTTGGCCTGCATACCTTGGATTTGGCTTGTCACTTCACGCACCTTTTGGGGCGACATGCGGACATTGCTGCTGAGGGCTTGGACTTCCATGTGTGGAATCAGTTCGTTGTGATGTGTGCCGAGTCGCCGGGCTGAACGGTTTCTGGTGGCGTGAGTTCGAGAATGAGAGCGGCCGCAGCTTGCGCTGTCGTTTCGGCGACGACCAAGGTGGCGATAACCTTACCCTGGCGGCGCACCGTGATTTTCATTCCCGGACTGACGCTGCGTTCGTATCCGGCGTCGAGGAGCACCCAATCTGCGTTTTCGCCCGCTTCGATCCGGACCACCCGCCCCACCCCGCGTTGCGCATCCTGAGGGATGTCTTCGCGGGAAGGGGCGGAGGGCTCGGTCGATCCGGGTCGTGTGGCGCAACCGGCCATGAGGCAGGCGGCGGCGGCGACGACTCGGAGTCGGGCGGTCACGGTTAGGCGCTCTTCTTGGTGGGCGTGGTGTGCTGCTTGAAGGAGCGGGTGGGGGCGAACTCACCGAGCTTGTGGCCGACCATGTTTTCGGTCACATAGACGGGCACGAAGGCCTTGCCGTTGTGAACGTTCAGGTTAAGCCCGATGAACTCGGGGGTCACCGTCGAGCGGCGGGACCAGGTGTTGATGGGCTTGCGGCTGTTGGCCTTGGCGGCGACAGTCACTTTGTCCATGAGGGAGGCGTCGACGTAGAAGCCTTTTTTAACGGAACGGGCCATGTGGGCGTACTCTTTTTAAAGGTTAGGCTTTTTTGGTCTTCTTGCCGTTGCGGCGAACGATGATCTGATCGTTCGACGCCTTGGCCTTGGCGCGCGTCGGGAAGCCCTTCGCGAGCTGACCCCAAGGCGAGCGCGGGTGCTGACGACCGCCCCCGCCCTTGGACTTGCCCTGACCGCCACCGTTCGGGTGGTCGACCGGGTTCATCACCATGCCGCGCACGCGCGGACGCAGACCGAGCCAACGGTTGCGGCCGGCCTTGCCGAGCGACTGGTTGTGGTGGTCCAGATTGGACACGATGCCGATGGTGGCGCGGCACTCGGCGTTCAGGTAACGCTGTTCGCCGGAGGGCATCTTGATGATGGCGCGATCGCCTTCAAAGCCGAGGACCTGGGCGTAGATGCCGGCGGAGCGGGCGATCTGCGCGCCGCATCCGGGCGCCATCTCGATGGCGTGGATGAAGGTCGCGGGGGCGATGTTCTTGAGCGGGAGCGACATGCCGACGGTGAACTGCTCGACCTTGGCGTTCGTGGAGACCACGGTGTCGCCGACCTTGAGCGTGTCGGGGGCGAGGATGTAGTTCTTCACGCCGTCCTGGTACTGGATCAGGGCGATGTGCGCGGTGCGGTTCGGATCGTACTCGATGGAGAGCACGGTGGCCGGGCTGTCCAGACGGGTGCGACGGAAGTCGATCGTGCGGTACAGCTTCTTATGGCCTCCGCCGCGACGGCGGGAGGTGATGCGACCGTTGTTATTGCGGCCCTTGGCGGAGTGCAGGAAGCCGGTGAGGGACTTCTCGGGATTGTTCGCCGCCAGGTGCTTCTGCTCGTTGCGGACGAGCATGCGCTGGCTGGGGGTGAGAGGACGGATGGTCTTGAGAGCCATAGTAGGGATTTCCTTTATCGGCTGCGGTGTCAGGCGAGTTCGATCTTCTGACCCTTTTCAAGGGTCACGATCGCCTTCTTGACATCCGAACGGCGGTACTGGAGGCCGCGCTGCGAGCGGGAGGCCTTCAGTTTGCCCTTGGTGTTGAGGATGTTGACCTTCGTAACCTTCACCTTGTAGTGGGCTTCGATGGCGGCTTTGACGTCGGGTTTTTCGATGCCGGGGAAGACTTCGAAGACGTATTTGCCTTCTTCAGAGAGAAGCGCGTTCTTTTCGGTGAACAGGGGCTTCTTGATGACGCTGAATGCGGGTTTGCTCATGTGATGGGTTCTCCCGGATTAGGCGTTGGCGCGCGCGACGACCTTGGCGAGAGCCTGCTCGGTGAAGAGCACGCTCTGGTACTTGACCAGGTCGAGGGCGTTGAGGGTGAGGGCGTCGGTGAGCTCGATGCGCTCGATGTTGCGCGCGGCGAGGGCCGAGTTGTCAGCCCAGGCGGCGTCGACGAGGAGGATTTTGCCTTCGGGCTGGATCTTCTCGAGCACGGAGGCGACGAGCTTGGTCTTGGGCTGGGCGACGGTGAAGCTTTCGATCACCTTGACGCCGCCGTCGTTGGCGAGGTCGAAGAGCGCGCGGCCGAGGGCCAGCTTCTTCGCGGAGGTCGTGATCGTCTTGGACCAGTCGCGCGGACGGGGACCAAAGACGACACCGCCCTTGTACATCTGGGGGGCGCGCTTGTCGCCGTGACGGGCGCCGCCGGTGCCCTTCTGGGGCTTGACCTTTTTGCCCGAACCGGCGACTTCGCCGTAGTTCTTGGTCTTCGAGGTGCCCTGGCGCTTGTTGGCCTGGTAGGCGATCACGGTCTGCTTGAGCAGCGCTACGCCCTTGTCACCTTCGAAAACGGGAAGGGTGAATTCCTTCTCACCGGCGGCCGTGCCGTCGGCTTTGAAAAACTTGAGTTTCATGTGCTGTGTCTCCTCGTATTACTTGGACTTCACGGCGTGACGCACGATGACGAAGTCACCGTTGGCCCCGGGGAAGCTGCCCTTGATGAGGATGAGGTTCTGAGCCTCGTCGATCTTGACGATCTTGAGGTTCTGCGAGGTGCGACGCACCTGGCCCATGTGACCGGGCATACGCTTGCCCTTGAACACGTGACCGGGGGTCTGACGCATGCCGATCGAGCCGACGCGGCGGTGCATCATGTGACCGTGCGTCTCGGGCTGGCCGGACATGTTGTGGCGCTTCATGACACCCTGGAAGCCGCGGCCCTTGGTGGTGCCGATGACGTCGACGAGCGCGCCGGCAGCAAACTTGGCCACGGTGAGCACGTCGCCCACCTTGAGGGCGGGGGCTTCGTTGAAACGGATTTCGCCGAGCGTGGCGGAAGGAGCGACGCCGGCCTTCTTCAGGTGGCCGAGTTCGGGCGCCGTGAGGCGGGATTCCTTCTGGGTGCCAAAGGCGATCTGGACGGCGTTGTAGCCGTCGGTTTCGATCGTCTTGACTTGGGTGACCGGGCAGGGACCTGCCTGGACGACGGTGACGGGAACAAGGTTGTTGTTCTCGTCGTAGATCTGGGTCATCCCGATCTTTTTGCCGATGAGTTCGAGCTTCATGTTGTGGTGTTGATTAAGAGGCAGGGTTTTTCCCGTGGGGTGCAGCGGACCTGCTTTAGAGGGGTAAACAACCTTCTGACATTGTATTCAGAAATTGTTTACCCTGAACCGCTCGCTGCCGGGTTTGGGTTTTGGGTGAAAACTCTCCGCTTAGACGTTGATGGAGATATCAACGCCGGCGGGGAGATTGAGCTTCTTCAGCTCGTCGACGGTCTGAGCGGTGGGCTCGACGATGTCGATGAGACGCTTGTGGGTGCGAATCTCAAACTGGTCCATCGACTTCTTGTCCACGTGAGGGGAGCGGTTCACGGTGAAGCGCTCGACGTCGGTGGGAAGGGGGACGGGGCCGGAAACGCGGGCGCCGGAGCGCTTGGCGGTTTCGACGATTTCCGAGGCGGACTGATCGACGAGGCGATAGTCAAAGCCCTTGAGTTTGATGCGGATCCTGGGACGGGACATGGTTGTAAAGAACGGAAAGTGAGTGGGAGGGAGGGAGTGCTGATGCGACCGCCGGACACGTCGTCAAGACGCATCCGGCGGAAACAACAACTTTTTGACTTAGGTGCGGGCGGGAGCGCGGGAAGCGGTCTCGACGACTTCCTTAAGGACGGAGGCGGGAACCTGGGCGAAGTTGGTCGGCTCCATGGTGTACGAGGCGCGGCCCTTCGAGAGCGAACGGACATCCGTGGCGTAACCGAACATTTCCTTGAGGGGCACGTTCGCGTTGATGAAGCACAGACCCTGCTTGGTTTCCATGTTCTGGATCTGGCCGCGACGACGGTTGAGGTCGCCCATGATGTCGCCCTGGTACTCTTCGGGGGTGACGACTTCGACCTGCATGATCGGCTCAAGCAGAATCGGGCGGCACTCCTTCATGGCTTCCTTGAAGGCGAAGATGCCGGCCATCTTGAAGGCCAGTTCGTTCGAGTCCACTTCGTGGTACGAACCGAAGACGATGCGCGCCTTGAAGTCAATCACGGGGTAGCCGGCGACGGTGCCGTTGTTGCCCGCCTCCTTGACGCCCGCGATCGTGGGCTTGATGAACTCCTTGGGAATGCAACCGCCGACGGTTTCGTCAATGATCTCGATGTCCATCGAGCCCGCGTCGAAGGGTGACCAGGAGCGTATGTCCATCGGTCTCCAGCGCCTCTCGGCCGAAGACCCGACCTTCCGTCTCTCCTCCGACCCAGAAACCGGCCAGACCCTCATCTCGGGCATGGGCGAGCTTCACCTCGAAATCATCGTGGACCGCCTCAAGCGCGAGTTCAAGGTCGAGGCGAAGTCCGGCAAGCCCCAGATTTCCTACCGTGAGTCCA
>JACCDZ011086626.1_pt1 | contig 11207 bp, 9 predicted proteins | sample 7449551 | NCBI WGS metagenome assembly JACCDZ01 (sample SAMN15323452, study PRJNA562643) | freshwater metagenome | isolation source: river surface water | place: USA:Blue River Watershed | collected 2017-08-18
GTGTTGACCAAGAGCGTGCTCTGACAGAACGCAAAGAAATGATCGAGCAGATCTGCGGCGGTAGCAACAATGTTGTCTACACAGGCTACAGCACCCGTTTGTTCCTGAACCCCGCCGTCATTAAAGCAATGATGATGTGCGCCGCAGAAGCAAAATTCAATATGCGTTTTGCTAGCGCCTACCAAACTGGCTTGGGTAACTTCAACAATCATGCGTTTAACTTCGGTGGCGCAAGTGGTTTGAATAGCACTAACGTCGGTTCTACCTTCCGAGGTGGTTTTGGTGGTGGTAACCAAGGTATTGTGATGGGCAACAGCAACTTCTTTAGCGAAGGTGGTCTGAAGTTCTAATCTTAAGTGATTAAGTAAGTAACTACCTGGCCAAAAGCTGGGTAGTTACTTATGTTCTATATTTTTCTGTTATTTTAATAATAGAAATTTTTTTCAATTTAATTATTAGATGCATAATCTTTAACTTAGCAAAAGGATGTTTACATGTCTGTTCATTTGGAGGCAATTAATCTATCTCAAGAGTTTGAAAAATTAAGGGATAAAAAGTCAGTAATTATTATCAACGATTACAAGACAACAAGTGCTTCTGATAAAAACTTTATTAAAGACTTAATTTACACTAAATACAATAATGATGTTATGTCTAGTATTCCTAGATGTAACTGCTCGCCTGAAAACGATCCAATAGTTGGAGCTGATAGAGCCGGTGAGTTTTGTCCTAAATGCTATACAAAAGTATCTGCTAGATTTGATGATGAGCTTGAATCTATTTTGTGGGTAAGATCGCCTAAAGATGTAGAGCCTTTTATTAATCCTAAATTTTGGCAAGCTATTAAATCTACTTTAGGTAATAGAAGGGTAGATATTTTATCATGGCTCACTAATACTAGTTATAAGCCTAAACAAAACCAAATTAAACCTCCCATTATCACTAAGCTAGAGGCTTTAGGTATTAAAAGAGGTTACAATAACTTTGTGAGAAACTTTGATCTTTATCTTGGCTTAATAACTGAGATGAAAGAGTTTAAAAGAAAACAACGAGTTAAAAACTTGTTAAAGTTCATTAATAATAATAGAGAAAAATTATTTACTAGATATTTACCGTGTCCTAATAGAGCGTTGTTTGTAGTTGAACCAACTAATGTTGAAAAAACATACATGGACTTAATCGGTATTGTTGCTATTGACGCCATAGCTTTGATGACAAGCATCGATGTTCCAGGCCAATCAATAGCGCAGCACGCACGTGAGAATAGAACAAGTAAGTTCTTAACTAACATGTGTTTGTATCAGGAGAAATACTTACGCAACAATATTGCTAAAAAAGCAGGTAGTTATCGAAAGCATATGGTGAGCACTAGATGCGCGCCTAGCTTTAGAGCTGTTATTACTTCCATTACCGAACCGCATGACTTTGAAAAGATTATTATTCCTTGGTCTACTGCTATGACTATTTTCCAACCACACTTGGAAAATATCTTTTTGAAAAATGGTTTTACTGCTAATGAAATACTTGAAATCTTTAACAAATACATAAACAAGTTTGATCAGCGTCTGTATGACATAATGATCAAAATTTTATACGATTACACAGAAAAAGGTTTTCCAACATTATGGAACCGTAACCCAACCCTTGGTAGATCATCGATTTTGCTATTGTTCATTGGAGACATTAAAAAGGATGTAAACGATCCAACTGTTTCAATGAGTATCGGTGTCGTGACATTTTTTAACGCAGACTTCGATGGTGACGAAATGAATGGTTACCCGCTTTACGACCGATACATGTATAGAGCTTTTGAATCTTTCAGAGGTTACAATAACGTACTTGATTCAAATAAACCTAAATCTATTAGTAAGTATCTTAGTTTGTCCAAAACCTGTGTTGGTAACGGAATGAACTGGATGCATGAACCTGAATTAGATGAATGTGCTCCAGAAGCACAAATGTTCCTAGCATAGAAAGGAAACTAATGCCTGTATTAAATGTAAGCCAATCTAATCTTGGATCTGTTTTATTTGGCCAACCATCACTGGAGGCAGTTGACTATTTTACTTCTGTCAAAAATCAAATCCTAAGTAAATCTTCTGGTTTTAAAGAAGAGTTCCTACAGGTGGGTAAACAAGTTTTCGATAGCGTCTATAGCGCAAGAGCTTTAGAGCTTGCTAAAGCCGCTATTAATAAAGCGGGAAGTTTGTTTACTCCTAACTTAGTTAAAGAGTTAAAAACTCTTGAAGAGTTACAAACAGCTAAACCTGCAATGCAGCGCTACATCATGGCTAACCCTATGGTGCGTGAGATGTTTCACGATTTACGTTGCTACGGCTATGGTGAAAGTTATTTTGATTTTGAACCAGGAAAGATAGGAGAAGACCATTACGATTATAGAAGAATCTTCAATGGTGTGCTTCGTGTTAACGAAGAAACTGGTGAATGGTATAAAACTATTTACCGAGAAGGTATGAGGCACGGCGATACTTGGTTAGATCCTTCAGACCAAATCGATATCATCAACACTCACCGAAACGTAGAGAACTTTATGCTACTTGCTGCTAAAGATCCTACGAGTGACTGGAACGCCGATCTTTAATTAATGAGTTATATGAGGTAGGATAAAACCTACCTCATGTACTTATATTTTTTTTAAGGTTTTTTTATGACTACTCTTCAACCGCTAGCAATACTAGGTACAGAAGGTTGGGTTTTTACTCCGGCTGAGAAAATAGATAATCTTTTTATGCATTTTGTTGAAAGTAATTTTAGTCAAACAGTTACTTCAACTAACGCCATTTATTCTTTTCAAAGAATACTTCACGATTATAGAGAAAATAAAATAGGTCTAGTAGATAAGATGAAGAGTTCTTTAACTTCTTATTACTTAGGGTATTTTACTGAAGTTAATGTTGAAGTTGACACCATAGTTGATCCAAAACAACGAGACAGTTTAATACTTAGATTCTTTTTAACTGTTAAAGATGAATTTGGTAAAGAGTATAATCTAGCTAAGATTTCAAGCGACGTTAATAGTAAAACTATTAAGTGGGCTAATTTAAACAATTACGGAAACGAAAACATTTACAACCAGTGAAGGAAAAAAAGAAAATGCAAAATACTAAATTTAATTTTATTGATTTTGAAAAAATCAAAGAAGAAAAGAAAAAACAACAAGCTTTAGATGTTAACTCTTTTGATAAACAACTAAGCTCGATTATGACTGGTCTTGAAGCCATGGATCAAGACATGAGTGCTAATCACATGCCTAAGATTTCTGAGTCTGCATTTAAAAAGCATTTCTTAAAAGCTTTTGCAGGTATTGGCGATATACAAGATATTATTGCAACATATAACACTTGGTTGTTGGAAGTAGCTAAAAGTCCTGGTATTCCTGTTAATGTTTGCGACGACAACGATCACGATAAGACTTTGTTTGTTGTTCCTGCTTTAGGTAATAACAGCTCTATTAATCCTGAAAAAACTAATTCTAAAAAAGTATACGAGGCTATTAGTTTAGCTAATGATGCTAGATTTTTGAGACCATTTGATTGGGAACAAATTCTATCTAATAACTTAGATAATGTTTTGCTTGAAATATATGATAAAACTAAAGTAAAAAATACTGAAGACTCTGATAAATGGAATTTTATTTTTACTAAATATAAAGATATCCTTTTACTTGAAAAGGATAATAATAGTGAAACAACTAGCAATAGTGAAACAAAAGACGTTTTTAATAATAAAAACACAGCCATAACTTACGACGAAGTAGATGAGCCTATTTAAAAAAATTAACTGGTTAAGCATCAGTGACGTTCACATTGGTAACACAAGAACTACAGCTGATTTTATTTTAAGTAATTTAAGATATAGTCTTTTTACTGAAAACAGAATATCTAATTTAGATTTATTAATAATAGCTGGTGATTTTTTTGATCGTTTATTAGAATACAATCATCCAAGCAGTGGCGATATTCTTTTATTTATAGATAAACTTTTACAAGAGTGTTCAACTCATTCAGTTTGTCTAAGGGTTTTAGAAGGAACACCAAGTCACGATAATAAACAAAATAAAATATTTGATGATTTATATTCAACTGGTAACTACAGTTGTGATATGAAGTATGTTGATACTTTATCTATAGAGTATATGCAAAACTGGGATGTCAATGTTTTGTATGTTCCAGATAAGATAAGGACAACAGTTGCTGAGGTTTACCAAGACACTTTAAAGTTAATGGAAAGTCTCGCTTTAAAGCAGGTAGATTTTTGTATCATGCATGGTGCTTTTTCTTTTCAATTGCCACCTATGGCAAAAGAAGTCTATGACGAACAAGCTTGGTTAAAACTAGTAAAACATTATATCTTTGTAGGGCACGTGCACATCCATAACCCTTATAAAAGAATATTACCTGGCGGCTCTTTTGATAGAATAACCCATGGTGAAGAAAAACCAAAAGGTTTTCTAATGGGTACTATGAATTTAAATGGTGATCCTGAAAAAGATACTTTTTATTTTATAGAAAATAAAAGAGCTAAAAAATATTTAACTTTTAGGTTATACGACTATGATGTAAAAAATAATTTAGATTATCTACAAAAGCAACTTGAAGATGTTCCTAACGATTCTTTCATTAAGATAGTGGCTGAAAGTGATAATCCTATTTTAGCCAATATGGCTGAAGTTACTAAAATAAACTTAACTCATCATTGGGTTAAAGATACTTTTAAGTCTGAACAAGAAGAGTTAATACAAGAAGTAGATCAAGATATATTAGAAGAGTGGCAATCTATTAACATAGATAAAACTAATATATTAGAGATAATTATAACTCGGTTATCTAAAAAGGATATTAATGGTAATATACTTGATATAGCTAGTAACTTTATTAAAGAGGTTATATAATGTTTAATGTTTTAGACTCAAGAACTGTATCTGGTTTTCCTTTATCTGTTGGAACTTCACTGGCTTTTGAATCTATTTTTGATCCTGTACAAGAGACAATAGATCCATCTAGGACTATACCTCAAAAGATCAACATAATGGATTATAACGAAGTGTGGATCAATGTAGGTACGTTATTTAGAAACCTCTATAATTCAATAGATAAAGCTGGCTCTAATTTTATCAACCATTATGACTACGCTGATACATTGCAGCAAGAAATAGACACTATTGAAGATTTAGTAAAACAAAATAGTAATAGTTTTGTTAACACTGTTTTTTATATTTGTAATTACAATGACTTAAGCTCAAGGTTTAAACTCGGCACTCTTAGGCTTCCTAAAACTGCTCTACAGTTAAAGTATAGTCAACTATATAAAAAAACTTTAGATGTTATTTTAAAAAGAAGCTCTAGTTCTGCTTTTAGAGAAGTTCTAGAATTTGAATCTAAATTTTCTAAACCAAATAAAGATGTTTTAATTTTAACTCATTTTCCTATAGATCTTTTAAATAACACTAAGTTTAAAGATCTACATTTACTAGAGAGCCATACTGGTGTTTTAAAGAAAAAACCAGAATGGTATACTAAATACTTTAATGGAAGAGATCTTAATATGCTTCCATTGAACGGTATACTCTTGACTGTATTTGGGGACGATCATCATTTTAGCCCGCAGCCTATAAAGATGAAAAACGCTTTGTTGGAGTTAGCTAAAAAAAGAAAGTGGCACTGTTTATCTACTAACAAAGAGATAGTGGACGGTATCAAAACTCTAAACGACATTGCCCTAAGAGAAGCACTTTTGTTACAAGACCAAAGCTAAATATATAGTTTTTTGTTGCCTAGGCAATAATTTGATTAACACAAACAACGGAGTTTTTTATGTCTGAAAATGAAAATAAAGTAAAAGAAGCTAAGCGGCGCTTGAATATTACACTTAGCTCTTTTACAATGTTTGCTACGCCACGAACAAGAAAAGATCGAAAACAAATTCGTTTGACTTATGGTTGCACCAACGGCTACCCTAACGTCAATATTGAAACAGACGAAGATGGTGAACCTACTCTTGAAAACGGATTCTTGCGTCTATCATCAAGACTCAATAGCCCTAACTTCTTTGCTTTTTTAAATCTAATTGAAAAAGCTCTTGAAGAGTCTCCCGGCTGGAGCCGAGGCATCGAGTGTTATCACACGTATAAAGACGGTGAAGTGCTTGAGGTGCCTCAAAAGATCAATGATCTTAAAGTAGGTGTAGATAATCAAGGTCTTGTTTATTTGACTATTTTACAGCCAGGTAGAACTTCTGCTAAATTTACTTTTGGTCCTACTGAATGGCACAACTATAAAGATCAAGATGGTAATGCTCTTAGCCAAAAAGAACAAAACCATATTTGTGCTAAAGCCGCTGTAGATGGTTTACGTGTTGCGATGGGTAGTGCTATTGCGCTAGACTCTTTGGATATTTTAGTTGGTAACGCAGGTCTTCCTTCTCCGTCTAAAAAACCAGAAGCAAACACTCAGCCGTCTGGTTTTCAAAAACCTAGCTACAATGGTGGGCAAAATAACCAAGGAGGTTTTCAAAAGAAACCTTGGAACAATAATGGAGGCCAACAAGGCGGCTACAATAACAACAATGGTTATCAAAAGAAACCATGGAATAATAATGGTGGCGGTGGTAACAATGGTGGTTCAGGTTATAACCAAGGCGGATACCAAAAGAAACCTTGGAACAATAATGGAGGCCAGCAAAGTAACTATCAAAAACCTAGCTACAATGGTGGGCAAAATAACCAAGGAGGTTTTCAAAAGAAACCATGGGAAAACAAACAACAAGACTCTCAACCTTCTACCGATATGCTAGAAGATGAGATTGATTTTTAATATTTAATTATTAACCTAACTACTGGGTTTTCCAGTAGTTAGGTTAAGTGTAAATAAGTTTAACAAGAAAGCAAAGATAATACAAAATTAAAGATTTTGATTCTAATTATTTTTGACGATATATTATATACTTGAATCCAGTAAGTTTACTGTTTTATTTAAAAGGAAAAAAGTGTGAAAGTTTTTTTAAGTCCTGTGAAAACTAAAACTACTGTTATTGAACACACCGACAACGAGGGAGTAGTTCATGAACTTGAATTCAATAATAGTGCTTTAGCTAAAACTGCTTTTGTTTTAGCTGTAAATGACGAAAATCCTATTTTTAGTCATTTTAATAAGTACCTTAAAAAGTTACCAATTGAGAGACAATCTGAGATTTTTGAGATCTTAACTTACATTCACAACACCATTGAGGATTCAACTAATCTTGAAGTAACTAACGTATCTTTGAGAACTTTGTTTATTCATTTGTTTGAACGAATTAAGTTCGATGAGATTTTGTATTTGCTTCAAAATGATTTTGATTTTAGTAGTGACATTTCGCTGCCGTCTGCCGACAACATCAAACACAAATATGAAAGTGTAAGTGATAACTACACAAAAGAGAAAACTTATATATTTTCGGAGTATCAAGAACTAATAGCTTTGATTATTCAGCTTCGTATAATGTTTCCGATTTGGGCGCATTACATTGAGGTGTTTAGCTCTAGTCTTGGCACTAACTATAAAGAATTTGAAGCTTTTAAATTAATTGAAGAAAGCGCTTTGTTTAACAATCCTGCTATGGATAAATTAGCTAGATATGTTAAAGCTAACACGCCTGGCGAAGGAAGTAAAGCAGCCATTATTGATTTTATTAGCTCTGACGATTACCCGTACTATAACTTAGCTTTGGTTGTAGTTCGCAAGATTTGTACTATGGAAATTAGAAACCCAGGTGAAAAACACCCGGTTCTAATTATGCATATTTCAACTCACGTTAGAGAAAAAATCTCAAACAATGATAAAAAACAAGGCAGCATTATTGCTGATAAAATAGGGCAAGATGTAAAAGCCAATAGTGAAGAGAGACAAATCTCAATGTACGAACGCTTTAAGATTAGGGACTATTTGACTATTGGTCAAAAAGTTTTTCTTAAAGAGAGTTTACGAAACCCTCTTCTTTTGGTTAAAAAATTAGATCCAACTTGTGATCTCGAAATGGCTAATAGCGTAATAGCCGAAACCATTAGAATGGGTAGCACTCCTGTAGAGAAAGTGCAAAAAATTTTATTGCGCAACATGATCTACCAAGTTGCTCCAACAAAAGCAGTAGAGCTTTTGGAGCGCGAGGACTTAATTAATTGTCTTGGAGCAGTTGCTGCAATTTTAATCCACCACGGTTTTCAAGACATTGCTCAGTTTTGTACAGCCACTGTTATTAAAGGAGATGGAACAGTAACTATTGCTACAGATCAACACCAAAACAAAGTTACATCTGAATTAAGAGATAAAGTCTACGCTTTAATGCCGTTTAATAGAAGTGGTAAAGCTAAAACTTCCATCTCGCCTATTTACGATAATGTTGACAATATTTTTAAGGAGCTAACTAAGAACGCATGGCATAGCAATCTACCAGATCATCTTATATCCCCAAATGGTGGGCCAGTAATTAGGCGCATCAAAATACCTAGTAATTTACGTATTAGGTTATCAGAGTTTGCAATTTATATTGCACAACGAAATTCACCAATCCAAAACGCTGAGTCTAAACTCTCTAACCTCATTTATTAAAAGGTTTATTATCATGTTTCAAAACAACAACGTATTTGACACCCCAATTAACCAAACTCCTTCTTTTGATGATAAGTTTGGTCAACCTAAACAAACTGCCGGAGATCTATCCTCTGGTCCAGTAAAAAGTGTTCGCGTTATTAGCGTTAACTTCCTTGAAATGGTAGAGCACCAACAAATTGGTTTTCGTCCCTACATTTCTAAGGTAACTGATACCCGAGTTCTTGATATTTTACCTGACTTTGTTCGTGAACAAAAAACTGGTCTGCAATTTAAGAGCGAAACTCTTAACCCAATTGTAAACGACATTATTGGTCTGTCTCCTAACGTGCTCGGTAGCGTCAATATTGTTAACGGTTGGAACATCAAGCGTTATAGCTTTTGGATTTTGGCTGAAGTTGTTTACTCGAATAACAGTAAGCAAAACTTGATCGTTGAAGGTTTTACTGATTCTCCTGAAATCTCTACAAACGGTCAAAACGTTTTTATTGATCCAGAACTTATGCTTTATGTCAATAACGTAACTATTTTTAGTGAAAGGTCTAACATTCAGACTGGGCGTCTTTCTCTTGTACCAGTGCAAGACTATAACGTTATTAGTAAAGACGCTTTTAACGATCCTCTTAGCACCAGGGGTGTATTTACTCAGCGCCCTTACGACGTCGCTAGCATGAGTCTTCAAGGTGTTTTAGCTGGTAATACTTCTAACTTTATTATCGACGCGCGTTCTTCGCTTGGCGTTGGTGAAAAGACATCTACTCTTGCTAATAATAATCCAGCAACGTACGTTGCTAAGATTATTAATGATGGTATTTCTGCCATCGGTAGCAGTAACACTGATAGCATTTTTAACACAACTGCTATTGGTAACATGCTCAGCTACGTTAACGAACCTAGTTTGGCCTGCAATGGTTTCTTGCGTCAATTGGGTCGTGTTCAAACAGACTATCCTACAGCTTCTACTTCTTTTGCTTGGAAGGACTTGACTGTTATTGATCCTGCTTTGCTGTCTCCGTCTTGCCCGTACTTGAATATTTCTCCAGTAGTTAATCGAGATACATTCTTACCAGGTTCTGGTATGGTTTGCGACGATGTTAGTGGCTCTGGCAATGAACAAGTGTTTGCTTCGATGATCGCTAACGGTGTTGTTGATTTGCTCTCGCGTTGCAGGGCTTATCAAGTAAACGTCATGGCAACTAACCATAGCGGTTTTGATGATGTAAAAGTAATTGGGATGCACTGCTATGATCCTAATGAATACAAAATTCAAGCTCAAATGTTTGAGCGTTTGTTTGAAGCCAACATTATTAATTTGGTAAATCAAAACACTCGTTTTAGCTACAACATTGTTGTTACATCTTCTAAGTGGGGTGATACTTTTGTTAAAATTAACTTAGGGTATGGTAGCTACGATTTCATGTATCCTAATTTTGCTAACGGTACATGGAGTCCTGTATTAACTAATGACAAGGTAAGTACAGAAAACATCAGCAAACATATGCTAACTATCGCAAATACTGTAAACGATGTACAGTATAACCAATTGTCTAGTAACCCAGGAACAATCTTTGGTGGTTCCGTTATTTAAAAAAAGGAATTAAAAAATGAATATTGGCCTTGTTGATCTCTACAAGGCCATCCTTAAAACTGGATGGCTTATTACAGATGAAAAAAATTATGTATACCGAGATCTATCGAGTGTAAGTGGTGAAAATAAAGAGCCTTTTATTTTACTAGATAAACAAGTGGCTCTACCAACAAGAGAAAATCTTAATAATAGTGGAAAAGAAAATCTTCTTATTTTTCATCCTCTATTAGAGGGTTTGATTGGTGGAGAGTCTCCTGTTATTGGTAAGCTGCGTCGCGCTTACAGTATCAGATTTACATACAGTGCAACTACTTTGTTTACTGCTTTGCTCAGTAGCGCTGGTCACGCTTCTGAAACTTCTAAATTTTCACCTGATCAAATGGATCTTTTGAAAGTTTTAAGTGCTGATATCGACGACAAAACAATTAAGACATGGAATAAGCTTATTGAAATTGCTTTTGAACAATTTAAATCAAGTAATGGTTTTGCCGATATTTACATCTCTTCTAACTCAGTTGTAGACGGCGAAGCGTATAGTCGTTACGCTACAGTTAAATTTCCTATTTATGAGGAACTTGCTAAAGATAAAGATAAGTTTTTTGGTTCAAGTATACAAATTAGAAAGTCTGATAGAAAAGTTTATATGAACTTATTTGAGTTCATGTTTCCTGGTATCGATAAAAAGAATCATTTTTCAAGAGGAACTAATAGTCGTATTGCCCCCTACTTGGATAGTCTGCTTAAAACGTTTGGTAATTTATTTACCATTACTAATAATCTATATCAAAACTTTAAGGATGTGATAAAGATTGATGAAACTGTACAAGTGGAGCTAGACTGGCTTCAATATGTTAGTCCAGATATTGAAGCGTTAAAAAACCTTGCCCAATCTGTTCCTCAGCAATACGGTAATTATCCTATTAAAGTCGAAGATGCTAAACGCGAACAAACTGGAAGTACAGTCCAACCACTAAATAAAGTACCTACTGCAGTTGCTGCTACTGCAGTAAACA
>JACCDZ010237910.1_pt1 | contig 11205 bp, 10 predicted proteins | sample 7449551 | NCBI WGS metagenome assembly JACCDZ01 (sample SAMN15323452, study PRJNA562643) | freshwater metagenome | isolation source: river surface water | place: USA:Blue River Watershed | collected 2017-08-18
CGTGCCCTTCAGGTCGTCGATGGTCGCGTTAAGCTTGTCAAGCAGCGCCTGCCGCTCTTCAGCGGTACCACCGTCGGCAAGCTGGCCCTGCAGATCCGTTACTGTTTGCTGAAGGTCTGCGATAGCCTGTGCGATCTGTTGTTGCTCGGCATCGAGCGCGGTTTGTAGTTCGTCCACCTTAGCGGTGAGTTCTGAAATAGTTGCCATGATTTTATTTAGTTTAGAATTGATTCGTGAAATTTTCTTTTCAATTGTGGCGAAGTCGCCGTGAATGTTGATGTCGATTAGTGCCATAATGATTAATCAGTTTGTAAAAACGATGCCAATCACAGGAAGCTGAAGATCAAGGTCAGCGCGTAGACTTCTACCATAGTAGTGAGGTATTTAGGCCACAGCCATTTAGTCAGTACGGTGGCCGCGATGAATATCGATATCGGAACCCATGCCCTCCACGTTCCCCAATACTCGACACTCAATGCAGCGAAGCCAAGTGCAATAGACAGCGCAGCGAACACATAGTGCCAGGTGCTTACCTTCTTATCCTTGTATGTCGCCGCTATACCAACGCAGCCGATCAGGAACCCGGCTAACATAAGTAGCGCCTTCGTATCATGCTTGTAATCGTAAATCGATTGCAGCCACGCTCCCAGACACACGATAAGGCAGAACCACATAAAGGCGGCGCTATAATCTCTCTTCATCCACTCATAGAACGTAGCACTGATAGAAGTTGTCATTCCAAATCTGAAATAGGAGATAAGCAGATATAGCGCCGATAGCGCGAGCGTTACTATACTGACTGTGTTCATTTCGGCGTCGGTGTGTTTAGCGTTCCATCCGCTGTGTCGGCCTTCGTGCTTTTAAAGTCAATCGCTGCATTTACTCGTTTATTTGTTGCGGAGAAGAATCGGGATACCAAGTCAGCACCGGAATAGCCTACCGTTGCAGAAACAGCTAGAACGAACTCATAAAGATTCTGCGGAATGGATTCTATACGCCGGCGTACAATCACCATGAACAGCAATACAGCTACTGTAGAGATAAGATGTGAGATCCAGTCGGCGGTGAAGTATTCAAAGAACCTGAATTGCACGTTGGCAAGTTTTGCCTTGTCCTGAATTGACTTGGCTTTCATGAGCATCTGTAACACCATGCCGATCAGGCCGGCCGCTGCTATCTCGTAGAATTCAATTGATAAATATTTCATTTCAGTAAATGCTTTTCATCTCGTATCGTTATAAATGCTTTATTGCCCTGTTCCAAGTAGTCGTACAACTCACTATAGAAGCGAATGAAACAAGCCGTTGAGTTTATGATCTCGCCGCTCGTTATCTTGTTGTTGTTCGCGCCATCTCCTAAAAGTATGCATCCGTCGCTGTCATCTCCTTTGTTTCCGATGTGCAGGTAGATGCCTTGAAAGTTTGGAACGTCCTTCAGCATCAGATGATACTTGAACCAGTTATAGCGCTTACGATACTTCAGTGTTAAAGGCGTGTCTGATTTATTGATGATGATCTCGTATGTGCCAGCAGGAATTCGCGTCTCGCCTTTGACCTTTACTTCCCGCGCCTCATCTTCAAGAGTGTATCCATACAGATAAGTTCCAGCTCCTGATTCACGGAACAGAATTCCCAACGTGCTTTCCCTGTTGTCGCTGTATCGTTGTAGTATGTAATTCATAACTCAAAAGAAATAATCCCACAGCTGCTTTATCGCGAACCCAGCCACGCCTGATCCGAGCGCTATCCAGTTCTTGATCATCGACGACCGTCGGAGTGCTGCGAGCTCCCTTTCCTTCAGCGCCATCTCATGCTCGCGTTGCTCTACCAATTGCCTGCGCTTCTCGTTACGCGCCTCGTTTGCATCCTGCGCCTCTTTGAAACTCTTACGCCACTTCTCTGCATGCTGGAACTTAGAGATCATGTCGTCCAGGTTAAGTGATAGCGTGCTGACGATCTCTACCAATCCCTTAGTTTTACCGATGACACTTCCCCCAAGCAGGATGAGAACCTCATCTATCTTTTTCTCCTGCCCTTCAAGCTGTTCTTTGATGGCAATGATTTCCATATCTGCATTTCTGTTAATAGGACGTTTCCCCATCTCATAGTACCTAGTTTACTTAGCATTTAACTGCCTCACTTTTTCAGGATTATCAAGCGCCCATGATCTTCTTGCTTCGAGGGCCATGCGTGATGCTTTTTGCGCTTGTGTACCGATATCGGCAGGGAACAACGCAGTGAGAGGATCACGCCTTTCCATTTGCTTCATGCAGTCAAGTCCTCCATTTCTTTCGCGCGCGCTTCCGCGCTTCTGTATTCATCGATACTTTTATTTCGGCGTTAGTGTTAACCTCAGAACTTTAAAACCATCAAGCGACATTTGCTTTGTCGTGGTAACTTTTACAACATGCTGCCCGGCCGAAAGAACAGGACTTCTCCAAGACGCCTTGTGTCTGTCCTTGTCACTGCCGATCGGTGGAGCGGCCGCGTCTATAGGTATTGCGGAACCTCCATCTAATGTAACCTGATACACTCCATGAGGACCCCATGACTCGTTAAACCGCTCGCTATACAACTCGATCCGACCGGGCTTATCCAATGTTGTGGTGAACGTGGCTACGCGTTGAGTTGGCATGTTAGTGCCCCAATGCGCGTCTGCGTTGATGAACTTAGATAGCCCTTGTCCGAGCGTCCAGCCAGCAGAATAAGTGATTGCGGAGGACGTATTGTTATACTCAGTTACTTGCCACGTACTATCATACTCTACAGATTTTAGCAGTACAGATTTTCCCGCTGGAATTTCCACAAGAATCAGTCTATTGGTGTTACTCACCGGAACGTACTGATTGATTTGATGCAGCTTCAGTTTCATATCGCTCCACAATGATATGGAGTCCTGCCCGACGGCCGTCGCGGCGACAATGCATCCGAGAATGATAAGGGTTAGTTTTTTCATTCGAACAGAATGGTTTTAATTTGTTCGTCGAACACGTTATCGGCCAGCGTGTCGAATGTATCTTCGTCGATCATGTGGTCGATCACATCATCGAGTACAAACACTTCCGGGTCGTTTGACGGATTGACGAGTTTTTCCTTCAGAAAGATTGCGGCCTGATGGCCCGTGACGAATCCCACATCACGCATGCGCTTCTCAAAGTCGGCATCGTTGAAACCGGCATTACCTGTCCATCTATCCCGCCAGTTTGTACAATTGCAAAATCTTGTCATATTGATGATACATTAACATTCCTTTTTTTCTTCTTTCCTGATACGCCTTCAGGATCCTGTCAATGCGTCTGAATCGCTTCATTGCCGGCCGGGTACCAAGATCTTTTCGTATTCCAATTTTATTCGCCCTGCATATAATTGACTGCTCAGACCGACGAAGATGCGCTCCAATTTCACTACCTGTTTTTGTCAGGTAATTTTTCCTTATGAAATCATCTTCTGCCGCGGAGAATCTTTTCACTCCTTATGCTTTGAATGTTTCCACCGGTTTTATGACCAGGAGTTTCTAAGGGTGTCACAAATTGTCTTTAGTGTCGACAGATCAACACCACTACGCTTGCATATGCCGCGGTAACCATACTTTGCCGCCATGAAGTTGCTGGCCGATCCACCACTGGATATCATCGCAGCGACACCAATGGACTGATATTTTGACCCGGTGATGCCAACATACGTACGCGCTTCGCTGGCCAGTAACGTTGAGTCTTCATATACAACCACGTTACCACCATCGCGGCCCCCCGTGTAGAGATGTCCGCCTGAAGGCGTTGTACTGCTTAGAACCATACCTGGGGGGGCCTGATTAAAGCCACTGGCGCCAAAAAAGTTTGATGCGTTTCTGGATTTAATGTAGTAGGCATTCGGATTATTTGTGTTATAAAAAATCCCGCTCATGATCACGAGGCTTCCAGATCCGCTTATTGAATCGATATAGTCAAAGTCGAGATAGTCAGACGAAAGATTTGCATATAGGGCTACGCCGTAAGGCGGGCCAGCAGTCATATAGCCAGTTGTGCCGTTAAACGTTATCCCATCACTGTCTGATATATATCCTTCTCTAGGATTGAAGAACCCTCTTCCAAACCAGTCAACGGCCATATTTTTAACGGATCCACCGGCATCAGAAAGCAACCCAAATGAATCCATGTCATTCATGTATCCCGCTGAGTCTATAGCCTTAAAAAACACATCGGCTGCAGAAAGCCTGGTAGAGTTAGGGCGGTCGTAGAGGTTGGCTGCCACATATCTTGCGCCTTTATGGAGTGATGCAGGCAATGAAAATTGATAGGCGCCTGCCTTTCCAAAAACATCATTGCCGGTTGTGTTTAAATGTACGCCATCTGGCTTAAACAATGTAGCGCTATCAATAGCACCCCATATGATGTACGTTGTCAGTGAAGCACCAACTTCAACATTTGCATAGTCCAAAGACAATTGCCAGATCCATCGCTTCACAGCGTAGAACCTGTCTAACTGTCCTTCAGACATGCCATACGTGGAATCAAATCCAACAATATTGAAAATGATCCGCTGGCCAGATCCAAATTCTGATATAATCTTGTCTATGAGAGAAGTAAAATGATTATAGTTAGTTCCGAAATTACCGACTATGTCATTTGTTCCGGCATGAATGTATACCAGGTCTGGCTTTGATCTGCCGTATCTGGAAAGACATGCTTTTGTTTTTGCTACAGCAGCGGGCCACAACACATTATGATACCACGACATTGACTGGTTGCTGGAATCGAAAACCCTTGACCCGCCCAGGGCGCAATCCACGAAACATGCTTTACGACCTGTAAGATTGTAGTACTCTATACCCCACGACGGCCACTGACTACCAGGTGAACCTCCGTTAATTACATCCGTCAGATCATTAGATCCAACAGGGGTTGCAAATCCTGCGCCCTGGGGCCATTGCCACACTGTCTCCGGTGCTGGTGTGGGTCCCGCTGCCAAACCCGATCCAAATGCTATCGAATCTCCAATTATCATCACCACATCGTCAAACGGCGCACTATTTGGATTGGAGAGCAGTATGCCTTGCTGTGTAAGTTGCATATTATCTTCTTGTTTGCAGGCTGTAAGTGATTTCAACAGATCGCGTCGCTGTCATCGTATTCATGGGGTTTATTTTACGCATCTTTTGCTGCTGTTGTGATTACATGAAGCATTATGCCCAATACCTTTGCGTCAGCAGTTAGCGTGTCGGATCCATTCGACGGATTACGACTCAGTTGAAAAACCAGAAAATCCGAGCTTGATGGAAGTCCTGCAAGAGTGATCGGCGACGATGTAGGTGTTATGTGAAGGTCGTCGGCAGTTAGTAATGTATCCGATATCGACTGAGGCGATCCCAGCGCCGCCGACAACGCGTCGTCGTTTGAGTATGCGCCTCCGGATATTTCGAATACCACACCACCGGAACCTTCCACAGACGTCCAGTATACTTCCGCTGTTATTGTGTCATTATTCCACTTGCGTGGAAGTGCAAACATGAATTGCGCGAACTCCTGCGTTGCCTGATCGAAGTTAATAGCCTGTATATTTACCATGGATGTTGCTATCTCGGTTTGACTGAGCCCTGATGCTCCGTTTGTGGCACGCGGCCACATAGCCGACGCCGGGATAAATATGTCCTGAACGCCCACTACTTTTGTGTGCAACTTTAATGGCGTCACAATTCTTTCGTTATCAGTTCCTGTTGTTGTTTCTGCCTGCGTGGCCAACGCAGCAATACCTTTTGTTGATTCGGATGCGTCGGGTACAGATCCATCACCACCTACCATTAGGAATCCGCCGTTTCCTGAATCAAGTGCAGAATCGTAAACTACTATCGAAATATGTCCCGTCGGTATATCGCCATTGTCAGCTTGTACGGTAGGGGACTTGTACAGTTTCTTTGCGCCGGGTCCTAGATCGAGAGTACACAGACCGGTGGAGTCGGTAGAAAACTTGATTTGAAAGTTCTCCTGGTCGGTGTACGAACCTACAATAGGATTGGTCGACGCGGTATAGTTGTTAGTTCCTGATGTTGTTCCTTTACGAAGGATACGTAGCATTGTATCCTCATTGTCATTAACCACGGTTTTTACCTCGTTTGCATCAACGTCTCTCCATATCCTTCGAGGGTTCGAGGTAGGCAGCGTTTTATCTTTATTGTCGTACGAAATCATTGTATAATTGAATTAAGTTCATAGTCGAATCCTATTCCTTCAAAATCCGGCGGACCCGGAGGTGTTTCCCCATCCAGTCCTGTTAATGTTTCTTCGAGTTCAAAAGTGTATTTACCTTCCTTGTCGTTGAACTCGAATCTTGTGAAGCGATATTTTCTGTTATCAATTACGTCTAATAATGAGTTTATATAGTACACCTGAATGTCTGCAATGCCCGATCCGGATAGCAAACGTTTTGCTTTCGTTCCCTGAGCGGATAAGTAACCCAGATAAATACCCAGTAGTTTTTGTCGCTCATCTGGCACGGTGTTCCTATACCACAGCTTTGTTAATGTGCCGTCTTCGAGTGTAAAGAATCCGTTATAGATATACTCAGCACCAATGAGTGGCGGAGCATCACCATTGAAAACTGGGACATCTAATACAGATTCGTTTCTGTCTGTTACTGTTTCCTCGTAGGTAACAGTTTCCGGAGGGTCGATGAGAAACACGCCCGGACCTTCAAGGTTCGGAGTAATCGGGAATATCGAAATACTAACATTGTCGATAAGGATGCGCTGAAGCAGCGGAACAGCAAGGTCAACGTTGAACTCGTTTGTCTTAACCCATTGCAGTGGATTACTCACGGCGTGATAGTCGTCAGGTCGTATGATGCGCGGTGAATCCTCGCTTTCTGTATTTTTCTGAAGCGTATACTCAACCGTGCTGTTTGCGCCAGTTACTCCGTAGTATATCTTCTTTCCCTCGATGGAAGGATTTGTTCCCATCTCAGTAGGGAAGGCGCGAAGTGTTGTGTACGAAGAGAAATCCCGCCCTTTGTGATCATGGAAGTAGAAAATTACTTGTACAGTGTAATTTTCATTGAAGATTGTTCCAGGAAACCGAAACCAATTGTATTCGTAGGTCTTCCATGCGTTATACTCCGACACGTACACGTCATTGATACGTGCATCACTTTCTGAAGGTCTTACGCTGATCGATCCTGTCGGAGGGAACCAGTCCCAAAATTCATTTGTGTCCTTATCAGTAAATCGTAACTTCCATCCCAGCCATATCCAAGGAACGTTATAGGTGGGGGAGACATACACCTGGAACTTCAAGGTTAGCGTTGTGCTTGAATTTTCGAAGATGTTTCCCGTTCCAAAGTTAGCCCCGATCGACAGCGGCATAATATCAGAAGCCAGCGCGTTCAACGCCTGATTTGAAATTCCTCCTTCCGGCCACTGCGCGAAGAACGCACCTTTCGATTCTCCGTTGTCAACGTACTCCATCCCGGCAGACAGACCGGTTTGAAGCGGAAACAATGTCCATCCATAGAAGAACTCCGTCGAAGGATTAATATCCTCCACCTCAAACCCGCCGGAATCCGTCATGTTGTTATCCTTGTCCAGTTCATGAGTGATGACGAACTTTCCATATGGTCTATCATATCGAAGTCGTTGCGACACATCAGTCCAGCACATACGATTTGTGTGTGAAGGAAATCCGAGTGAAACGCGCGGTGTAATGATATCATTATCTACAAACTCGCCATCCTTGTCGAATCCCCGATAAGGAATTGAAGAATAAACAGACTGTTCGCGCGTACGAATCCAAAATCCGCCGTTTGATTGAAAGAGTTCTGCACCAGTGAACGGCTTAATCAGTTTTGTGATAACCTCATCGCAGTTATTACCGCGATAATTTTCTGCCTTTATGAAAACCTGCGCCAGTGGATCGTCGCCGGGATCGCTATCCATGTTTTCCTCAAAGATGTTCACACATGAACGCAACGGTAAGTTTACCGGCAATTTCTTAAGGCACGCGGCAATGATCTTTATCACGGACATTGCACCGAAATATTGATCGCCGCTTTCCCGCTGAAAGATTTTTGTTTTCAGTTCGCCAAGTCCGTCGATTGCCTTTATAGAGATTATGTAAGGCTCAAACAGGTAAGGTTCTTCGTAGAACTCCGGCGTTACATAGCCGACCCATTCCAGAACAAACCCGGATCCGGCGTCGATGTACTTCTTTACAACATGCTGACGGTCGTCACCCTCGCGGATGTCGTTGAACTTGCCCTCTACGTCTACAAGAAGTTGAACGGTTGCGTTACTGTGAACTATCTGGGTGTCCTCGTCGCCCTCATAGACCAAAAGAAACGGCGTTCCGCCTCCACATACTTCTTCAACTGCGCCTATGTAGTCGCGTTGCTCAATGTCGATTCTTGTAACGTAGCCTTTCGGGTGAACGTGATCGTATTCCAGTCTCCATCGAGGCCCGTAGGTGTAATCAATGCCGACGAATACGTTTATCTGGTCCGTACAGCCGGACTCGTCTTTTGCGTAGACGACATAGTTGCCCGTTGAAAGTCCGGTGATTGGAGAATCTTGCCCGGCTCCATACGCGAATCCTGCCGTCAGTGAAAACTTTATGTTCCCGTTACTCGACGTAGCCGTCAACGCTATCGCGCCGTCACCAGCTCCAACGGCAGATTCATTCGTTGTTGTGTACCCGGTAATCTGAAGGTCGCACACAAGAATGGCGCACGATGGATGGTCAACCGAAACGTGATGGTCAGCGTAAGGCCATGTTATTTTTGGTGTGTAGTAAACCAAATCCTCGCCATCACAATATTGAGGGTTGTTGAACCCGCCGGCGGATATAACGTAACCACCAGGATCTCCGGATAGTGCCGGTCCTCCGGAAGGTGTCGCGATAAGCATCCCGCCAGTTGGCGCTGTCCACAGTTCAGCACGTATAGCGGCGCCGTCGGCAATAACACGAATGTACTGGCCAGCAGCGTACGGCACACCTGGTGGAGCGGGTGAGGACATAACGTAATGCGTCTGTAACAGCAGGTCAGCCACCGCGTTGTCTATCTCTGTTTACCTGATTGAGTACTAATGCGAGTTCCCGGCCATCGGCTTTGATGTTGCCTTGTACGAGAACTATCTGCTCGGTTGAACCCGGCATGAATCGCTTGGCCGGATTCGATGACGAACCACCTCCGCCTCCAGCAGAGAACGACCCGGCGCCACCGCCGCCGCCCATAGATTTTGTCTTCGCGCTGGCCCAGGCTCCAAGTGCGACGAGAGCCACACCGGCCGCGATAGCTACATATCCGTTCATTGATTTAAACGCCTTATCTAATGCAATGAGGCCAACGCCTACCGTTATGAGCATCTCACCGAATTGCGTGAGTACGCCGCCAACAATACCGAGAAGTCGCTTCCCGAAATCGTTGTTTACTGCATTCTCATATTCTGCTCGCTGTGCCTTCAAGATTGCAAGTCTGTCGACGTCGCTTGCGTTTGTTCTTGATATCTCTCTGTTTAACTCGGCAATCTTTGCTTTGTAATCGTCCGTTGCCACTATGCTTTCACCGATTGAATGCGCCATACCGGATAGGGCGGACGATAAAAACGGGGATAAGTCGATACCCTCAAAAGTATTCTTAATACCTGCTGCTGCTTGCTTCGCTTTATCGGCAATGCCCTTTAGTCCTTTTTCAAAACGTTCCTTAACCTGATCGGATAGTTTTATATCCACATCAAACCTCAGGGCTCCGGCGGTCCTGGTAATCCTGCTTATCGGATCAAGTAGCGCTTTAACATCAGGCACCTTAAACGCCACATCGATGCCCGCCATCGACTTTTTAAGTGCCTCTATTTTCTGTATAGCCTGATTGTAGCCGGATATTTGTGCCGAAAGAATCCGTATGCGCGATGAGTCTGTAGAGTTTGTTTTCTCAAGCTCTGTATTAAGATCTGAAATCTGCTTACGGTAGAATCCGATTGAATCCGGCGCTAATGCGTCCGCTGAATCCTTCCTTGCCTTACGAAGTTTTTCAAGCGCTTCTATTTGCTTTCCGATGGCGATAATTTCCTGGCCTTTTGAGGCAAGCGCTTTCTGATCAGTTACGGCAATGTCCTCGAATGCTGTGTTTAAGTCCTTCAGTCTTTCCTTGAGAACTTCGAGAGTATCTACTTGTTTTTGTACAGATGATGAATCAAATGCCTTTCCGCCTGTTGAAGGAAGGCCAGTAAGTGGATCTATGCTTTCACTCGCCAGCTTCAAATCCTTCTGACGCTTTGCTATGTCTGCAAGAATCTTCTCATACTTCTTTGCTGCTTCCTCGTTACGCAGGAAGCCTTTTGCCATTAGTTCCTGCCAGCTCAAATCGATTTTGCCACCTGCAGCCGCGAACGAGTCGAGTATTTCCGAGCCTTTGCCCATATTTGCTATGAGCTCGTTAATACCCTTTGTGAACTCGTCTCCTCCTAAGGCATTAAGCGTATTGGTGAGCATGTTCAGACTCTTGTCAACCAAGCCGGTCTGATTCACAACGTTACCAAGCGACACTTTGAAGTTATCCCACGACGCTGATAGGCGCTGCGTCTTTATCGCTGTGTTCTCGGCAAGACTTCCCATCGTCTCCAAGTTCTCTGCGGCTATGCGTCCAACAGCTTCAGCGACTTGCCCCACATCTGCAGTAGCAATGCTGACGCCGTTCATCTTGTCTTTCAGGGCAACTGCGGAGATACCAAGGTTGTCCAGGATGAGCGGAGATTTCCGGCCAATACCAGTGACGATGGAGTCAACTAAATAGTCGACAGACTGTCCTGTTTGCTGGGCACGAACAGCTGCGAACTCAAGAAGTTTGGGAAGTGCCTGTAATGAGATGCCGAAGTTTGAAGCCTGAACGGTACGCTTCATCAGGTCCAGTTCGCTAACGGTACCGGATGTGGCGCTTTTTAGTTCGCCCATCAGCCGGATAGAGTCAGGTAGCTTGTCGAACGCGCCTTTGACGCCTTCAGCCTCACCGGCAAGCTTTGAAACTTCAAAACCAAACTCAGCTATTTCCTTTGCGGCAAAAGCACCGCCTATAGTTTTTGCAAGACTGCCTATGCCGCTGGTGAAAGACTTCATGTCCTTCTGCGCAGCGTTCAATGACTTTGCGAAATTCGCGGTGTTACCGGAAATTTCGACCGCCATTTTTGCGAGTACACTTTCAGCCATTTCGTTTGCGAGGTGGTTTA
>JACCDZ010349592.1_pt1 | contig 11202 bp, 11 predicted proteins | sample 7449551 | NCBI WGS metagenome assembly JACCDZ01 (sample SAMN15323452, study PRJNA562643) | freshwater metagenome | isolation source: river surface water | place: USA:Blue River Watershed | collected 2017-08-18
CGATGGAAGACACGCCCGCAGGCCAGCGGCGGCTGTCGATCAGCACGGCGGCCGTCGGCGGCATGGCCGAGATCAGCATTTGCGATACCGGCGCCGGCCTGCCCGCCAATACGGCGCAGATTTTCCAGCCGTATTACACGACCAAGCCCGAGGGACTGGGCGTCGGCCTTGCGATCTGCAGCTCGATCGCGGAGGCGCACGGTGGCGATATCAGCGCGCGGCCGAACGAAGGCCAGGGCGCGTCGTTCCGGGTCCGGCTGCCGTTTGCGCCCGACGGAACGGCCGGCGAGGCGGCGGCATGAACTGGGTGCTGGTGCTCTGGTCGGCGACGGCAGCAGTCTGTCTGGTGCTTGCCGGCATCCATGGCCAGATCTGGCGGCAGCTTGGCAAGCACGAGCGCGACGCCAGCGGCCATTTCGCCGCGCTGTGCCTGTGCGTGGCCGTGCTGGCGCTGGTGGAACTGGCGATGATGCATGCGGGATCGGTGCAGGATTACCTGCAGCTGCTGCGGCTGTTCTATGTCGCCGTGCTGGCCGGCTTCGGCGCGCTGGTTTACTTCGTGCGCAGCTACCTGAAGGCCGGACGGCTCTGGCTGGGCTGGTCGGCGATCGTGATGCGCACGCTCTTCACCCTCGGCGGGCTGGTCGCGCCGGGCACGCTGCATTTTCAGGAGTTGCAGTCGCTCGAACCGGCCAGCTTCTTTGGTGCGCAGGTGATGGTGCCGAAGGGAACGCTGAGTCCTTGGCGCTTCTTCGCGGCGGCCTCCGGCCTGCTGCTCGCCGCATATTTCGTCGATGCGATCGTGGCGATCTGGCGGCAGCGCGGCGGCAGGCAGGCGATCGCGCTTGCGGCGGCGCTGCTGTTTTTGCTCGTCAGCGGGCAGCTCATCGGGATGATGGTCGGCGTGGACGGCGGCACGGTACCGTTCAGCATAACGATTTCCTTCATACCGATCATCGTGATCATGGGGGCGCGACTGAGCCAGGACCTGGTCCGTTCGGCGCGCCTGTCCGGCGAGCTGATCGAAGCCGAGCAGCGACTGATGACCTCGCGGCAGAGGCTGGCGCTGGCTGCCGAGGCGGCCGGGCTGGGATTCTGGGCGCTGGATCCGGGGACCCTGCGATTTCATCCGACCGCGTTGCCGGTACGGCTGTTCGACATTGCTCCCGACGCTGCGCCGACGCTCGACGAGCTGCTGGCAGCGATCCATCCGGAGGATCGCGAGCGCGTGCGCGAGGCTTTGTCCGACGCGCTGGCATCGAGCGAAATGGTGGCCGTCGAGTACCGGCTCGTCAGCGCGGACGGCCGCACGCACTGGGCGCTGTCGGCCGGCGGCGGCCGTTACACCGGCTCCGGCGCCGCGATGCGCCTGATCGGCGTCACCATCGACATCACCGACCGCAAGCGTGCTGAAGAAGCCGCCCGGCTGCAGCACGAGGAAATCGAACACCTGTCGCGCACGGTCACCGCCGGCGAGATGTCGGGCACGCTGGCACAGGAACTCAGGCAGCCTCTGGCGATCATCCTTGAGAAGGCGACGGCGGCGCAAGGGCTGCTGCGGCAAGTCCCGCTGCCTGCCGCAGATCTCCGTTCAACGCTTGAAGAGGTCATCGCCGCGGACGACCGCGCCAGTCAGGTCATCGGCCGGCTGCGCATGCTGCTGCGCCGCGGCGGCTCGGCGCCGGAGCGCCTGTCGCTGTCGGCGCTGGTCGACGATGTGGTCGGCTTCCTCCGGCCCGACCTGATCCGGCGCGGCGTGCAGGTGGACGCGCAGCTGGACCCGGCGCTGCCGGCGGTGCAGGCCGATCGCGTCAGGATCGGGCAAGTCGTCATCAACCTGATAATGAATGCATGCGATGCGATGGCGGCCACGCCTGTAGCGGAACGGCGCCTGTCGATACGGTGCGGCGAGTCCGGCGGAGCGGCGTTGCTGGAGGTATCCGATCGCGGCAGCGGGCTGCCTGCGCCGGTCGAGCGCGTGTTCGAGCCCTTCTTCACGACGAAGGAGAACAGCGTCGGCATGGGGCTGGCGATCTGCAAGTCCATCGTCGAATCGCACGGCGGGCGCATCCGCGCCGTGCCGAATGCAGATCGCGGCGCGACGCTGCGCGTGCAACTGCCTTTTGCGGAGACAAGTAATTGAACGACAAAAAAACCATTTTCCTCGTCGATGACGAAGCCGACCTGCGCAAGGCGCTCAACCGGCTGTTGGGCGCCGAAGGCTATGCGGTGGCCGAATTCGGCACGGGCGAGGAATTCCTTGCGGCGCTGCCGCCGAACGGCGCCGGCTGCGTGCTGCTCGACGTCGCGATGCCCGGCATCGACGGGCTCGAGGCGCAGCGGCAGATGGCCGCGCGCGGCTCGACGCTGCCGGTCGTTTTCCTGACCGCGCAGGGAGGCCTTCCGGAGAGCGTGCGCGCGGTCAAGGCCGGCGCGGTCGATTTCCTCGCCAAGCCGGTCAAGCGCGATGATCTGATGCGCGCGATCGACGCGGCGTTCGGGCAGTTGCGGCAGTCTGAAGACGAGGAGCGGCAGCGCAAGCTGCTCGCCCATCGCGTCGCACGGCTGACGCCGCGCGAGCGCGAGGTGTTCGAGCATGTGATCTCCGGCCGCACCAACCGGCTCATCGCCGAGAGCCTCGGCACTGCCGAGCAGACCATCAAGGTGCATCGCGGCCGCGTGATGGAGAAGCTGGAGGCGGAGTCGGTGGCCGATCTCGTCCGGCTCGCCGCCCTGCTGGGCATCGCGCCGGCCGCCTGAGGGCGCCGCTCAGAAGCTGCGCGTCAGCGCCAACCCGACGCCGCGCGGCGTGATCACCGGCGCGAGGAAATACCGGTCGGTGGCCCACGCGCCGATGGCCGCTCCAAGCGTGTGCGAAAAAATGTCCAGCAGCTGACCGGAACGGTCCGAGCCGCGCGAGATGTTGTAGCCCTCGACCAGCACCGCGGTGGCCGTGCTGGCGGCGAAGCCTACCCACGCCCGATTCGGGGAATCCTCGGACGCCCTGGTGACCGCGGCGGCCAGCAATGCGCCAGCCGCCGTGTGCGCCAACTCGCTCGACAGACCATCGTACGCATGCGCCGGGGCCGCAAGGAGGAGGCTGAGGGCGAGCGCCGGCGCGCAGATGATTTTTTTCATGATCGATATGACTTTCATGACGAAACGGCGGGCGATGGCGGCAGTCTGGTAGGCGCGCCATCCGCTGTCAAGCCCCGCACGGCAGCGGCATTCAGTCGGACTGCACCGCATCCTTCAGGTGGTCGACCTGCTGCGCCAGCACTTCCATGTTGGCGTCGAGCGCCTTCTTCACCAGCCGGTTGCGCTCGAGGATCTTCTCGGCGTTGTTGCGGATGGTGGTGGCGAAGGTGGTGATGTCGTCCATCTGCTCAAGTGACTTGCCGATGGCCGCGATCGCCTTGTCGATCGCATGCACGTCGGCCGTCAGCGCGTCGGCGACCTTGCGTGCGCGCACGGCGAGCGCCTTGGCCATCAGCAGCGCGGCCTGCAGATAGGCGTCCGACGATTCCGCGTCGCCGTCCCACACCACCACAATGTCGTTCCCGTGCCGCATCAGCGGCGCGCCGACGCTGGCGTGCACGGTCTTCTTCGAGTGCACGAACACGCCGATGCCGGCCTGCCGGTTCTCGCGTGCCTCGGCGATCTCGTCGAGACTGTCCTTCAGCGTGTAGGACGCATCTTCCTTCATCTCGAGCACGATGCGCGCGCCGGCCGCCAGGCTGTCGGGCGGCAGCGTGACGACCGCGTCGCCCTTTTTGCAGTGCGGCTTGATGCCGGTGGTCCGGCCGACTTCGTCGACCACGTCGCCCGAGCCCTGCAGCAGTCCGCGCACACGCTCGACGACTGCGGCCTCGAAGGTGTGGCCGTGCGCGGTCGAGCGCGCGGCCTCGTCGCGGCGCCCGCGCAATTCGCCGAGCGCATCGTGCAGCTCTTTCTGGAACTGCTGCGCCTGCCGGTTCTGCTCCTCGATCAGGCCGGTCAGCTCGCGTTTCATGCGCGCCAGCGCGGAGCTGTCGGAGTCCAGCGTGAATTCGGCCTGTATCTTCTCCTGTGCATCGTTCACTCGCCGCACCAGCCGGCTCAGCGCCGAGTCTTCCTTGTCGAGGGAGAATTCGGACATCACCTCGCGGAAGTGCGCCTGCAGCGCGTCGGCAGCCGTGCCGTGCTTCTCGGCCAGTTCGCGCACCATGCGGCTGAGCGCACCGTTCGCATTGTCGAGCGAAAACTCGGACAGCAGCGTGGACGAGTGCTGCGCGGTGGCCGACGAGATCGCATCCCGGACCGAGCGGACGAAGGCATTGTGCTCGTCCGGCGTGAGGATGCGGCGCAGTTCGCTGTCCGGGCCGACATGGCTGGCGATGAAGTTCTCGAACGACTGCTGCGCGAGCGAGAAGCGGTGCTTCAGCAGCATCTCGAGCTCGCCGTCCTGTCCGACCAGCTGGCTGACCCGCTGCGGAAAGCGGCCGCTGGACGGATCGAAATAGTCGCCCAGCGTGTCCGTCAGTTTTTTCGCGGTCGCCTTTTCGTAGCCGGCCAGCTGCTCCTGCAGCAGCGCGATCAGCCTTTCGCCTTCGCTGCGCACGGTGTCGCCGTCGATGCGGCCCTGCGCCTGCCCGAGCGCGATCACGCCGATCCGCAGTGCGGTGCGCACGAAGCGGTCGCGCTCGCGCTTCGCCGGCCGCGACACCAGCGCGGCCACGACTTCGGGATCGTCGATGGCGGTGTCGAGCACGACCTGCGTGACGAATCCGGACCCGTCGCCGCCTTCGGTGTCGTGGTCGTGATCGTGCGCGCCGGTAGGGTAGTCATCGTCGAACATGGTGTTCCTCTCGTCTGTCGGTTTCGGATGTCGGCTGTCAGGCATCAATGGGCGGACCAGGCAAGGTCGGACAGGCCCGGATGCAGCCGGTCGACGTCGAAGCGCCAGCCGAAGCGTCGCCACGCGTCAAGCAGCTCGGTGTGCAGCGCCTGCGGGTCGAGGCTGAGCCAGCCCGGCAGGATGTCGTCGAGCACATGGGATTCGATGCTGCCGGCGGCAATTTGCCGCAGGTCATCGAGCGCGGCGCGCTCGGCATCGTTCAGCTGGTCGCGGCCGACGAAGGTCCGCACCAGCAGGCGGCAGGCAGCGGCCTGCCAGCTCGCCAGGAACACGCCGTGCGGCGCCGGCAGCAGCACGTTCAGTGCTTCGGCGGCGTCGGCGCCGTCGGTCGCGCACAGCCGCCGCAGCGCGCTGGCGGCGACGCAGGCCAGCGGCAGCGCGTCGGCGAACTCGGCGTTCACGGCCGCGAGGTCTTCGCGGCCGATCGGCAGCTCCATCAGGCGGCAGCGCTGTATCACGCGGTCAACCGCGTGGCCGGAGACCACCACGTTCACCGGTTTGCAGACGAAGCCGTCCGGACGCAGCAGCATCATCGCCTCGACACTGGCGTTCGAGGTTGCCGTGACCGACGCCGGCAGCGGGTCGGGCAGCAACGCCAGCACCACGCTGGCGCCGCGCGAACGCGCGTCCAGCCGCACCTGCGCGATCGGCAGACGCGGGCTGACGATCTTTTCCAGCACCCGGGCCTGCGCCCGGAGCTGCTTCTCGCTGGTGATCCAGCGGTTGCGGAAGGTGTTGCGCCGGCCGGCTTCCCTCAGCGCGGCCGTGGTCCGGTCCCATTCGGACAGCAGGCTGCGGAAATACGCGCGCCGTACCGAACGCGCGAGCGACTGGTCGATCCTGGCAGGGGCAAGCATCATGGTCCCCTTGCTCAGCGGGCGGCACGGCGCATCGCCGTCACCCCGCGGCGCGCCAGCGCGATCGCCCAGGTCGCCATCAGCGGCCAGAGCAGCCACAGCAGCACGCCGGCCAGCAGGTTGTCCAGTCCGGCGCGCAGCCGTTGCCATGCATCGCGCCGCCGCGCCGGCATGGGCTCGAGCAGCAGCCCCGGCGCGAGCGCCACCGTGCGCCGGCGCTGGTAGTCCCACAGCACCGCGGCCAGCGCCAGCAGGCCGAGTGCGCCATAAATGATCCAGAACTTCGTCATGCCAGTCCTCCCTGCGTCGATGTCCCTTTGCCGGCTTGTTTTTCCGCGCCGCAGGTTCGTTATACCGGCCCGGTGGCTCAAAAGATGAGCCACCCGCTGCGGCGCCGCCGGCTCATCCTGTGAGCCAGTGGCACCCGCACACTGGATGGCATTGGCAACTGACTTTCTGATCATGAGCACCGATCTGTCGACCCGCGAGCAGTGGCTGGAAGCGGCGCTGGACGCCGTCCGTCCGATTTTCGTGGAACGCGGCTACCGCCTGCCTGCGTGCCGCGTCTCCTGCGGCTTTGCCAGCAGCGGCACGCGCAACGGCCATATCGGGCAATGCTGGTCCTCAGCGGTCAGCGCCGACGACCGCAACCAGATTTTCATTTCGCCGGTGCTGGACGATCCGTTCGACGTGCTCGACACGCTGGTGCACGAACTGGTGCATGCGGTCGACGACTGCCGCCACAAGCATGGGGCGGAATTTCGCAAGATCGCGCTCGCCATCGGCCTCGAGGGGCCGATGCGCAGCGCCGGCGCGGGGCCGCGGCTGAAGCAGCGGCTGCTGCAGGTCGCCGCTGCGCTGGGCGCCTATCCGCATGCGAAGCTGACATTGCCGGTGGTTGTGCCGACGAAGCGGCGGCGTGCGCGGGCACGCTGCGAAAAGTGCGGCTTCACCGTGCCGATGCTGAAAGCCTACCTGCACGTCGGCCCGCCGATCTGTCCGCAGGATCATGTGCCGATGATCCCGCTGGGCGACTGGGAAGGCTGGGAGGCGGGCTGATCAGCTCGCGTACAGCGCGGCCGCCGCCGCATGCTCGCGCTTCACCTTCTCGCGCAGCGCTGCCGGCGCCAGCACCTCGACGCCCGCGCCGTGGCGCAGGATGTCGAGCAGCAGCTCGCGGTCGTCGCTGTAGGGGAATTCGAGCAGGTAGCTGCCGTCGTCGTCGAACGTGCCGTGCTGTTCCGGATGCCAGGTCTCCGAGGCCACCCAGCGCGCGCGCTCCGCGGTGAAGCGCAGCTGCGCGCGGTGCCGTGCGCCGCCGGCGAAGATGCCGTAGCTCGACGCGAGGAACTGGTCGAGGGATTTCATCGGCACGTCGTGCGCCTTCGTCTGCAACAGCCTGACCGACTGCATGCCGTCCAGCGAGAAGCCCCGCAGGTCGTTGCGCAGGTGGCACCAGGCGTCGAGGTACCAGTTGTCGCGGTAGTGCACCAGCCGCTGCGGCGACAGTTCGCGCACCGTGACTTCATCCTTGCCGCGCGAGTGATAGCGCACCTCGATGCGCTTGCGCTTGAACAGCGCCGCGCCGATCTCGGAGAAGTGCGCGGGACTCTGCTTGCGCGAGGCCATTGCGATCAGCTTGATGCGCTGGCGGATGTCTTTCGCGCTTGAATCGCCTTCCCCGAGCATCGCGTCGAGGCGCGCGCGGAAGGGCTCGATGTGCGGCCCGATCAGGCTGCCCTGGCCGACGTTTTCGAGCAGCTGCTGCATCGTGATCAGCGCATACACTTCCTGCTCGGAGAACCACAGGCCGGGCAGCTCGACGCGTCCGGTGGTGGTGGCAGACTTTTCGTAGCGGTAGCCACGCACGTCCGCGTCCCAGATGACCGGCGCATTGAAGCGGTCGCGCATGTATTCAAGGTCGCGCTTGAAGGTCGCCGGCGAGACCTCGAGTTCACTCAGGAAGCGGTCGCGCGGCACGACCGTCATTTCCACCAGCAGCTGGTCGATACGGTAGAAGCGTTCAAGGCGGTTCATGCGCGTTCAGGGCGGTGTTGCCGCCGTCGGCTGGTCCGCTTTAAAGCTTATAGATGGCATAACCACTGCGTCAAGCTCCCGGCGGGCTCCGCCGGGAACGCGCTGGCAAAACTCAGTCCGGCTGCGACGGCGGCAGGCCGTTTTGCGTTGCGACAAAATCTGCCAGCATCGGCACGTAGCGCTGTGCCTGTCCGGCCGCCTCCATCGCGGCGAAGGAGTTTTTCACCATGGACTGGATCGGGTGCAGTGCACCAATCTCGTTGGCCAGGCTGCACAGGTAGCGCATGTCCTTGTGCGCATTGCTGATGGTGAAGCGGTGCGCGCTTTCGTCGCCGTCCATCGTCCACTTCATGAACGTGTCGTAGAACGGGCTGCGCATGCGGCCGCTGCCGATCACCGAGTGGAACTGCTCTTTCGACAGCCCGGCCTTGCGCGCGATCGACAGCGCCTCGGAGAACAGCGCCGCATAGCCCATGGCGACGAAGTTGTTCACCAGCTTCATCTTGTGGCCGAGGCCGACCGGGCCGAGGTGCACGACATTGCCGGCCCAGCATTCCAGCACCGGCCGGACGCGCTCAAAGGTGTCGTCGTCCGCGCCGACCATCGCGTCCAGCATGCCGGCCTCGGCCTCGACCGGCGTGCGGCCGAGCGGCGCATCGATGAAGGTCATGCCGTGCGACTTCGCCGCATCGGCCAGCGCCAGCGTGGAGACCGGGTTCGAGGTTGAGCAGTCGATCACGATCAGTCCCTTGCGGCCGGAGGCGAAGATGCCGTCGGGGCCGTTCATCACTGCCTCGACCTGCGGCGACGCGGTCACGCACAGGTGCACGATGTCGCATTGCATCGCCAGTTCGCGCGGGGACGAGGCCTCGGTCGCGCCGAGCTTCAGCAGCCGCTCGACCGGCTCGCGGTTGCGGTGGCCCATGATCACCAGCGGGTAGCCCTTGGTGACGATGTTTTTTGCCATGCCGGCCCCCATGAGGCCGACGCCGATGAAACCGATGACGGGTTTTGCCATGCTTGTCTCCGCTGGTTGGAATGGTTATCGGGCCATTATCAGCGAAGCCGCCGGGGCAGGCCAGCGCGCCGGCTGGAAGACGGGGTAAGGCGAGCACAAAGGCTCAGTCGTCGGCGCGCGCCCAGCCGATGTGGCCCTGGCAGGCCTCGTTCAGGCGCCGCACCAGTGCATCGGCGGCCGTTTCGGCGACCGTAAAATCGACGCCGACTTGCGCCGCGTGCCTGACCTCGCCGAGGCTGCCGCCGGCGGCGTCGATCTCGCGGCGCAGCAGGCCCTCGAGCGCATACGGCACTTCGCAGCGCAGCGCGCGCTGGCGAATGCGCGGGACTTTTTCGGCGCCGCGCAGCGCCTGGGCGATCGCATCGGTATAGGCGCGCACCAGGCCGCCGGCGCCGAGCTTGACGCCGCCGAAGTAGCGCACCACGGTGGCCAGCACGCCGTCGAGATCCTGGTGGCGCAGCACTTCCAGCATCGGCCGGCCGGCGGTGCCGCCGGGCTCGCCGTCGTCATTCGCTGCCGACTGTCCGCCGGCCAGCAATGCCCAGCAGACATGGGCCGCGCCCGGATGCTCGGCGCGCAGCCGCGCCACCACCGCCTGCGCGGCTGCGCGATCCGCGACCGGCTGCACGCAGCCGATGAAACGGCTCTTCTTGATCAGCAGTTCGCTGTGGACGGGGGCGGCGAGGGACAGGGGCATGCAGGCGACCGATCGTGCGGGGCAGGAGGAACGACCCGCATGATAGCCGACGGCCCCGGCCTCAGCGCGCCTGCCTGACGCCGAGCAGGCTGAAGAACTTGTCGAGCGAACCGGCGTCCGCCGTCACCTCGGCCAGCATCTGCGGCAGGCTCATCTGCCCGAGCTGCGCGGCGCGCCGTATCAGGTAAGGCGTGGGACTGTGCGGCTCGATCTCGGCGAGATAGCGGGCGGCGGCGTCAAGCACCTGGTATGCATGTTCGCGGTTGACGAAGCCGGAGGCGGGGGCGGCGGACACGGGCGCTGCCGCAGCAGCCGCGGGTTGCACGGGGGCCGGCGTGTCCGCTGGAGCGGGCGCAGCCGCAGCGGCAGGTGCAGCCGGCGCCTCGACCACCGGCGGCGGGATTTCCTGCAGCAGCGCCGCGCAGGCCATCGCAATCGCATCGACCATGGCCTGCAGCCGCGCCAGCGACGGCGATTCCTGCCCGAGCCGATCGTCCAGCCTGTCGACCAGCGCGCGCAGCGTTGCGGATGCGTCGGCCGCCTGTTGCGCGACCGCCTGCAGCCACGGGCCGTCGGCCGGCTTCACGCTCGCGCGTATTGCCTGCCGGCTCGGCGGCGGCGCGTCGGCCTTGGCATCGGCCTTCGCATCCGGCCGCGCGTCGTCGCGCGTCGATGCGCGTTCCCAGTCGAACATCTTCAGCGGCTCGGCGCGCAGCGGGCCGGCGGCCAGCAGCGACACGTTCAGCTTCAGCGTCAGCGGCAGGCTGGTATTGAGCCAGACGAAGGGCGCGACGCGGCGGTCGGCGTCGCCGTCCTCGATCGCCGGCCACGCGTGGTCCCAGTGCCGCTGCGCGAGTCCGGTCACCAGCGCCAGCGACGCGCGCAGGCCGTCCATCTGGTGCAGCCGCACCCAGGCGTCGCACAGCCAGGCGGCGATCTGGAAATCCTTGCTGTCGTCGCGCAGCAGTTTCACGCAGTCGCCCGCGACCTGTTTCCAGTTCGCCTTTACCAGCGGCCTTTCCCACTCGCCCAGCGGCAGGTTGGGATCGTCCTCCTCGCGTGACTTGGCCAGCTCCATGTAGACGCGCTCGTAGCGCAGCCAGCGGCCGCCGGGCGCGTCGCCGCCGACCGGCAGCAGCAATTCATCGACGATGGCGTCGAGTCCAGCATTGTTCATCATCGTTCCACCGCCGGGGCGCGTTCAGGGAAGAGGGCGGGCCACGGCAACGGCGCCGTCTTGCCCGGTTCGGACAGCGTGACGGCGACGAACGCGCGCACCGGCACCACGCGCAGCGCACCGTCTTTGTCCGACTGCACCGGAATGTCCAGCTTCAGCGTCGCCGCGCGTCCTTCGACGACCATCGGGTCGCGCAGCTGCTGGACCATGTCGAGCAGCGCCCACGGGCCATCGAAGCTGAACACCGCGGTCTTGCGGCTGGCCGACAGGTACGGGCTGGCCGTGGTGGAGCGGGGCGACAGCGGCGCATCGTTGGCGAAGCGCAGCGTCAGCCGTACCGGTTCGCCCGGACGCCAGCGCAGCGCACGCGGCGCATCGCGCAGCTTCAGCGACTGGTCGCCGATGGTCAGTGCCCAGTCGATGATCTTGTTGCCGTCGATCTCGGCATGTGCGTTCGCACGGAAGCGCACGGCCACATCGAGCGCGGCCGGCTGCGATGCGTCCGCCGGGAACAGCGGC
>JACCDZ011091413.1_pt1 | contig 11197 bp, 10 predicted proteins | sample 7449551 | NCBI WGS metagenome assembly JACCDZ01 (sample SAMN15323452, study PRJNA562643) | freshwater metagenome | isolation source: river surface water | place: USA:Blue River Watershed | collected 2017-08-18
CCCCCCAGGGCTAATTATTGCATGTAGGTGTAATTTGTATTAGACTATGTAAAGATAAAATTTTAATTATGTTTTTTCTATTAAAGAGAAATTGATTAAAAAATAAACAAAACAAGATAAAATTAGAAGAGGTTTTCAAAATTATGAAATTTATGAAGAGGTTTATATAGTAGTGATTAGATTAATTGGAGTAGAAGGAAAAATATTTGTATTAGATTTAGTATCTGATATGGAAGGTACTATTAGTTTAACAGGAGGTATTAGTAAGGATGTAGATGAGAATATATGTACGTTAGAAGAATTAAAGTATATAGAGACATCTTTTAAGACTAAGAGGGTTTCAATGAGTGTAGGCGATTTTAGTAAGGTAGTTGAACGTATTGCTGCATTGTCTAGTTCTTCTGGTGGAGGAGCTGTTAGCAGTGTTAATGGTGAAATTGGAGATGTAGTAATAGATGCTAGTGAAATTGAGCTATTAGATGGGACTAGTATCGAAGAGAAGGTATCTGCGTTAAAGAGTGTAGCTTTTAGTGGTAATTATAGCGATTTAATTGGTAGGCCTAGTGGTGTCGCTGGAGAGCCGTATAGTGTTAAGAGTTGGAATCCTTATAGAACAGATAGCGTTGATTTGGGGTTTAATGTAGGTAAGGATCTTAATTATATAAATGGTGTTGTTAGTAGAAAACCTAAGACAGCTATACCATTTAGAGAGTTGTATAATTTTGGCGATACCATGAGTATTAATGCAGGTGATGATTTTGTATTAACTGTGACTCCGTCTAGTGAGAATGCGTCTGGAAAGTATTTGTTACTTGATGGTGCTCCTAATTTATCTTTTAAGGCTTTAACTAGTTTGCCTAGTGAGTACGATAATGGTGTGTACGTAGATAGTGAACAAGTTAGTACTAATTTTTCTGTTGCTTCTTTGTTACTGACTAAAGAAGCTTATGAGTTGTTAGATTTAAGTACGTTAACTGTACAGGAATTTATTGGTTTGATTGACAACTGCATATTATCTGTACAGGTAGAGTTCAAATTAAATGATACTTCTATGGCATATTCTTCGCATGAGTATAAGCTTATAGTAAAAAAAGATAACAGTACTGTTTATGAAAGTAATGGGCTTAATGACAACAGAGAGCAATTAGTCCAAATAAAGGATAATTATTTAAATCTTAACACAGTTAGTAATCCGTCCAGTATGTTAAATATATCTGACTACAATACAATTCCTATGGAAGATTGTAGATGGATAACTGTAGTTGTTGCATATAAAAGACCTTCTAATCAGTTTTTAGATGTGCCATTATCTTTCAGTATTGAAGAGCCTATCAGCAAATTAATACTTAAAAGTCCTGTGCCTGCGTTAGGTGAATTTACTGTTGGTGTGAATAGCAATTTATTCTTTTTATTTGAAGATGCTAGTTTACAGCCACAAGTGCAAGTAGTGTTTGCAGAGTCTATAGGGTATTCAGGTGTTTTTGATAACAATGGTTTTAGTCCGTTTAGCAGTCAATATATAGATGTAGATAAGGTACATGTAAAGATCAGTGATAATCAGTTATTACTTAAAGATAATAACACTGGTAATTATGTAAGTGTATCTTCACTGGAAGGTATAGAAAGTGTAAGCATATCTGACGTCATGTTATCTATGACAAGCCAAGTTTCACAGGGAGATACGTTTACATTTGCATATGACATCTGGGGTAGTTTAGAATTAGTTAATGGTATTATTCCTGAAGAGATAAACGATGGAGATGATGTCTATGTAACTGGAGATGGTTTATGTTTAGATAGGGCTGTTAAAACAGGAGATTATATACGTTTTTATGAAAATAAAAGTAAGTTTATATTAAATAGGTTCTTTGATATATCTGATATACCACCTGTAGAAATACCTGAAGTTAGTGGGAATGTACAGAGTGCAGGAAGTAAAGCTGTAAGTGGAGAAGCTGTAGTTAACTATGTACCTACTCAGATAAGCTCGTTTATGAGCAATATGTCTAATTACAATAAAATGCTATGGGATGGAAATACCTTACAACCTAAGCTAAGTTCAGATAGTAATAATATGGTTCAAACAAGAAGTGATGGATTATGGGCTGGAATTGATACGAGCTATGTGTTTAGTAATATAAATGAAAAAACGGAACTTTATAACAGTTCTTACATCTCTTTGGACATGATAAATAATAATGTGTTTTACATAAACACTAGTAGAGGTAGTTGTACTTTATATATTTACAATTTAATTGCTGGGCCTTCTAATGTTAGTAGAACATATACTTTTATAATTGAGAATACATATTCTATTTCTTGGCCTAATAATTTTAAATGGCTAGATGAAACACCACCTGATTTAGAGTTAGGGAAAGTATTAGTAGTTACTGGTATATACACACCTCATGCAGGTAGTTATATTTTTTGTACATACAATTATTTTATTAAGGAGTAGATATGAGTAGGAGAAACTTATTAAGCAGGAAGAATACTACACCTGTGCAAAAATCTAGGATAGTGTTTAAAACTAGCAGTCCTGGGTATATAAGCATTAATATAACAGGCAAAGGGATTAGTATTAAAAATTCAAATGGAGCGACTATATATACAAATTCTTCTGGTTCTGTGGGGTATATTTATTTAGGCTCTTCTGTAGACAATGTATATACGTTAGAAGCTAAATCTTTATCTAAATGCAGTTTTCAGAATAGCTCGATAACAAACGTAGAGGAGTTTAAAATATACTCAGAGAATGTTGATTTAAGTTATTGTTTCCAGAACTGTAGGGGGTTAAAGCAAGTAAGAGGTATAGATATCAGTAGTTGCAGATCTTCCTTAGATGGTTTTTTCTCATGGTGTTCTGCATTGACGTATGTAGAGCCTTTCTATAAGCATGTTGATATGACGACTGCTATTAGAATGTTTGAAGGTTCTCGCATAACTGAAATTCCATTATTAAACCCTGAAAATATTTCTGATGCTTCTTATATGTTTGCTGGAGCGACTCTTGCAGATTTAAGTAGACTTCAGAATAAGGTGTTAAATTGGGTTAATGTGGTTGGAACATTTAATAATATTAGTGCAACTACTATAGAAAATTTAAACTTACCTGAAGCTACTACATTTACTATTTCATATGGAAATGTAAGTAAGGTTAATAACATACAACTACCAAAGGCAACTTCTGTATTATTTAGTAATGGTGTCTATTACAACAACCTGACTGCATTGACGGAAGTTTCTAATATATATGCACCCAGTCTTGTAAATTGTGACAATATGTTTGTTACTTTGATAAAATTACAAAGAGTTGTAGGTTGTACTTTTGGCCAAATAACTAGTGCTAAAGACATGTTTAAAAACTGTTATGAATTATTAGCTGCACCTGCTTTAGACTATAGTAAGTGTAGTAACTTAAATAGCACGTTCAGCAATTGTCGAAAGTTAGTGGATATTAGCAACTTTAATCCTGGAGATGTACCTCATACAATGAACAATTGTTTTGAGGTTACTTTAGTAAATAATATTGATCATTTAAATTTTAGCAATTGCTTGGAGATGAAAAATTGTTTTAGTAGTACTAAGATTACATCTATAACAAATAAAGCATTTACAGGGGATATACAAAATGCATTCCAGAATTGTGCTTTATTAACCACTGTTTCAAATGTTGTTTTAGATGATGTAGTAAACGCTGCAAATTTATTTCAGAGTACAAGTATTACTAGTGCAAGCATCAAGTTTAAAACTAGTAACAGTAACTTAGATCAAATTTGTGACTACAGTAATCTGTTATCTTCTAACAGTAATTTAACAACACTTTCCTTAGATTTTTCTGAACATTATAAACCATACAAAGCAACAAGTTTTGCGAGTAGTTGTGGAAATTTAACAAATTTAACAGGACTAGATTTCAGGCAATGTGTAGATAGTCGTAGTATGTTTTATGGTTGTTCGAAGCTAGAAGGTAATTTAGGTGACTTGGTATTTTTAAGACCAAATGTACTTGTCAATGGTATGTTTTCTTATACTAGATATACTTCTATAGGGAATGTAAGTGTACCAAATAGTGCTACATTTGTAGGTGCGTTTACTAATATGACTCCTCTCGTTAGTATAGGTAATTTATCTTTTAGTACGTCTGTGCCTTCTGTAGATATTTCTTCTTTGTTTAATCAAAACAGATCTTTGATAACTAAAGGAGCGATTACTGGAAATATTGGTAAAATAAATAGTACATTCTGTAACACAGGGTTCACTAGTCTTGAACTAGACTATCCTTTAGTAACTGATGCAAGTGATTGTTGTACAAATTCAACCTCGTTAACTACAGTAAATATTAACTTACCTAATTGTACAAACTTTGAAAGAATGTTTCAAAGGTGTTGGAATTTAACAAGTGTGACATCTACTACTTTAACACTTAAAGGTCTTAAAGGTGCTAGTATGTTTGAAAGTTGTTTAAAGTTAGTCTCTATACCTTCTTTCATTTACTTTGAGGATTTCAGTGACATTAGTTATATGTTCAGTTATTGTGAGAAAATAGAACTTACTTTGATTAACAAAGTATTTCAAAATATTAAAGTAGCTTCAGCTTTTAGAGGAACAAAATTAAGGGTAATAGAAAATGTATTAATAGAGAATAGCGATACTACCTATTTATTCGCAGATTGTGGTGTTTTAACATCTGTAACCAATTTAGTGATAGATTGTCAGAACTTAAATGGAACTTCTTGGAACCATTCTAGATTATTTTATAATTGTTCTGGGATAACTGGGAATTTTGATATAACTTTTACTGGTTCAGGTCAAATAGTCTTAGATCAAGCTTTTTCTGCAATCCCTAGAACTTATTTTGCTAATTACACGGTTAGATCCGCACCAGTGTTTACATATGAAAATTTATTTGGGAGTTTACCTACAACTATAAGTTATTTAGGTATTGAGAACGTAGCTCAGAGTTACGAAAGTAGAAATAGGCTACAATACGGGAGTACTATAACTATAGGTAAATTAAAAAATATTTCTTTACAATATTTTAGTTATCTGACTTCAATTAATGAAATTGAATACTATAATAAAGCATTAAATATAACTTATAATCATGCATTAACCTCTATTGGAAGTATTACTGCTCCTTATGCTACAGGAATTTATTTACATATCAATCAAGAATTGACATCTGTAGGCCCAGTAGATGCACCACTGTTATTAGAGTTTGCACTATACGGCACTAAAATAACCTCACCACCTATTATAGTAAGTTCTGACACTAGGTTAAGATGGTTTAGTTTTCAAAGTACTAAAATAACTTCTTACGATAATAATTACAATTTGAGTAATTTGCAAAATTTTGCAAGTGCTTTTGATAGTTGTACAGAGTTAAAAACTGTTAATATTTCTGATACTTTTCCAGGGCCTGTGAGGTGCACTAACATGTTCTCAGGAAGTAATAAAATAGAGTCTATAACCTTATTAGGTGCAGAAAATCTAAGAGATTCTTATCAGGGTGGTGGGGATGCTTTAGGATTAACAGACGCTATGACACAATTACATACACTAGTAATTCCAGGATATAGATGTAACTTAAGTCTGCCAACTACTTTTAACGACGTTAACAAGTTGGAGGCAGTGATTAATGGATTAGGTACTCCTTTGTATCCAAACGCTACATCAATAAAAATAGGTCAAACAAGAAAAAATTCATTAAATCCAACAGTAGTAAGTAATGCCGAAGCAAAAGGATGGAGATTCCTATAAATGAGTAATAAATTATATTACAACCAAGTAACACAAGAGTTTGGGGTGTCGTTTGACACTCTTAACAGACTATATGCTTCTGTCTCTTTATCACCTTCTATTAACAACATAGAAGATTGGTATGCATACGAGACAATAGATAGACCATATGAAACTAGCACAACAACAGTTAGAGAATTACTGCCCTCTTTTAAAGAAAGAACAGCAACTAGAGAGAAATTAATAACTCCTCCTAGCTTAGATGATCAAGGAAAATTAATAGAAGCTGTAGTAGAAGACGAAGAATACATTGAATTATATGATGGTGTTCAGGTGTGGGAAGTTACAGATAAGGTAGTAACAGAAGCTGACCTAACAAGAGCTAGAGACATAGTTAAAGAAAGAATAACAGCTAAACGATGGGAAGTTGAATCAGGTGGTTTAGTATTCCCTAATGGAATGAGGGTTAAGACTGCTAAAGAAGATCAGGATCGTATCTTATCTGTTATTATCAATGCAGAAAGAAATGGAATTGAAGAGATTGATTTTAAAGCTGAAAGTGGTTGGGTTACAATAAGTTTAATAGTGCTCAAACAACTAGCTAAAGAATTAACTCGTTTTGTACAGTTTTGTTTTAAACAAGAAAAGTATCACACAGAAATAGTAGACTTACTCACAGATATAACAGCAATAGAGAACTATGAAGTAGATAGTAATTGGACATTCTTATTTGAAGAAACTCAGAATACAGAAGTAAATCTGTATGATTTAAGTATTGAAGAGGTTACGTATTTGTTGTACAGTAGTTTTATTTTCCCTATAGTAGAAGATGGTAAATTATTAGTCTCAACTAAAGAAATATCAGTGGCACAGACTATAGTAGACAAAGCTGTTTATAACATGCCTGATCTAATTCCAGTCCAATTCTATTATCTATTGTCTAAGGCCAGCCTAGATCAAGCTATAGAGTATTTGTTACCACCTTTGAAAGAAGAGAACATAGTGAAATACTCTATGTACAAGTCTTATTTAACTGGTGCAAGGTATTATGAATTCAGTAAAACATATAAAATGTATTTAGATATTCTTCCTAAGTTAGTTAATATTAGTTCTAGTTTATCTTTTACATTAGAACAATTAAAAGCTTTATGGTTAGAAGCTTCACAAGTTTAAGGAAAGTATAGATGGATATTAAAATTTTATTTGATGCACTCAGAAAAATTAATGGCAAATTAACACAAAAACAAGTAGATACATTCAACTCTCTGTTGACAACAGTACCTATCAACATGTTAATAGATTTACTTGGAATAGAAGAATTGTCTGCTAATAAAAAAACATCGGAAAATGGTATTAATATTATCAAAGACTTTGAAGGTTACATGAGCAAAGCTTATGATGATGGTGTAGGTGTTATGACTATTGGCTGGGGAACGACTTTGTATCCTGATGGAACAAAAGTTAAGAAAGGAGATACGTGTACTAAAGAACAAGCTGAATATTACTTAAAATCAGATTTAAAAGAATTTGAAAATACAGTTAATACTGTTGTAACTGCAGCTTTGACACAAAATCAATTTGATGCCTTAGTGAGTTTATGTTACAACATAGGTAGTGGTGCTTTCAGTAAAAGTACGCTAGTAAAAAAATTAAATGGAAATAAAACACAAGATGCTGCCGATCAGTTTTTAGTATGGAACAAAGGCGGTGGAAAAGTTATGCAAGGGCTAGTAAAACGTAGAGCAAGAGAAAGAGAATTATTTCTAAAAGGAAACTAATAACATGAGTAGTGCAAATATAACGCAAATAGCAACTGTTGCTAATGGTGTGATTTCTTTGATCTCAGTAGGACAAGAAATTTATGAATTAACAGTTAGATCAATGGATGCTGTAGAGGCGTTAAAAGGTATTGAAAAAGGTGAGGACAAAAAAGCATGGGTCTTAGCCTTTGTTAAAGATTTTGTTTTAAGTTTAAATGAGAACTGGGATCATTACGTTGACATTATATCTGACTTTATAGACAAGATTAAAAAAATGTATAACACTGTTAAAGATCTAATTAAATAAGGATAAGGGGTGTAATAATATGTACAAATATAAGACAAGACAATTAGCAACACCTCCAACAATTTCTTCTGAAAATATCAGCAGATATTGGTACGATGATAGTGCTTTTAAGACAGGTTTTTTAAACTCTTTGAGTAGTTTATTTGAAGGAGGTGAAAAATTTTTTATGAAATCTTTAAATTATTACACCCCACAATATCCTGAATATAAAAAAGAAGTATTAGATTTCTGTAGAGAAGAAGCAATGCACTCTAAAACACATTCTAAATTAAATGAACTAATTGATGAGGAATACGGAAATACGTTGCTACAAGATTTTGAAAAACAAGCAAATATTTTACTAACTAAAATATACTCTAAACTAACACCAGAACTAAATTTAATTGTAACAGAAACATTAGAACATATTACATACCATTTATGTGAGGCCATCTTAGAGCGACAAGATGTTGTAGACACAACCTACTCGGAAGCTAAAGAAGTTTTTCTATACCATTGCTTAGACGAAACAGGTGAATCACATTCCTCTATAGCTAGTCGAATAGCAAACAGAGCTATAAACAGATGGCACTATAAGCTAGTAAGAAAATACTCAATAACGCCCATTAGTTTTATGCTTTTATTAGTTCTTTTTTATCAGTTATTAATAATTTATAAAGTAAACAAAGACATTAGGATTAGAGAGATTATTAAAGGTGTTAGTGATTTATTTGGCCTTAATGGTTGGGTAAGAGAAGCTATAATGTGTGCAATAAGTACATGGCAAACAGAGGAAAAATAAATGTCTATTAAAGCAGGACAATATTTAATAAATCCAGCATTAGTTGGAGCTGCAGGTGGTGTAGCTGTAGGCGGAGTAATGGCTGGTAAACATGGAACAGATAGTGTAGACTTTAAAGATTATGCTAGTACTGGAGCTCAGTGGGGTTTTGGCCTTGGTGCAGCTGGGCTAGCTATAAGTGCTATAGGTAAGTTTAAAACTAGTAAGTTTACTACACCAAGCTTATCACATTTAACAGATGCAGATAAAGCTAATATGACGCAAGAGCAGATAGCAGCTCTTGAACAACTATCAAAAAATATGGGGCCTTAACATGTTTGAAGTTAATAAAAACTGTATTCATAAGTTCAAACATTTAGATGCTGACTCGGACATAGAAATAATAGATGAAAAAGTAGAGTTGACAGAAGAGATTCCAATCGAAGACAATATTAATCAACCTCAACCACCTAATGATGGTTATGTTAGTTTACCAAGTAAATTATCTTTAAATTTATTTATAGGCTGGATGGTACATCTCTTGGTATTAACAGGAGGAGGAGTTAGTATGTATATGTCTATTAAATCAGAACAAGCTAGATTAACTGATAAAGTTACCAGAATAGAAGAATCTATGTATACAGCAAGTGAGGCTAAACTGAGAAGAGAAATGTTCGATAGAGATATAGCTGCACTTAAAGAAGAAATTAAAGGTAAAGGTGAAAAATGAAAGTAGTTGAAAACTGGAAAGATATACTGTTAAAATCTTACTCAACTCTTGCTAACTATATTGCTGGTATTATAACAACAATTTACTTGGTAGTACCAACATTGAATGACCTTCCCCCTGAGATTAAGAGTGTAATTCCTATTGAATATCTTCCATTTGTGTCTTTAGCTTTGCTAGTAATATCTATTATAGGCAGAGTAATACAACAAAGAAGTATTTCAGGAGTTTCAGGTAAAGTAGAAGAATTAACAGAAACCGCTTCTAAAAAAACAATTAAATCAAAAATTAAAAAAGCAATAAAAAAGGAATAACAAATGAAAGATTTTATTCACGGAGCACTAGTTAAAGCTGCAAGTACAGATGGGATTGAAAACATGCTTAAAGGAGCTGGTATTGGTGCAGGCGCTAATGTAGGTATTGGTGCTGTTCAAGGAGATTTCGATGTTGTTGGAAATGCATTTAGTGGAGCTGCTTTAGGTGGTATGGGTGGAGCTGCTATGAAATATGGTGCTAACAGATATGCTGGTAATTTATTAAAACAAGCAGATGGCATAACCGAAGCAGGAGGTAAAAAAGTTGGAATGTTTACCAATCCAGGAGAAAATCATGCTCTATCCTTCATGGGCGGAGACGATAACACAGAACGCTTTGCTAAAATGGCTGCAGCAGGTGCTTTTGATGGTAAAGGGTTTAGTTCTGGTACCGCTGCTCAAGGTTCTGGTCCAAAAGCGATTGCAGATGTTGCGCAAACACCTGGAGAAACCTCGAAAGCTGGTGGGACTAAAACTAATGCGGAGTATTTTAAAGATAAGAAAGGTTATTCTGTGGACGGAGATGATGTTTATAAAGAGACTAGTGTGCAAAGAGAAATGACTATTCCAAACTTTCAAATGCCTAATAGTTCAGGCGAATTGCAAGGAGCTTCTAATTTGTCTGTTACTGGCAACCTTAGCAATAAGATAGGAGAGACTCAACAGAATATTATTCGCAACGCTGAAAAAGCGAGAATAACTGGCGTTAACACAGGTACTCAAAACCTAGAACAAAAACCAACTGTAGGCGCAGATAGAAATCTTAAACGAGTCTCGGATATAATAGGAAAGAACAAAGGTGTAGGGGTGACAGATCAAAGCGGACCAAGACCTCTTTCAGCTAATCAAATGAGAGAAGCACTTAAAAACTTCTCCTCGTTAGACGAAGGCGGAAGAGAAGGAATGAGAAGAAGTATGACACCTGAACAATTTGCCTTCGTATCTTCAAGACAAGGAAGAAATGCTTCTTAAAGAAGCATTTCCTTACAAGAACTAAGTAATCTTATTAATTATAGCCAACCACCATAGACAAATTCTCTTTAGTACCTAAGAGTGTAAACAGTACAAATACTATTGACTATGTACAGCCTACTTCAGCACCTAGTAACAAGCACAATTCTATAGAGAAGAAGATAAAACAAAGAGAAGAAGATGCTGCGTGGGACTCTTTAGTTACAGGGAACAAAGATGCGGAAATGGATGCAGGTTTTAATCAAATAAACACAAATAGATTATTTGAAAAATTTCAAAGAGGAAATAGATTTTAAATGAGTATGTTTTCAAAAGCAGGTAACGTCCTGCATGATCAATTAATGACAGGAGCAGCATATTCAGCTGCATCTCATATGTCTACAGGAACTACAATAGGTGCTGGACTAGGTTTAGGAAGTGCACTATACAATGGAGACCCTGTGATAGGTGGGACACTATCTGGGGCTGCTACAGGTGCTATGTTAGGAGGAGTTTCAAGATATAGTAGCATGAAGTATGCACAAGGTGTAGCTAATCATATTTTAAACACAACTGTACCTGTAACAGGAGCACCATTAGACTCTAAAGTGGCTATATCAACTTTATCAGATGTTA
>JACCDZ010029830.1_pt1 | contig 11191 bp, 5 predicted proteins | sample 7449551 | NCBI WGS metagenome assembly JACCDZ01 (sample SAMN15323452, study PRJNA562643) | freshwater metagenome | isolation source: river surface water | place: USA:Blue River Watershed | collected 2017-08-18
CCGCCAACGTCAATGCCGATCAGGTGCCGTTCACCCTCACCGTCAGCGGTGGCGCACAGCCGATCACCAGCACGCTGCAACTGGCCATCACGCCGGTGAATGATGCGCCGGTCCTCACGGCGCAGAGCCAGGCGTTGGACGGCGGCGGTACGCTCTATCGGGGTCATATGAGCGCCACGGATGCCGATGTTGGCGATGCCCTGAGCTTCAGCACCACGGCCACGGTGGCGGGCTTTACCCTGCACGCCGATGGCAGCTATCAGTTCGACCCCTCGGATGCCGCCTACCAGCATCTGGCGACCGGGCAATCGCAGAATGCGGTCATTCCGATCACGGTCACCGACAGCGCAGGCGCGACCAGCACGCAAAACCTGACCTTCACCGTCACCTCGGCGGCCCATGGCGCGGTGATCAGCGGCGTGGACAGCGGCAGCCTGAGCGAGGATGGCAGCAGTGTTGTGGCCAGCGGCCAGCTGAGCATCGTCGACCCCGATGCGGGCGAGGCGCATTTCATCGCCCAGGCCAATGTGTCAGCCCAGCACGGGCATTTCAGCTTGCAAGACAACGGCGCCTGGACCTACACGCTGGACAACAAGGACGCCGCCGTGCAGGCCCTCAAGGCGGGCGAGAGCTTCACCGAGCATCTCACCGTCAGCAGTGCCGATGGCACTACCCATTTGCTGACAGTCACCGTGCAGGGCAGCAACGACTCACCGGTGCTGCAGGCACAGAGCCAGTCGGTGACCGAGGACGGTAGCCTGCTGCGCGGCCAAATGGTGGCGCAGGATGCGGACCACGGCGATGCGCTGCGCTTCAGCTCGCCCAACGCGGTGGGCGGCTTCACGCTCAATGCCGACGGCAGCTACAGCTTCGACCCCAGCCACCATGACTACCAGAGCCTGGGGGCGGGCCAGACCCGTGACATCGCCATCCCCATCACCGTCACCGACAGTGCCGGGGCCGCGGCCACTCAGACGCTCAACATCCACATCACTGGCCGTGACGACAGAACCTCCATCTATGGCGTGGACAGCGGCAGTGTACAAGCCGGCGTGCATCCCGAGACCTCGGGCGATCTGCACGCCAGCGATGACGATGCCGGCCAGAGCGGTTTCCGGGCTGGCACTGTCAATGGCAGCTTCGGTAGCCTGAGCATCGATGTCCAGGGCCACTGGACCTACCGGGTCGACGGCAACGACAGCTTCGTCATGCACCTGCTGCCCAACTCCCACATCACCGAACAGGTGACGGTGCATAGCGTGGATGGCACGGCCCATGACATCGAGATTGAGGTTAGCGGTCCGCCGGGTGGCAGCCAGCTGAGCGCGCCACAGGACATCGTGGATGCCCAGCACGTGGTCCTGCCGCAGGTCTGGGATGCCTACCAGGTGCAGACCGGCGCCAGCCAGGGCGGGCATGAAGTGTTTGCCGGCATCCAGGCCGCCGTACGCGCCGCTGGCTATCAGTATCAGGGCCTTGCCGATGAGTTGGACAAAGGCAGCTTGGCATCGCTGGGTAACCTAGACCTGAGCATCACTGGTGTACATGTGCAGGTGGTCGACAAGTTCGGGCAGGTGGTGCAAAGCATTTTGCCCACCGCCGAGAATGCCGCCACGCTACATGTTAGCGACCTGCTGCTCTGGCACGCACAGGGACATAGCATTGTTGCCACCAGTGATAGCGGTTTGGACAGCACCCACATGTGGTTGCACAACAGCGGCGATCTGCACAGCATCCAGGTGAGTTTGCCAAATGGCACTGGATTCAATGGCTGGGTCGGGGAATATACGTTTGGTGAGTTATCTCTGACAGCGCAGCCACCGGCACCGTCGCCAGCACCGCCTGCGGCAGATGATTTCGGACCACAACATGACGATCCAACGCCTAGCGTTGATGATCTGCAAGTGGGGGGGCATGCTGCCGTCGTGGTTGACCTAAGTCACTCAGTCAGCCCCGCAAATACCCATCATGAGGCCGCTGCGCCCGCGCAGGGTGATGCGCTTAATGATGCAGGACTTGACGTGCATAGCGCAGGAACAACGGGCGGCGCTGCGGATTCATACTCGCCGGTCGCGGATTATCTGCAATTTGCCGGCAGCGCCATGCCTTCAGCCGCGATGGGTGAGCATTCCGGCACGTCAAATCCTGCGGTACATGAGTACCTAGCCGCTGCCGGTATTGACTCACTCACGCCAACGGCTGATGACATGCATATGCCGCCTACGGCAGTGCTTATGGATCTGCAGCATGCTGGCGTGTCAGGTGAGCACACCGCTGCGAATGAACAGTCAGTAGATCCCGTGGCTGATGACTTGGCAGCTATCGAGAACCCTTTGGCTGACGACCCGAATCAGCATCACGGAGGTATCTAGGTAAAGGCCCTCTGCCTGTTCATGCTGGCAGAAGCTGTAGTTGAGGACGCAACAACCTTTAAGCCTGTAGGGCGAGCCAAAGGCTGATGTCAGGAAGCCATGGACTAAGAGGGATGCATGGTTATTTGATTGGTTCGCCGGAGGGACTGATAGCTAGATGCATGACTTTGCTGTTGTGGCTGCTTGTGGTTAGTGCTCGCTGCCGCCGCCGTTTATGAGCATCACCAATGTGTAATCAGGAGAGCTAAACGCATGCAAAAGATCATTCAGGCAAGCATGGTTGCAATGGTGGTGGCGTTTTCCGGTTGCCAGAAGCCAGTCGAGCAAGCCACGTGGCCGACCAGCCTTGCAGTTTTTGGCGATGGTTTCCCCCATCCGGGGGACGCTTGTCGCAGGCTGGGTGAAAGTGCCCAAACCGTCAATTATCTGGATGACAGTGCCTCGCTGGTAGGCTGTTTGTCCGCGGATGATGCGACCAAGCTTGGTGGCAAAGTGGTTGCCAGCATCGACGGTGTGACGCTGGTTTCTGTGCCCAGCACCGCAGCTGTGCCCGGTGACGGCGATGGCCAGGGCGACGCCAAGGTGGCTGGTACCAAGTATCACGCCACCGCGCAGATTCGCTGCTCTGGCTACCAAGGCGCGCCCGCCGGAATGTGCGCAGCGGGCGTTGTGCGTGGCACCGAGACGGGTACTTACATTGACGTGACCCTGCCTAACGGCCGCCAGCGCACGATCTTCTTCAATGGCGATGGCAGCTTCCTTACGTTCTCGACGGCAGAGGCCGATGGGACGGCTGCAATGACAATCGGCTCGCGTCGCGAAGGCGACACGACCATCGCGACGCTCGGTAGCGAGCGCTATGAAATTCCAGATGTGTTCGTAAAAGGTGATTGAGTCGGGGCTGTCTGACAGTTGATTTGAGAAATGCACTGTTTTAACTCGACAGGCTCAGCATTGCTGCATAGAACTGATCATTAGGCCTTGGGCCGTTACCGGTAAATTTCTTGAAAGGGGAACAACATGTTTAAGAAAATCATATTGGTTGCACTTTCGACTGCCGCAGTGAGTGCTTGCGCTTTTGCCACTGATCATAAGTATCAGCAGAAGCTTGAGCGTTCTGGCTGCACTCAGATGAGTGAGATGGAAGGCTGCGATATAAACAAAACCAAGGCAGAAAATGCCAAGGCAGGATTTGGCAGTGCACCCGCAACCTCCACGCAACCGGCTGTGCATAATCAAACGCGCAATCTGCTTGCCGTGAGTGACGAAGGGAATACCGTGGCGACCATCCGCATTCAATCTGGCGGTAAGGTTTTGGTGAATGATAAATCGGTAACAGCCAAGCACGCCGGTGCTGCACTGCATTTCCAGCAGGGGATGATTACCTTCACTGTGACCGATGACCCGGCAGGGAAAAGCTTCTGGATGGATACCGATGCGGGCACCAAAGGTATGATCAAAGCCCAATAAGTCGCTCTCAATTACCATCGTTCCTCATAAAGCAGCATCGGCCTTGCGCCAGTGTTGTTTTATTTTGGGAACCGATAGGGACGCCTCCCGGAATTCAATAGTTAACGGTGTTGGCTTTTAGGTGAGAGCAGTCTTATAAGCGGCTTTTTAGACAGAGCGAACGCAGGAAATAAACGATGAGTGATCCATTTGCGATTCCAGTGCAGGCTAACGCGCATGATCTTTTTGCACGCATCCGCAAGTGCACTGTTCTAGTCGTCGATGATCTGGAGTCGATGCGCAAGATCACTGCCAGTCATGTTAGACAGTTTGGCATCAGTCACATTCTTGAGGCGGCTAATGGCGCCGAAGCGTTGAAGTTGCTGGCCAGTCATCCTGTAACAGTCATTCTCTCCGACTGGAATATGCCAGTCATGAATGGTCTTGAGCTTTTATTGGCGGTGCGTAGCAATCCCAAGCTGTATGCATTGCCTTTCATGATGATCACCGCCGAAACAGAACGAGACCTGATCTTGCAGGCCGTTCAGGCCGGCGTTTCGGAGCTGTTGGTGAAGCCATTCTCCTACAGCAGCTTCGCTGAACGTCTGACGCGTATGTTGAGTTGGCATCCCCGCTTCAATGGGCCGATTGACCCCGTCAAGGTAATGGCAGGGCTGAACTCGAAAGGCCGCGCAATAGCTCAAGGCGCGGATGAGCTCGACGCCACTCTACCGCCCATTGAAAAGCCGGTTGAACGCGCAACTATTTTGGTGGTGGACGACACCCCAGACAACTTGCAGCTACTGGCAGGCCTGTTCGAAGAAGAGTACCGCGTGAAACTGGCCAATAACGGCGAGAAGGCGCTGCAAATTTGCCAGTCGGATACACCGCCTGATCTGCTGTTGCTCGATATCATGATGCCCGACATGGATGGATTCGAGGTGGCCAAGGCTTTGCGCAGCCACCCTTCGTCAGAGAACATTCCGATCATTTTCGTTACTGCCATGACCGACAGCGCTGCGCGAACGCGTGGTATGGAGTTGGGTGCAATTGATTTTGTAACCAAGCCGATCGACCCCGAAGGCTTGCGTATCCGCATTAAGAATTTCATCCGCTACATTGATCTGCGTCGCCAATTGCAGGCCGATTACGACTGCATGCTGCTTACCGAGCAGTTGAAAGACGATGTTGAACGCATCACTCGCCATGACCTGAAAGCGCCACTGGTTGGAGTGCTGGGGCTCATCCAGAGGGTGATTGAGGCAGGCGCGCTCTCCGGTTCAATGCTTGAGCAGCTGCAGATGGCCGAGGAAGCCAGTTTGCGAACGTTGAGCATGATTACGCTCTCCGCTGAGTTATACAAAATTGAGACTGGACGCTTTGTGCTGGACCCCAAGCCGGTCGCACTCGTTAAAATTCTCAAGCGTATTTCGGCAATCGCTCGAAAAACCTTTGCCATCAAAGAGCTGGCCATTGAAGTCGATACGTCATCGTGTATGGATGAGTCTGCACTGGATTCAATCGGCGACGAGATGTTCTGTTACTCCTTGTTTGAGAATCTTCTCAGCAACGCATGCGAGGCAGCACCGGATAATTCGCGTCTAGAGATTACCGTGCTTGGTGATAACCCGCGCTGCGTGGCGATTCTCAACAAGGGTGTGGTGCCAGCTCAGATCAGGGAGCGATTCTTCGAAAAATTTGTAACTGCCGGCAAGCAAGGTGGCTCCGGCCTTGGCACTTATTCGGCCCGCCTACTGGTCGAAGCGCAAAATGGCAGCATTGCGATGGAGACTTCAGATGAGACTGAGACAACCATCGTCCGGGTGACACTGCCGTGCGCATAAGCTAAATCGTTTTGCCGCTGTTACCTACCTGGGGTTCTTTTAGATGTCGTCTGCCTTCGCAACTTTTAGGCAAAGACAGGAGCGGGGAGCAGCGCGAGCTGCGATGAGCGATTCGCAGATCGCGCCTAGAGCAAGCTTTGCAATGCTTCTAAGGCCTCATCGAAGTCGCAGTTCTCGGTGTGCTTCAGAACCACGGAAAAAAAATTACGCATTGTTTGATCGGTGATGCCATTAGCCAGTTCATTGCACAGATCAAGCGCTTCCGAGTCGCTGTCAGCCAACAGCTTTGCCAGTTGCTTGAATTGCTCAGATGTGGGCTGTGCTGAAGGTACTCGTACGCTGGCCAGTTCAGCGACCTGCATGGGTTGTAACGCTTTTAGAACGGCGTTGAGTTGCTGCTCAACGAGATCAAAGCGCGCCCCTCTGAGTGCATCATCGGTATTTGTGCAGGCTTCCTCCAGTGCTTGCGACGCGAGTTGTAGGTCAGTCGCGCCAATAGTTCCGGCAGTTCCTTTCAAGGTGTGAGCAAGACGTTGGGCAGTAGTGAAGTCGTGGCCGGCGATAGCTGCGCCGAAATGCTCAACGAAGCTTGATTGGCTCTGCGCAAAACGCAGCAGCATCTTGCGGTAAAGGTGCTGGTCGCCCTGCATTCTCGCCAAGCCCGCTTTTTGATCCAGCATGGGCAGCTCAGGCAACGCTTCACTGGTGTTGACGTTAGCGCTCAGTTGCACGTCGCCACGTTGGCGAGTGGGTTTGATCCATTGCGCGAGGGTGATAAACATCTGTTCAACATTCAGCGGCTTGGCAATGTGATCATTCATCCCGGCGGCAATCACTTTGTCCTTGTCGCCGGCCATGGCGTTGGCGGTCATGGCGATGATCGGCAGGTGAGCCCAGACGGGGTTCGCGCGAATCAGCCCAGTGGCGGTGTAGCCATCCATCACCGGCATCTGGCAATCCATAAGAATGCCGTCAAAGTCGTGGTCTTGGGCCAGAATGGCCAGTGCTTCCTCGCCATGCTGCGCGCTGACCAGGTGGATCTGTGCATTTCCCAACAGTTCGACGGCCAGCTCGCGGTTCATCTCGTTATCCTCGACCAGTAACAATCTGGCTCCGGCCAACTGCTCGCGAGCTTGCTCTTGTAGGCGACCATCGTTCAACTGGCGGCGTTCGATAAGTGGTCCTTTGCCAAGGACGCTACCGATGCTCTCTAGCAGTAGGGAGGAGGTGACCGGATGATTGATGATGAGGCTGTAGTGCAGGCCCTGCTGACGCGCCAGGCTGACAAAATCCTCGCGGCCGAAAGAGGTGATCACAATGACTGCCGGCGCTTTGCTCAGTGATAGTTGAGCAAGCCCTGCAAGACAGGCCTGCGCGGCATGGCTGCCGGACTTCCAGCCGAGTAACAGCAGATCATATGGCGCGCCATCCTCTGCAGCGCGGCGCAGTTCGACCAGGGTATCGGCAGCATTTGCTGTGGTGTTGACCTGCAGCTGGAGGCTGAGTAATTGATGTTTGAGAATCTCTCCGGCTGTCGTGCTGCCTTCCAGTAGCAGGGCGCGCGTAGTTGACAGCTCGTCGGAGCGGAACATGCGCGCAACGGGTGCCTGCTCTGGCAGAGCCAGATGCACGCGGAACTGAAAGCGACTGCCTGCGCCCAGTTCGCTCTCCACCCAGATGCTGCCTTCCATCAGCTCCACTAGGGTGCGTGAAATGGCCAGGCCAAGCCCGGTGCCGCCGTACTTGCGGGTAGTCGAGCTGTCTGCCTGTGAAAACGCCCCGAAGAGTCGGCTGCATTGCTCGGCGGTCATGCCGATGCCGCTGTCCTGCACGCTGAAGTTCAACCACACGCCGCTGCTGTCGCTGGACTCCAGTTCGACGCGGATGATGATTTCGCCCTGTTCGGTAAACTTGACTGCATTGCTGGCGAGGTTGAGCAGGATCTGGCCGAGCCGCAGAGGGTCGCCGATCAAGCTGACGGGCAGTTCGTCGCGCAGGTCAAAGAGCAGCTCCAAGCCTTTTTCATGCGCTTTGAAGGCAATCAAATTGGCCAGGTTGTCGAGCACCTCGTCGAGTCTGAACTCCACTTGTTCAAGCTGCAGTTTGCCGGCCTCGATCTTGGAGAAGTCGAGGATGTCGTTGATGATGCCGAGCAGGCTATTGGCAGCTTTATCGATTTTTTCCACATGGTTGCGCTGGCGGGGTGCCAGTTCGGTCTGCAAGGCCAGGTGAGCCATGCCGATGATGGCGTTCATCGGCGTGCGGATCTCATGGCTCATATTGGCGAGGAATTCACTTTTGGTGCGGGTGGCATCTTCGGCGATACGTTTGGCTTCCAGCACGGCCGCTTCGGCCTGTTTACGCTCGCTGAAATCGAAGACCACTCCATCGAGGAACTCGGGTTGGCCATTGGCGTCGTAACTGGCCATTCCCCGGCCATCGACCCAGTGGGTGATGCCGCGGCGATCCTTGATTCGGTATTCGTTGATGTACTGGCGCTGCTCGCGGATGGCCAGCTCAGTATTCTGGCTGGTGGGCTCGATATCGTCGTTGTGCATCAGTTCACCGAAGGTGCGACTGGCGTTAGGCCCAACAAAGTCGCTGGCTGGGTAGCCGGTGAGTGTTTCGATTTCGTCGCTGACAAACAGCATGGTCCAGGGGTGGTAGGGCAGGCAGCGATACACCACACCAGGAACGTTGCGAATCATTGATTGGATGCGTTGCTCGCTGTCGTGTAGACGCAAACGATCACTTTCGGCACGGTCGCGAGCTTTCGTCATGGCGCGTTCGGCGGCGCGGATCGGGCTGATATCAACCAGGCTGCCGACGGCCCCGCCTAAATTGCTGTCGCTCAGTTGCACGCCTGAGATGAAGTACAGCAACTGGTGTGTTTGGCCCGTGTCCAGCGGCAGACTTATCTCTCTTTGCAGGCGCTGGGATGTGTTGATGACTTCAGCTATTTCCTGCTGTACACGCTCGCGTTCGCTAAGCGGCAGGATGCTGAGGTCGATCAGGCGTTTACCCAACAGAGTCTCGGCACTGGCGTTGAACATCTCGCGGAACGCTTGGTTGATGCCAAGTAGGCGAGTCTCGCGGTCGGTGTAAAACAGCGGGTGGGGGAGGGTATCAATCAATGCCTGCTGGAACGCAAATAGGTCTGCTCGCTCCCTTGCGTTCTGTTGCCGAAGTTGCCGCTCGTGCCATAGACGCAGAGATACGATGCAGAGCAGTAGCACCGTGCAGAACAACAGAATTCGTTTACCCAGTGGCGTTGCGTGGGACTGGTCACTTAGTAATAACAGGGTCCACTGCCCCTTCGGATCGTTCCACTCGATATTTACTGAACTGGAGAGATAGTCAGTGCCTTCAACGCTCAGGGCTGTCGAGTCGATTGTGGGCAGAGGCGGTTTCGGCAATGACGAGAAATGATTTCCGTACTGCTTGGTGGCCTGCAATTGCTGCTGACGAACGGCAGATAATGGCCCTATGGCGCGCATATGCCATTGCGGCTCGTTACTGGCCATGACTACGCCGTCAGGCGAGATCAATAGGCCGATGGTATCTCCCCAGCCTGCAAGGAATTTATCAAGCATATTCATTTGGAAACGGGCAACGACGACTCCGGTGACGGGGCTAGCCACCGAGCGGTCTTGAAATACGGGCGCAGACACATAGAACATGCGTTCGCCAGTGCTTAGGCTGACGGCCGACTGAACGTTTTCGAGACCGCTAATGGCCTGCCTGAAATAGTCGCGAAAGCTGACATCCTGGCCAATCACATGACGCCCATGCTGATCCCAGTCTTGGACGATGACACCTTGGGTGTTGACCACAAAGGCATGCTCAGCCCCTGTGTCTTTGGCCAGTACTTGTAAGGCCTCCCGCGCTTGCGCTTGCAACGTGCTGTCGCCACGGGCTATCTGCTGAATTTCCCGGTTGAGTCTGCCAGCCAGTTGCACGGCCCCCATGCCTTTACTCGATAGGGTTAGTTGCAGCAGGTTGTCGGCTTCACGCTGGATGCGGCTGGCGAGCATCTGTTGATAGCTGTTGCGCTCGACCAGCAGGTAGAGCGTGTCTGCGGCTGCGGCTAACAGCAGTGATATCAGTAACGCAGCAACAAGCTTCCAGCGGACTTCGGTCATGGTGCCTCGCTCATGGCCTTGTCGAGGTAAGAGAGCTTCTCCTGCAACTCTTCATCGCTGTCGACGAAGCGTTGGGCAATAGCCCGAAACTCGCCCTCGATGGCCATGAATGCATCGACCAGATCAGGTGCGAAGTGACTGCCTCGGCCGTCGATGATGATGCCAACGGCTTTTTCGTGAGGCATGCCTTCTTTGTATACACGGCGACTGATCAGGGCATCGTAGACATCCGCCACAGCCATCAGTCGTGCCGATAGAGGAATTACTTCGCCTGCCAGACCTTCTGGGTAGCCAGATCCATCCCATTTTTCCTGGTGGTACAGGGCGATTTCCTTGGCCATGTCGAGAAAGGCTACAGGCGTCCCAAGAGATTTTTCAGCATGCTCAATTGCTTTGAAACCCAGGGTTGTATGGGTTTTCATTACTTCAAATTCATCGGCAGTGAAACGCCCAGGTTTGAGCAGAATACGGTCGGGAATACCCACCTTGCCGATATCGTGCAGTGGGGCCGACTTGTAAAGCAGGTCGATAAAGGCGTCAGTGATGATGTCGCTGTAGCGTTCATCCTTGCGCAGTTGTGTGGCCAATGCTTTGACGTAATTCTGGGTGCGACGGATGTGATTGCCTGTTTCCGGGTCGCGCGTTTCCGCTAGCGAGGCCATGGCCAGAATGGTCACATCTTGGATTGCGGTAATTTCCTGGGAGCGGCGTTGCACTTCATTTTCTAGATAAGCGTTCTTGTCGCGCAGGAAGTCAGCGGCTCGCTTGAGGCTGAGATGGGTTTCAACCCGTGCGAGGACAATCGGCGGGCTTACTGGCTTGGTGATGTAATCAACGGCACCGAGTGCCAGGCCTAAACGCTCATCTTCCACTTCGACCTTGGCGGTCAGGAAAATCACGGGGATATCCCGCGTGCGGGCGTTGGACTTGAGTTCACGGCAGACTTCGTATCCATCCATCTCCGGCATCATGATGTCGAGAAGGATCAGATCAGGTGGGCTTTCCGATTGGGCAAGCTGTAACGCCTTTATTCCGTTGTTGGCCAGCTTTACCTGATAGGTGGGCTTGAGCAGGCTGCTCATCAGGCTTAGGTTGTCTGGTGTGTCGTCAACAACTAGGACTATGGGGCGAGGTGCCAACACAATTGGATGTTCCATACCTGACTCTCACTGATTAGCTGACGATGTGCCGGTTTGAGCATAGTCCGGCGAGGTTGTTGAGGCTGTTTGATACATTACCACTGCCTTTGCAGTGCTTGCTCGGTGGCGTTAACAGCTAGTGCGGCTGGATGTGAGCACTGTTTAGTGCTCCGGGGACACTGGACGGGTTTAATCGCCTACAGGATTTGTACATGTAGGTGGGATAGATTTTGGATGACTGTGAG
>JACCDZ010190026.1_pt1 | contig 11191 bp, 12 predicted proteins | sample 7449551 | NCBI WGS metagenome assembly JACCDZ01 (sample SAMN15323452, study PRJNA562643) | freshwater metagenome | isolation source: river surface water | place: USA:Blue River Watershed | collected 2017-08-18
AGGGTGGCGCGATTGGCCGCATAAGTGCTCACGTGAGAGGTGGGAGCAGATAAAAGGTGGTTTTTAAATCAGTACATTATAATAGAATGGAGAAAATAATGTACTGTGTCTCACAACGCTCAACTTGCTCTATATTTGCTCTATTATTAATTTTAAACTAGTATGCTGAAAGAGCTGAATGTATTTCAGCAAGCCAAAAGCACGGCTCAATGTGCTTATTTGAACATCAAACAAAAAGAAAAGGATTCACGGTATGAGTATGACCTATACGGGCACTGGCGTTGATTATGGTGCCATGGACCCATTCAAACGGGCGGCCCAGCTTGCTGCGCGACAAACTGCCGAAAACATCAATCGTCTCAATGGCGGTGAGTTCCGGGAATTCGAACCATCAAGAGGCGAAAGCGCCTATCTGATCGAAACATCTGAAAGTTACCTTGCCCATGTTGAAGAAGGGCTCGGTACCAAAAATCTGGTCGCGGATGCGATGTATACCCTCACTGGCAAATCGTATTACGATCAAGTTGCACAATGCGCTATGGCCATGATTGTCAACGATATGGCGACGCTCGGTGCACTTCCACTATCTGTGGCGATGCACTTGGCTGCCGGCACGTCTGACTGGTTCAATGATGCGAAGCGCACAGGTGACCTCATCACTGGCTGGAAAGACGCCTGCAATTTGGCACGCTGTACTTGGGGCGGAGGCGAAACGCCGACTCTCAAAGGTGTCGTGGTGCCGAAGTCAGTCGTCCTCTCCGGTTCGGCAATCGGTATTGTCCAACCGAAAGAGCGTCTGATAGCTGGTCCGATTCAGCACGGCGATGCAATCGTTATTATCGAAAGTTCCGGCATTCATGCCAACGGGCTTACGTTGGCGCGAAAAATCGCTGACAACTTGCCGGAAGGGTATTTCACGAAACTCTCCGACGGCCGGACCTATGGCGAGACGCTTCTTGATCCAACTCACATCTACGTTGGTTTGGTCGAGGACTGTCTCAATGCAGGTGTAAACATCCACTACGCGGTGAACGTCACTGGTCACGGATGGCGCAAGCTCATGCGGGCGACGCAGTCGTTCACCTACGTGATTGAGACACTTCCAACACAGCTTCCGATTTTCGACTTCTTGCAAAAGCATGGACCAGTCGATGACACTGAAGCCTACGGCAATCTCAATATGGGTGCAGGATTTGCACTCTATGTGACCAAGGCGGAAGCAACTCAGGTGATTGATGTCGCTGAGAAACTTGGTTTGCGTGCATTTGTCGCTGGGTACATCGAAGACGGCGACAAAAAGGTCGTTATTAAGCCGAAGAATCTCGAATACGCTGGTGAGACACTGGCAGTTCGCTGAATTTCGGCATTCTTTAATCAAAATGATACTCCGGGAGGGTTAAACCTCTCGGAGTTATTTTATTAGACTGCAGACTTTATTAAGTGATGTTAATTAGGTTAAATGGATTAAAGTGCTAAAATACCACCAATGAAACCAAAACCCCAAATCTTCATCATCCACGGTGGAATGACATTCAAAAATAAAAAGGACTATATAGACTGGCTCAAAAACAGAACAGTCTCAGTAGAGAAGAAAGAGCGATGGAGCGATGAGTATTTAGAAAAGAAACTTGGAAAAGAGTTTGATATCATCCGACCTCGTATGCCACTTCAGGACGATGCCAAATACACAGACTGGAAAATCTTTTTCGAACGACACTTCCCATATTTCCGAAACAATATCATCCTTATCGGCTCATCGCTCGGAGGTATTTTCCTGGCGAAATATTTATCGGAACATACATTTCCAAAGAAGATAAAGGCAACATTTATGATTTGTCCGCCATATGACAATACAATTGAAGGGGAAGATTTGGTTGGTGGCTTTAAACTCGGTACCGACTTATCACTGATAGAAAAAAACTCGAAGAAAACCTACCTCATGTTTTCAAAAGATGATGCAACTGTCCCAGTTTCTCATGCAGAAAAATATAGAAAGAAACTGAAGCATGCAGAAATTATTATCTATGAAAGCAAGAATGGCCATTTCAAGATCTCTGAGTTTCCAGAGATTGTGAAGATTATTAAATCTCTTTCGCGTTCGTAAATATTTTATATTTACATCTCACAACGCGTCATTTGCTCTATCGTTAATTTTAAACTAGTATTCTGAAAGAGCTGAATCTATTTCAGCAAGCCATAGGCACGGCTCAGTGTGCTATCTGAACATTTCAAACAATAACCATAAGGAGGAAAACATGAACGGAACAGTAATAGCAATCTGCATTTGCCCAACTGCAGGCGGACCTATGCAACAAGTTGCTGAAGTCGAAGCTATAGCAGACCAAGGCCTCAAAGGTGATCGCTATGCAACTGGTGAAGGGAGTTTCAATAAGGGTAAAACAGGTGTTCGCCAAGTCACCCTGATGAATTCAATCTTCTTTGAAGGGAGTGAATTTGAGTTCACGGACAGTCGCCGTAATCTCTTCGTCAAAGATGTCGAGCTCATGTGGCTCATTGGCCGCGAGTTCCAAATCGGTACAGCACGCTTTCACGGAGTGAAATACTGTGATCCTTGTACCCGACCAAGTAAACTCTCTGGCAAGACGAAGAGCTTTAAGGAAGCCTTCTTCGATCGAGGAGGCCTCATCGCTGAAATCATCGAGGGTGGGCAAATCAAGGTGGGTGATTTAGTCATACCGCCCTCAAAGGGCTATTGAAACCTGTTCCGAGGTGGGCATAGGTGATATAAATGTCGCACCAGTCAAATGGTGCGACTTTTTTAAAGTACTAGGTAAATTATGTCTCGAAATTCAACAAAGCACACCCTTAGGTTTTTTTAATATAAAATTCTTATTCATATCAATATCAATACACACAGTCTTCTGCTCAGCATTTGTGACTCATCTGTGTGTTAGGATTGAGGGTGGTAATAATTATTTTTATATTCGTAACTTCTTCTTTGGGGGTGATATCTATTTTTGAAAGCAAAATGACATCTGCAAACTCAATTTAATCAGTGTAGAGGTGAGTAATAGTACGAGTGTCATCTTCCGAACTAAACACAATCAAAGAAGTAAAGATAGTCGCAGAAGGGGGTACACAATTTGACAGCATCTTTTAGTAATAGTACTATATTGCCTAGTGCTCACGATGTTATTTGTGAGATAATGTACAGAGCAGTTCGTGTTGTTGACCTGTATTGGTTCGAGCCATAGGTTGCCAGTTACACAGCTGCTCTGTACAGATTGCCCTTTGTAGATTTGGTAGGAGGGGTGCTTGAAGGACACCAGATGTGAGAGAGGCGTCTGGTGGAGTCTCTGTATTTGCAGAGACTAGCTGGGAGGCTCATGTTACAGCTTCACATGTACATGAAGCCTCCCAGTTCCTACCTACTTTCTTAGTAGGTTTTCTCCAATGTATTATGTCACTTAAGGCCTTATGGTCTTGTAATACATCTGTCTTTTTTCTAAAAGTACTACACCAATTTTGGTGATAGTGCTTTTTTCTTTTGCAAACAATTACTTAATACGATCTAGTGTATTCAACATAGATTGTCTTGTGATTGGACCAAAATTTCCAGTCTGCCTAATACCAAAAGCTCGTTGGTATTCTTTGACTGCTTTATAGGTAGCTGGGCCAAAAAAGTTTGTTTCTTTTCCTGGTGATCCTGCTCCAGACACCGATACTGTAAAACCAAGTTTATTCAACGCCTTTTGTAATTGTCGAATATCTTCGTTCCTCTGTGTGTAATATAGTGTTTGGATTGGGGACAGAGGAGAAGATGTACTCTGATCTGTGGCACGTGGTATTATTGGTGTATTCAGGCCGATCTCTGTAGTCGAATTTATGATATAGCTAGTGCCGCTCATCCTAGTTAGGGTACCTGGCTCAAGTGTATTTCCTGTACTGGTAATGACCAGAGGTGTAGTAGATGTTGAGATTTCTGGAGAGGTTGTCAATAGGCTAAAGCGGTCTATGGCTTCGATTTGAAAATAATATTGCGTATTTGGAGAGAGGTTTGTAATAGTGATTTGATGATTCATGGTACTAGTAGCAACATCTATAGGATCACCGTATACCGATGAGGAAGTACTCACATAAATATAAGAGTTCGCGATCTCATCTGTGGTCCAAGATATATGTACACTTGTATCGCTTGGTGTAATCACTATATCTGATATAACAGGCTCAGTGGAGTCATTGATAAAGGTACCACCTGATTGTTCAAGAAATACCGTATTACTATCGTATATAGCCTGAGCAATATTTACGACTGCATTTATACCGTCAGCGATTACTGTCCAAGGTGCACCAATACCTAAGAAGTTATGTGTTGAGTCGGTAAGTGTGCGATATATACGATTAGTGACACCGTTGAGGGACGCTCTGCCGGCAAACGATGAGTTGTCGTAAAAATATACATCACTGTTTACGCTTCCATTATTATGTAAACTATTGTCAAAGAAACGTGTTTCTCCTCCGTTGATGGTACCGTTGTTTATCGAATTATCATGAAAATGCACAATGCTTTCAAGGAATCCGGTGTTTATTGAATCATTATAAAACAATGCCAATGCATCGATTACTCCAGAACTGTCGTTCCGGCTAGATTCTCTAAATGTGGTTGTGGCGTATGTTTGACTTGCATTTTGGCTATTATTTCTAAAGACTGATTCACCGTAGAGTACTCCATTGTTTGTTGATGTATCAAGAAATACAATGTTTCCGTATATCGAAGAACCTGTGGATCCACCGTTCATAACCGTAGTGCTTCCATGTAAAATCGCATCAACTCCGCTACCATCTACTACAATATTATCTGCATAAATGTTATTGGTATTATCCGTAGCAGATGAAGATAGGAAGGTTGCTGTACCAGATGCAAAAAGAGTTAGATTGGATATGGTTCCACTTAGGGACAGATTGCGTATATGGGGATTTGGTCCAGTTTGACTCGATATAGTTCCACTTATATCTACGTCTGTTGTGGTACCTGGAAACTCTGTAGATTGGATTGTAAATGCTGCATCATCCCACCAATTTAAGAGATTATACCATTCATTGTTTGCTGCACTGTTGAAGTACATGTGTGATGCAGGTGTGGCTAATGCCAAGGATGGCACTAAACTCAGTGCACATATAATTATGTAGTAAATATATCCAGTTTTCTTCATATCTTATTTCAATTATGTTAGCTATATATCGAGTATACCATGGATAATTTGAGATATCTCCAAGAGTACTGTGCACACTACGATACAGTACTCTTATACATGAGTGCAAAATTATTGTACCTGTGTTTAACCAAGTGTAACTCCGTTTTTTACTGATTCTGTGTCAATGTTTACTTCTTAAGAAATACCAGTATGCAATTCTTGTATAGGTTTGTTAAATTACGTAAGTTGCTCATACAATAAACTAAATGCAGGAAAAGGTAGGGTTAGGTATATTGCAAATTAAACTACAAAAGTAAAGACAACTTTACGCCCATACTTCTCTGAGGTATACTAATCCAATCAAAATGTATGCAAGAGAAGATCAAAAACGAAGTGAGCAAATACAGGACCAATATCGGTGTCACGCAGGAAGAGTTGGCATCCAAGGTGCAGGTCAGTCGGCAGACTATCATTGCATTGGAGAAAGGAAACTATACACCATCAATTTTACTCGCCCTAAAAATCGCCAGTTTCTTCAAAGTTCCTGTCGAAAAATTATTTAAAATATCATATGAAAAATAATCCAAGAGGAATAATTAGCGAAACTATCGTCACTATGGCATTGATTGCAATTGCGATTTTACTCCTCAATCCATTTCACTTTTGGATGCCAGATATGATGGTCATGTGTATGCTTGCAAGTGCTTTAGCGCTTTTCGGTGTTTTTGCCAGTTTTATTCTTCGAGAAAAATCTATTGATGAAAGGGAAGAGCAACATAAATCTCTAGCGGGTCGCAACGCCTTTCTTGCAGGTTCAGGTATTTTGACAATTGGGATTGTGGTACAAGGATATACCCATACCGTAGATCCTTGGCTTGTTTTGACTCTTATCGGCATGATTGCTACCAAACTGATTACAAGGCATTGGAGCGATAAGAATTTATAGTTACAAATATACTGTCACATCAAAAGGCAAAGTTATCCACCATATCGATGTAAAGTTGGCTTTACATTTATCTTCTTTCACATATACTAGTAGACATATAAGTAATTAATAGAGAATGAGTTGCAATACCATGACGATTGTAGTGATAGTCATAATTGTGATAATTGTGCGAACTCATTTGCAAATGATATGAATAAAAACACTAGAATCATTATTGGAATTATCGCACTAGTAATAGTGGCAGGGGGAGTATATGCATCTATGAATAGTAAAGATGAAGCTATGATGGCGAAAGAAAAAATGGAGATGAAAGCTATGGAGGAAGCAAAGATGGCTGAAGAAAAAATGATGATGGACAAAAAGGCCATGGAAGATAAAGGGGCAATGATGAAAGATGGCACACATACTGAGGATATGATGAAGAAAGATGAGACGAGTATGATGGACAAAAGCGAGACTATGGTGAAAGCTGGTTCTTATGAAGCATATAGTGCTGATAAAATCGCTAAAGCAGAACAAGGTAAAGTTATCATTTTCTTTCATGCTTCATGGTGCCCATCATGTCGTGGACTCAATGCAAGTATCGAAAGTAATCTAGCCTCAATCCCACAAGGAGTGACAATTCTAAAAGCCGATTATGATAAAGAGGTAGAGCTTAAGAAAAAATATGGAGTAACTAACCAGCATACGCTTGTACAAGTTGATAAAGAGGGAAATATGATCAAAAAGTGGAGCGGTGGTTCTAGTCTCGATGCTCTTCTGTCACAAATTAAATCATAAATACAAGCATGATATTCTTTTTGATAGCAATTTTAGCAGGATTATTTACGGTGTTAGCACCTTGTATATTACCCTTATTGCCTGTGGTTATAGGGGCATCTGAAGCTGGAGAAAAAAGAATCTCAAAGAGGGCAATAACTGTTATCGGTTCTCTGTCGGTATCAGTTATTCTATTTACACTTTTGCTCAAAGCGACAACGATATTTATATCTATACCACAGGTATTTTGGCGTAGCTTTTCAGGAATAATCATCATCATGGTTGGTATAGCGATAGTATATCCATCCCTCTGGACAAAGATTCCGTATATGAGCAAGCTCAGTATACTGAGCAATAAAGCAGTTGGAGCTGGATATCAAAAGAAGAGTTATAAAGGCGATATACTCATCGGCTTAGCACTAGGTCCAGTATTTACGACTTGTTCGCCGACATACCTCTTTATTATTGCCACTACATTGCCCGCAAGCTTTATTGTTGGGTTTGTGTATCTAATCGGATTCACCCTCGGTCTAGCTCTAGCCTTACTCCTCATCGCTTATTTCGGACAAAGAATTGTTAATAAGATATCAGAACATATGAAGACGACAGGAAGAATAAAACAAGTGTTAGGAGTACTCATTGTCATAGTTGGTATCCTGATACTGACTGGATACGATAAAAAGATAGAAACACAAATTCTTGACTCAGGATATGGGGCGACAATTCAACTCGAGGATTCATTAATAGAAAAATTTGGACCAAAAAATATAGAAAAAAAATCAATGCAAGAATCATCAGTCAAAGGGAACGCTACGGACAACAATACTGCATATCAAACAATCACTCTGGCCGGTGGGTGTTTCTGGTGCACTGAAGCATATTTTCAAGAACATCCTGGAGTGATAGACGCTGTCTCAGGATATGTCGGTGGAAGCGAGCAAGATGCTTCGTATCTCAAAGTGGCAAAAGGTACAACCAAGCATCGGGAAGCAGTACAGGTGACATATGACCCAAAAGTAATTTCTACTGAAGAGATACTCGATATATACTGGTCACATATTGATCCAACAAATACCGAAGGTCAATTTGCGGATAAAGGATTTCAGTATACAACCGCCATCTTTTATCACGACGCTCACCAAAAGGAAATTGCCTTTGATTCCAAAAAACGCTTAGGGCAGAGCAAACTTTTTGACAAGCCGATTGTGACAGAGGTACTTCCATTTACCAGTTTCTATAACGCTGAAGAATATCATCAGGATTATTATAAGAAAGCTTCAGATCATTATGAGCGATATAAAAAAGGTTCAGGAAGAGCTGGTTTTGTTGAAGAGACATGGGCAAAAGATGCGGCTATTAAGTTTCTAGAAGATAAACAAACTACAACCATGAATGACAATATAAAAAAAGACTATACTTATACTGAAGAAGAAATTGCTGAGAAATTAAAAAATCTTGATCCACTTGCATATCATGTGGTGGCTGAAAACGGCACAGAATCTCCATTTAATAATAAATATTGGGACAATAAAGCAGAGGGGATTTATGTGGATATAGTCACTAAGAAACCTCTCTTCTCTAGTACACATAAGTATGATTCTGGTACAGGATGGCCAAGTTTCTGGAGAACTATTGATGATAATTCAGTGACTCTACATGAAGACAATACACTGTCTACGACCCGTACCGAAGTGCGAAGTGATGCAGGTCATGTTGGACATGTATTTACTGACGGTCCAGTAGAGGAAGGGGGTCGTCGGTTTTGTACCAACTCCGCATCACTCTTATTTGTGCCAAAAGAAGACATGAAGGATCAGGGGTATGAAAAGTATTTGTATTTGTTTAACTAAAATTTGTCCAAGTAAAAACCCTGTATAATACTCTCAATTAACCTATAACCACCACACATATGAAAAACCCAATCGTCTGGTTCGAGATATATGTCAATGATATCGACCGAGCTACTACATTTTATGAAACCGTATTCAACACCAAGCTTTCTCCTATGAGTGATCCAACAGATCAAGGTATGCGCATGATGAGTTTTGATATGGATATGTCTGCACATGGTTCATGTGGCATGCTTGTCCAGATGCCTGGTATGGACGCAGGAAAAAACAGTACTATTGTCTATTTTCATAGCGAAGACTGTGTCACCGAAGAATCACGTGTAGTAACTGCTGGTGGCATGGTTATGAAGCCAAAAATGAGTCTTGGTGAATATGGCTATATGTCACTATGCAAAGATACTGAGGGTAATGTCTTTGGATTACACTCCATGCAGTAAACGATTGAAGATAGATACCAAAATATCTGCCTGCAGGATTTGTCTCAAATAAGTGAAAGAAAACTCATACATCTCGCGTATACTATAAGTAGGGGGTCAATTTTTGTATATGTCTGAATCATCTGCACAGCCTCAAGTGGTATTACATACAGATCCAGTCGAACGTACTCAAGTTCAAGCTACGACTTTGACGGATCAAGAGATAGCTCGCCTTGTTCCACAAGAGCGTGATTTATTTGCTGTGCTTATACGACGATATGAAAAAGCCCTCTTGAGATATATGCAAAGACTAGGCATATCTCAGGTAGAAGATAGACTTGATATCTTGCAAAATACATTCATCAAAGCATATCGAAATATATTGAGTTTTGATACATCGCTTTCATTTTCCACATGGATATATCGTATAGCGCACAATGAAGCGGTCAGTTTCCTTCGGATAAAAAAGATTCAGCCAGTATCCACACTTATCGATGATCCTGATTTGCTTCTCGCTGGACTCCACGACGATTCTCTCGATATCGCAGAAGATACAAATGCACGCATAAATGCCGATCATGTATCCAAAGCCCTTAATCGTCTCGATGAAAAATACCGTACGATACTCATCCTAAGATATTTTGAAGAAAGAGAATATCAAGATATATCAGATATTTTGCAAATACCAGCTGGATCTGTTGCGACATTGATTCATCGTGCCAAAAAACAATTGGCAAAAGAATTACATTTTATACATATATAAGCTTATGAGTCATACACCACATACATCACCACAAGACATCGAGTCAAAGAAGACGCCTCAACAAAAAGAAAGTGAGGGTTCTTATGTTGACCTTGTGCTTTCACGTATCGAACAAGAGGGGGTTAAGCCACATAGTCGCTGGTATTTTATATTGAAAAATGAATTGCTTTGGAGTATCGGTATTTTGACAGTCCTTATCGGCGCATGTGCAGTGTCAGCTGCGCTCTACAATTTGTCTCATACAGAATTTGAGTTATACCAAGTGACACATGATTCAGCCCTATTATTTTTCTATGACATGATGCCATTTGTCTGGATCTTTGGTCTTTTGATTTTCATCGGCATTGGGTATATTCAAATTAGACATACGAAAAAGGGATACAAGTATCCGCTCTATATTCTTGTTGGAGGCATGTTGCTTATCAGTATTGCACTTGGTGTCATGTTGCATAGTATTGATCTTGGAAAGAAAACAGAAGAAGTATTTGGAAGATATATTCCATTTCATAGATCAGGGGAAATAATACGACAAGATAGATGGATAAATGCCTCAAAAGGGATTGTGGCTGGAGAAGTGATACTTGTAGATACACAGATGTTTGCGGTAAAAGATTTTAAAGGTGAACAATGGCTGATTGGGACAGAGTTTTTGGGGCCACGGGACATGTTTCTCGTCGCCACTGGCACAAAGGTGCGAATCGTCACACTTCCATTGCCGCAAGCAACTACAACATTGACCGGATGCCTTGTTATGCCATGGGATATGAAGGAATTTCATAATCAAAATAAAAAAATAAAATACAAACCTCAACCTCCGCAAGATATTACAAATGAAGGTGAAAGAAATATATCTATAATGCGTAATAATAGATGTAAGGATATGCATCCTTACCAGCTCATCGAAAAGATAAGAGCTGCACAATAATACATACCATCATCATTTATATGAAAACTAAATCTAAAATGTCCAAATGGGTCGCAATTCCAGCACTTGCCCTGCTCGCAGTCGCTGCAGCAGGAGTAAGTTCTGCAAGTGCACAAACTACCACATCCACTACGGGGACAACTGGTACGGCGGTACAAGAATCATCTATACAATCACGCAAGCGTCATATGCATGCAGATAGGCCGATGCCTACAGAAGCGCAAAAAGCAGAGATGAAACAAAAGCATGAAGCTATAGATGCTGCGATAACCTCTGCGAATTATAGTGCTTTTGTAACAGCGGCAGCCGGCGGACCTCTTGAAGGCAAAATCACCGAGGCTCAATTTCCGAAATTCGTCGAGGCTCATAAACTCAT
>JACCDZ010441712.1_pt1 | contig 11190 bp, 6 predicted proteins | sample 7449551 | NCBI WGS metagenome assembly JACCDZ01 (sample SAMN15323452, study PRJNA562643) | freshwater metagenome | isolation source: river surface water | place: USA:Blue River Watershed | collected 2017-08-18
CATGATGTCTTGAGCCGAACAGCCCGGCTGTTGTCGAATCGACCACAAGAAATTCACGAGAGCCTGGTGAGGTATTTCCACGCCTTTGGGTTGCCCCGTCGAACCCGATGTGTACAGGATGTATGCCAGGTCTTGTGGCGTCGCGATCGGGCCAAGGTTGTGGTCGGCTTCCCGCGCGATGCGCTCGCTCTCGCGATCGAGACACAGCAAACGGCAGGTGCGCGCATCGAACCGATCGGAGAGGTCGGTGCTCGTCAATACCGCGGCGACGGACGCATCCTGTGCCATGAACCGAAGTCGATCCCGTGGAAATTCTGGGTCGAGAGGAACATAGGCCGCACCGGTTTTGAGCACGGCCAGTAAGGCAATCACCATCTCCAACGATCGCTCGAGACTGAGACCAACCGTCACACCAGGCTTGGCGCCCAGCGTTTGGAGGTAGCGCGCCAGCATATTAGCCTGCGCGTTGAGCTCGCCGTAGCCCAGCGTCTTCTGGCCCATCGACAGGGCGACGGCTTCAGGTGTCTGCTCGACCCGTGCTTCAAACAGTTGAGGAAAACATTCAGATCGAGGATATGTCCGCTGTGTGTCATTCCAGTCCTGCAACATCTGTTGCCGCTCGGGCACGGTCAGTGTCGGGAGCTCGGACAACTTGCTCTGAGGATTTGCCAGTGCGCTCTGGAGTAGGACCCTATACTGTCCCAGCATCCGTTGGGCGGTCTGTGGTTCGAAGAGATCCGTGTTAAACGTCAAATACGCCTTTCGGGAGAACTCTGTTTCAACCGTCAGGCTCAAGTCGAACTGGGCGGCTTGCGTTTCAACTTCAAACGGCACCCAACTCAACCCTTGGACGTTAATCTCTCTGATCGGAGCATTCGGGACGTTGAAGAGAACCTGCACCAGCGGGGCCGAACTATGGTCACGTGAGGAGTGCATGGCCTCAACCAGTTTATCGAACGGGAAGTCCTGATTGGCATAGGCCTCTAACGCTGTGGAACGCACTCGTGCCATCACCTCAAGGAATGTTGGATTGCCGGACAGATCGGTGCGCAATACGAGCGTGTTGACAAACGACCCGATGATCGACTCGACTGCGGATTGTGTCCGGTTCGCGATCGGAGATCCTACGGCAATATCAGGTTGGCCGGAATAGCGACTCAAGAGGATCTGGAAACAGGCCAACAGGGTCATGAACACCGTGGCATTGTGCTCCGCGCTGAATTGCTTCAGTCGCTCGATCAATGACGCAGGCAACTCCAGCATGCAATGTGCGCCGTTAAATGTCTGAATCGCGGGCCGTGAATGATCGGTCGGCAAGGAGAGCTTTGACAGCCCTTCCAGTTTCTTTTGCCAATACTCAGCTTGTCTGCCGAGCCAATCAGCGGTCAGACAGCGACGCTGCCAGACTGCGTAGTCGGCATACTGAAGAGGAATCGGTCTTTCGGAAGGAACGTCTCCTCGACAAAACGCGTTATAGAAGACCGCGAACTCGTACCCGATGATCCCGTACGACCACTGATCCCCGATAATGTGATGCATGGTCAGCATCAGCACGTGGTCTTCTGGCTCGACCTCTATAAGCGTGAACCTGGCCAGGGGGCCTTCTTCAAGATCGAATGGCTGGTGGGCTTCCTGCTCTACCAAGCGAGCCGCTTCCTGTTGTCGCGCGTCGGAGGGCAAGTGCTCGAGACTCACTTCGACCCAATGAGGAGGACGAAAGGGATGGACGACTTGGACCGGTCCCTCCGCACTCATCATGAACGTCGTTCGAAACGCCTCATGGCGGCTGCAGATGGCATCGATCGTTTTCCTGAGAGCAGTTTTGTTGAGCTGCCCCATCTGTCTCGACGCAAACGGCATGTTGTACGCCGTGCCCTTGGGTGCCAGCTGGTACATCAACCACATACGCTGCTGAGAATAGGAAAGGGGGAGCGGCTGGTCTCTCGGCACCGGCGTGATCGCCGGCATCATCGGAGCGTTCTGCTCACTCTGACGCAGCCGGATCACTTCTTCGGCCAACGCCGCGATCGTCGGTCGTTCAAACAGCGCGGAGAGCGAAACTTCAACTTCGAAGAGCTCGCGGACTCGGGAAACGAGCTGAGTCGCCAAGAGCGAATGGCCTCCATGCTCAAAGAAATGATCATGGACGCCGGCCTCCGGAACCTCCAGCAGAGACTTCCACAGTTCCACCAGGGACTCTTCAACCGGGTTTCTTGGGGCAACCCTCGCCGCGGCGTGATTGGCTGTGTATTCAGGCGCGGGAAGCGCGCATCGATTCACCTTGCCCGTCGCACTGAGCGGCATCGTGTCGAGCCACAGTATGACGGAGGGCACCATATAGTTCGGTAATCGTGAGACGAGATAACCGCGAACTGCCTCAAGGTTGTCTTTCAGCGATGATTCGCCCGCGATGTAGCCGACTAACCGGTGCTGGTCCCGCTTATCCTCCCGAAGCAGCACCGCCGCGTGATGAACCCCCGGGAAGTTACTCAGTGCATACTCGATTTCTCCCAGTTCGATCCGATACCCACGCAGTTTGACTTGCTGATCTATCCGTCCAATAAATTCTAGGTTGCCGTCGGCACGGTATCGTGCCAGGTCACCGGTTCGATACAGTCTGGTGCCAACCACGTAGGGGTTCGAAAGAAAACGCTCTTGGGTCAACTCCGGTTGGTTGACATAGCCGCGAGCCAAACACTCTCCCCCGATATAGAGTTCTCCTGGTATGCCGATGGGCATCGGCTGCAAATGCTCATCCAGCACATAGAGCTGCATATGGGGGATGGGTTTGCCGATCGGTACTCGGGCCGCTGTTTCCTCTCGGGTGGTTTGATAGACGCTACACCAGACCGTGGCCTCCGTTGGGCCATACTCGTTGTACAGGGTGGCGTGCGGCAGGAGCTGGTAATGTCGTCGCACAAGCTCAAGGGGAAGACTCTCGCCGGCTGTAATGACGACACGAAGCGATTCCAGCTGACCATCCAACGCGTCACCGAGGACCGCATGATACAAAGAAGGGACCCACACCACGTGTGAGACGTGATGATGCTCGATGAGCGCAGCAAGCTGTGTGGGATCACGATGGGCGGTCTCTGATGGGATGATCAGTTCCCCTCCCTGGAGCCATGTCCAAAAGATGCCGGTCACCGACCCATCGAAGGCCAGTGAGAAGGTCAGTAAGGACCGCGATACCGGTTCCTGATAGTACTGCAATCTGGCGTGAAGAGAGGTCATCAGACTGCCGTGTGGCACGGCCACACCCTTCGGGTTCCCTGTCGAGCCGGAGGTGTAGATGAGATAGGCGAGTTGCTCCGGGGAAACGGAATGTGCAAGGTTCTCGTCCTCTGCCCCGCCCAACGCGGATGTGGAAAGAGTCTCCACGTCACACATGTGGCCGTGGAAAGTCTGGAAATGGCTACGGAGCTGCGCCTGTGTCACTAAGATCTGCACGTGTGCGTTTTCTAGCACGAGCTGGAGGCGGTGGCTGGGGAAGGACGGATCCAGGGGAACATATCCTCCTCCGGCCTTGAGAATGCCCAAGAGACCCACGAGGGCGTCCACCGAGCGCTCGACACACAGACCCACTGGGACGTCTGCATCCACTCCAAGCGTCCGTAGCGCGAGCGCGACTCGATTCGCGCGTCGGTTGAGCTCTTGGTAGCTCAGCGACTGGTCTCCACAGGTCACAGCGGGCGCATGGGGAGTCCGCTCGACCTGTGCTTCGATGAGCGCATGGATACCGGAGGTTCTAGAAGGTGGTTTAGTCCATGTCAGGTGAACGTTCTGTTTCTCTTCGGGGGTCAGCAATGAAAGTTGATCGAGCCGGGCCTCAGGTTTCGTGAGAAACTCATGAAGAAGGATCTCCATCTGTCCCAACATTCGGTCGATCGTCGAGTCCTCAAAAATCGTGGAATCATGGAGAAACGCCAGATCCAGGCCATCAATCTTGTTGAACACCATCAACACGAGGTCGAACTCCGATGCCGTCGGTTCCCAAGGGAGATGAGTGATCTCGAGATCCTTGATGCTGAGCGTGGACAAGGGGTCGTCTTCACACACCATCATCACGTTGAACAGTGGAGACAGTTGACGTGCTCGTTGTAACGACAACGCCTCGATCACTTCTTCAAACGGGAGATCCTGATGGTCATAGGCCTCGATCACCACACGGCGTATCTGCTTCAACAACTCGTGGCCGGTCAGTCCTTCGGATAGTTCAGACCGTAACGCCACCGTATTGACGCAATACCCCATCATATCTTCGAACTCTCTCCGACGCCTACCGGCCACGATCGAGCCGATCACGATATCCGACTCTTGTGTATAGCGATGCAGCCATATCGCAAAGACGGCATACAGCACCATGAAGGGAGTGACGCTATGCTGGTGGCAGAAGCGGTCAAGATCGGCCGCAAGTCCAGGGGAAAGGGATCGGAACCGCACACCCCCTTCAAACGTGCGCGCCCGCAGTCGTTGCCGATCGATGGGAAGTTCCGCGGGCGGTTTGGTGTCGCTCAGCTGCGTGGTCCAGTAGGCTCGATTCACGTTTCGAAGGCCATGGCCAAGCGTGGCCTTTTGCCAATCGGCATAGTCCGCATACTGAACGGTCAAGGTCGGAAGTCGAGCGTGCTGTGCGTCGCCACCGGCTTCCCACAGCAGGGTTAATTCCTTCCAGAAGATACGCAGCGACCATCCGTCGGCGACGAGCCGGTGGAACGTCAGTGCCAGGATATGCACGTTGGGTTCGAGCCCCAGCAGGGTCACCCGAAAGAGCGGTCCCTTTCGTAAGTCGAATGGTCGGGTTCTATCTGTTCGTAAGAAGTGCCGAACATGAGCGTCCCGCTCTGTAGGATCCGTTTCCTGGAAATCTTGCCGTTCGATCGTGACGGTCACTTCAGAGAATACTTCCGAGAATCCCTCACCTCGTTCCGAGCCGAAGCGGGTTCGAAGAATCTCGTGACGCGATGCGATTGCCCGTACGGACCGATCCAACACTTCTGGACTCACTGGCCCTCGAATCCGCACCGCCATCGAAATATGGTTGATTGCGCTTCCGGGATGCACTTGCTCCAGAAACCAGAGCCGCTGTTGTGCTGGGCTGAGAGGAATTCTACCTTTCCGTGTGGAGGATGAGGAAAGTGGAACGGCGGGAACCTGTTGTCTGTTGCCGCTCCCTACGACCTGACCTAGGTCAAGTCGATTGGCACGTCCCTCCTCGATCCGGGCGGCCAGCGCAGACAAGGTCGGACTCTCGAACAGGATGCTGATGGGGAGTTCAATGTGGAACTGGTCGAGTATGCGCGCGACCACCTGTGCTGCGAGGAGCGAATTGCCTCCAAGCCCAAAGAAATTCGCATGACGATGTGGTCGAGGCCCACCAAGTACTTCCTGCCAGATGTCGGCCAAAGTCTTCTCAACAGAGGTTTGAGGACCCTCCTCCGGTACCCCATCGGCTTCAGATTGTAGATCCTCGTCGAGCGTGCTGGCTCTGACGACCGTCAGCTGTCCGGACTCAAAGGCGGCTCGGCTGGCACCCCGCTGAATTTTTCCACTGGAGGTTCTTGGGATTGTGCCGGACTTAACGAGCACCACCGTGTGGATTTCGAGCTCATACTCGTCGGCCAGCACGCGACGGATGCCGTTCACCATGTTCGTGAGATCTGAATCAGACACCTGCTTCTCAATCTCATGGACCAGCACCACCCGCTCCCCTGTCTCGCTTTCGATCGAGAATGCTGCTCCACATCCACGTCGCAAACCTGTATGCGCTTGTTGGGCGGTCCACTCCAGATCGTGAGGGTAGTAGTTCCGTCCTCGAACAATGATCAGGTCTTTGATGCGCCCTGTGAGGAACAGCTCCCCACGGTGAAGGAATCCGAGATCGCCGGTCCGCATATAGGGCCCATCCCCTGACGCAGCAAGTGTGGCATTAAATGTCGCCTCTGTTTCGTCGTCCTTTTCCCAGTATCCAGAAGCGATTCCAGCGCCAGACAGCCACACCTCACCTACGGCATCCGACGGGCACTCCAGCAGCGTTGTTGGGTTCACGATCTTGACACAAGTTTCTTCGAGCGGTTCCCCGCATCCCACCAACGTCCGAGTCCCACGATCCGATGGAGGCAACTCCTTCACGATGGAGTCGGCCAGCGCCTCCGCATCAACCGTCAGGAACGTCGGTTCAACAGGAACAGGCTTCATCGTCACGAGTAATGTGGCCTCAGCCAGGCCATAGGCCGGGGAAAAGCTTGCCGGCTTGAATCCTCGTGGCCCAAAGGTTTCGATGAACCGTCTCACCGTATCCGGATGGATGGGCTCAGCACCGCAGCTGGCGACCTTCCAGCTGCTCAAATCGGCTTGCCAGCCTGGCTGTTGCCGTGCGGCTCTGAGACACGCGTCGTACGAAAAATTCGGTCCGCCGCTGTGGGTAATCGCGAATCGATCCACCGCATCGAGCCAGCGCAATGGTCGTCGGAGAAACGTGATGGGTGACATCAGATAGGCGGGAATGCCTGAGTAGAACGGTGCAATGATTCCATGCAGCAATCCATAGTCATGGAAATACGGCAACCAGCAGAGCGACCGACTGCTGTCCTCTACCTGCCCGGCTAACGTGAGGGCTTTGCAATGAGCCAGCACATTTCCATGGCTGATCACAACGCCGCGAGGAGAGGCGGTCGACCCAGAGGTGTATTGCAAATAGGCAAGGGCGCTGCTGTCTAGTCTCGGCATGTCAATCGAGACGGAGTCGGTCGCATCAGCTACTGGATGGTCTGTTGCCATCCAGGTGATCGGGCCCACGTTTTTGGGGAGTGAACATTCAGAAGACAGAGCCATGATGCTCGAGCTCGTGAGGATGAGGGATGCTTGAGCATCGTCAATAATGTTGCGAAGTCTCGGCACACTGTGTTTCATTCTGATGGGGTCGGGGGCGGGAGCTGGAACCGGTATAAGACCAGCGTACACGCATGCCCAAAACGCACAGGCGACATCAAGGCCTGGCGGATAGAGAAGAAGGGCTCTGGTTCCTGGTTTGACCTCGTGCGCAAGCCGGTAGGCCAGTGAACGCACTTGGCGTTCAAGCTGTCTGTAGGTCAGCTGGCTTTCAAGCTCGAGACTGTCACGAACAAGGGCATAGGCAATGGCGTCTGGATTGCGTCGGCAAGTGAATTCAAAGAGATCAGTAAGACTGAGAAACACCGGAGGTTTCGACATATCTGATAGGCCGCAATTCTCGTCTTCAAACAAACAGAAAAATGCTCAGTTCGCAACTATCGTTCTCCGAGAAATAGCTTATCGTCCCTTAGTAACAACCTCCAATAACTTCAACTGTTCCAATAGGGAGCAAGATACGCTTGACGGTGGATGTTCCTTGACGGGATACAACAAACCTGTTCACCATCACGTGTCCAGGTCAGCCTCAACGTTTAGGCCTTAAGGACAAAGGCCGTTGTATTTTTCGGCAGTTGAAGCAAATATCTTGAAGCTTTAGTCGTCGGCCTGATCCGTTCAATGAGCGTGCGGTTCCGCAAGACCATGTAATACATTAATAAATAAGAAGAAATTAATCATTATTATGAGGGGGAACGACACGCTGATCGTAAGAGAAATGACTGTGGGGGGAGGGGATATCTATCGGAGGATTAGGTCGGTGTCACTTCTTCTCACCTACTCTGCCCGTCCCAATCCGGTGGGAATTCACGAAATAGCATGAGGGCTTCCTGGAAAACAGGGATCAGTTTCGGGTTAACATCAGGGGTCATTACCACCCTTGGGCTGATGGTCGGACTGCACTCCGGCACGCATTCCCGTGCGATCGTGATCAGTGGCATTCTGACGATCGCCATCGCCGATGCCATGTCGGATGCGCTCGGCATCCATGTGTCCGAAGAGTCGAAGAACAGCGGTCCGACCAGGCTGATTTGGGAGGCTACGCTCGCCACCTTCGCTGCGAAGTTCTTGGTTTCCCTGACGTTTGTCGTTCCCGTCATCTTCGGCCCGCTGGAGCAGGCGATTGTCATGAGCATCGTGTGGGGGCTATTCTTACTCACCATGCTCAGCTTTTTCGTCGCTCGAGCACAAAGGATTGCTCCGTGGAAGGTCATCGGTGAACATCTATTCATTGCCCTGTGCGTCGTTGCGATGACACACGCGATCGGTGATTGGGTGAACAAGATAGTGGGAGCAGAATGAGGGAGGTATGAACCAGTGAAGAGACACCCTCGGACGTTGAGATGGCTGCTGCTGTTTCTCGCGTGCACGGCATTCATCATGCCCGGGCAACCAGCCTGGGGAGCAGGAGATGACGTGGCAGCTGAAATTGGTCAGCCGCATCGTGTCGTGCTCCATCTGAATTCCGGTGATGAAAAAGTCCAACGTGGTGCGCTCAACAATATCAAGAATCTCTATCAGGAGTTTTCGTCGCAGAGTCTCACGGTCGAGCTGGTCGTGCATGGGGCTGGGCTTCCAGTCCTCATCAGGAAGGGTACGCCGTTTGCTGCGGAGCTGAGCGAGCTTCGGAAAACGTACGGTGTGCACTACACGGCCTGTTCGAACACCATGAAGACGATGAAGGTGACAAGAGAAGATCTCATCGACGAAGTCGGTGACACCGTGCCGGCCATCGTGAGGCTGGTGGAGAGACAAGAGCAAGGGTGGGTCTATATTAAACCGTGAAAGGTGAAACGTGAGGGGTGAGTAGTACGTAAGATCACGATTGAAAGGGGTTGCCATGGACGTTCGCAGCAAAGTGTATTTCTATCAGACCAGTGTGAAGTGGACAGAACAGCGCAAGGGCACGATCTCCTGTGCAGGGAAACCCGATGTGCAGGTGGCGACCCCACCGGAGTTCAAGGGACATGAGAACATCTGGTCTCCCGAAGACCTCTTCGTGGCGTCCGCCAATGTCTGTTTGATGACGACATTTCTCGCCGTCGCAGACCGAGCCGGTCTTGCTTTTTCCTCGTATGAGAGTACGGCGGAAGGACGGCTGGAGATCGTGGAGGGGAAATTTCAATTCACGACGATCACCATCCGGCCTTCAATTATCTTAAAGCCAGGCGGTGATCCAGCCCGTGCGAAGGAACTCATTGAAAAAGCGGAGCATAATTGTCTGATTTCCAACTCTATGAAGGCCAAAGTCACACTGGAAGCCACGATCAGTTGATGCAGCGTTGCGAGTTTCAAGTTTCAGATTTCTAGGGGCTACTCCTACAACTTGAAACATGAAACTTGGAACCCGAAACACAGACTTCAGACACAAACGCCAATCTCGGGTTAACCACTGTAGCATCCTGCGCCAGTCGGTCATCAAGCCCAGTGGCATTTGTCTCCATTCGTCGGTGTCGATCTGATCGATACCGAAGAATCTGTCCGATAACCCCTCGATGAATTGGGAGAAAGCTCTCTTTCTCCCTACGAGATAGTGGCACAGTCATCGCAAGGTCTCATCGAAGGGAAAGGACAAGATATGCGTATGACGGTGCAAGGGACGGTGTTGTGCGCACTGGTGGCTGGACTGTGCGGACTGGGGCTCAGTAATCTTGGGATCAAACAGTCTGCGGTCCTTGCCAAAGAAGGCGATATCGTCACCGGACGAGAGATTTACGTGAACACCTGTATGCTCTGTCATGGAATCGACGGCCGAGGCGTACGAGGATTGCAGTTCGTTCCACCTCCGGCAGACCTCACGTCGCTCGCCGTCCAGAGCCGTCTGGATGGGTCGTTGTTTCGCCGAATTCACGACGGGAAGCCCAACACGGTCATGGGCGCTTGGAAACATGCTCTCTCGGATGAAGAAATCTGGGATGTATTGGCCTATGTGCGCACATTTCGGATCGAGTCTCCCGGGCAACCATAAAGATGAATCCAATAACTCGGAGGTGTCTCATACAAGCCGAATGTAGAAATGGAATGGTTGTCCGCGAGGAAACGAGGAGGGAACGACATGACATGTAATGTGGGGGGAATCGAACGACCGATACGCATTGGAGCGGGAGCGCTGGCGATTATGGCCGGCCTCTTTGGGGGGCTTTCTGGTGCGATGTCCGGAATAGCGCTTGGGGTGGGGGCGATTCTATTGTTGACCGGGGCGGTGGGGTATTGCCCGCTGTTCACATTGTTGGGAATTAATACCTGCACGTCTGCGTCCGGTCCAAAGAAATGAGGTGGAATCGATGAACCGACCGGTGGCCGCTTGGGCCGCGCTGGTGTACATGCTGGTTGGGGTGATCAGTTGTGTCCCGCCTCCACGGGTGGCGGGAGGTGAAGCGGGGGACAGCCGTCCGAGCACGGAGTCGAAGGTCGACGCGTTGTTCGCTCCACCGTCGCCTGAAACGATTCCCGGTGATTTGCGAGGCGAACAGATTCGACTGGGCTATAAGATGATTGTCGATACACAGGAATATGGGAAACGCTACGTGGGGAATGCGCTCAACTGCACGAATTGTCATTTGGACGGAGGGCTTAACCCGAATGCTGCGTCATTTGTGGGTATCAGTACACTGTACCCGCAGTATCGCGAGCGAGCCGGCCGTCAGATGACATTAGCCGATCGGATCAACGAGTGTTTCGAACGGAGTATGAACGGGAAGCCTCTCCCTCCGGACAGTGTGAAACTGACGGGCATTGTGGCCTACATCGAATGGTTGTCGAAAAATATGCCGGCCGGTAGTACGGTCCCGTGGCGAGGAATTCCTCGCCTGACCTCGACTCATCAACCGGACCCCGGCAACGGCAAGAAGGTCTTTGAGAAAAAATGTGTCTTCTGCCACGGTTCAGACGGGCAAGGCACTATGGCGGCGCCGCCCGTGTGGGGACCGCGCTCGTACAATATCGGGGCAGGGATGGCGAGGGTCAGTGTGGCTGCTGCCTTTATCAAGGCCAATATGCCACGAGGCTGGGGCTGGACGGTGACGGACGATGAAGCACTCGATGCAGCGGCCTATATTAATGCGCAGCCTCGACCAGATTTTCCCGACAAGATTCACGATTGGCCGAAGGGGGGCAAGCCGGCGGATGCGCCCTATTGATTCGACGAGCCGTCTTCATGGAGGACATGCTGTGTGTCACCTGGCAATGCGGATGAGGTGTCATGGCTGACGATCCAGCCATAGGGGTTGAGATGGAGGGTACGGTCCCCATGATGCCCTGGTGGGCCGGCGGGTTAGGGCTCGGCTTGCTTTTGTTGATTGC
>JACCDZ011780236.1_pt1 | contig 11190 bp, 9 predicted proteins | sample 7449551 | NCBI WGS metagenome assembly JACCDZ01 (sample SAMN15323452, study PRJNA562643) | freshwater metagenome | isolation source: river surface water | place: USA:Blue River Watershed | collected 2017-08-18
AATAATTTCATTAAATAATAGTTAAACTAATATCAAGACCATTAAGCTCTAACTGTAAATTAGAGAGTAATTCATCTGCTTTTTCTCCCACAAAACAGGAGTTAAGCAGAATGATCTGAGCTGGTCTGGCTTTGACTATTTCATCTTTCAAAGCTTCGGTATAAGGCTCGAAGCATAACCACAAGCGACGATCGTCCGCCATCAATACACGGTAAATGATCACTCCAGCAATTTTCTTGGGTTCGCTTATTGCATGTACACCCAAAGCACCTAAGCCATGCTTGAGCAACAACTCGGTCAACATTGCGGTTTGTGAATCAACTGTGTTTGGTGTTTTGCCGCCCTTTTCAGCACTTTGAAAAAGCGCTAATTGCTCACGCAGTGCGTCCTCATCAATCACATCACTGCGCCAAATCTTGAAATTAGATGGGGCAAGAGTGAAATGTGCACAAGCTAAATCAATAGTTTTCTCAGGTTGCTCTGACTTGAGCTTAGCAATCACCTTATCAATGCGGGCTCGAGTAATATCAGCGATAGTTCGGTATCCGGCTTTGTAGGCTTCACTGTCTTCATCTAAAAGCTCTGGCATTTGCACAGAAATACATTGACGGTTACCGCCATCTTCGAGATTTAATTCCATCACAGCATGTGCAGTAGTGCCGCTGCCTGCGAAGAAATCTAGAACGATATCATTTTCACCGACATTTGCTAACAATAGTAGATCGTGAATTAGTAAACTTGGTTTTGCAAAATCAAATAATGCTCTTTCTTTTTCAAATAATTTCTTAATTTCCTCCGAAGCTTTTGCATTTATAAAAGAATCCTTAAGAATTGTAATAAATTGTTTAGTTGCAGACTTATTTCCCCTTAACTTTTCATAAACAACCCAGGATCCATTATCTCTTTTCTCAAAAATAGCATTACCATCAGCTAAAAGCTTAGCCATACTCTCCTTGCCAAACCTCCATCGACCTTCGGAACCATCATTTCTGATTGGAAACACCTTTTCACCAGTTGGAGAAGTAATTGGGTACCACATTCCTGGTGAGTCTTCACGTCTAGAACCTGCGCCCCACTTATTTAGTTCTCGCCCTTTTGCGTAAGGACCCTTCTCATCCATAAGGTTAAGCTCAAGCTCTTCCTTTTCATAACCAGAAAACTCAAGTAGCTGAATTTGTTTTGCATAAACAAGAATGAAGTCATGAGTTTCTCGGACGAACTTTGATAAACTCCCGCCCTTGATGGCCTCTCTAGTAAATTGGCAAACAAAATTTTCTGCACCAAAGATCTCATCACAGAGCAACTTCAAATTTGCTACTTCGTTATCATCAATACTAATAAAAATTACGCCATCATCACGCAATAAATTACGGGCCAAATACAAGCGCGGGTACATCATGGACAACCATGCACTGTGATATTGTCCACTCTCTTTGCTGTTCTTTTTCCACAAGCTTTGCTTATTTAAATAACCAGCTTCATTTTTCTCACCAGTGCGTTTCTGATATTCGTCTAACGTTTCTGAATAGTCGTCTGGATACACAAAGCTATCGTTACCAGTGTTATATGGTGGGTCGATATAGATCATCTTGACTTTGCCGTAGTAACTCTTTTGCAGCACGCGAAGAACCTCAAGATTTTCACCTTCTATTAACATGTGCTGGGAATTAGGTGCATTAGTAACTGCTGGCAACAAAGTATGGCTACTAGTTTTTTGAATTTCACGACGCGCAGCAGCTTTACCAGCCCAACTAAGCTCGTAGTGTTCATTACTAGCAATCTGCTCTTCACCTAAAAGCTCTTTAAGCTTATTAACATTGATCTGTTGATTGTCACTTAAGACTTCTGGGGCAATTTGGCTAAGTAGCGCAAATAGATCAGACTTACGTTGAGAAAGTACGTCAGGGCTATATCCCAAGTCTTTATTTTTATTTGTGTAAGTCATGGCGCCTATCAATACTTTTGTGATTAATTAAATTGTCTTGAAATGCTTAGTTAACAGACCAGGTAATGGTAAAAATATTTTCTGAAGCAACCTTTTGAGTCATGCGCTCAGTAAGCTGAGTAATAAGTTGATCGCGTTTGTCGTGAATGTCGTCCTCAATCTGAAAAATTTCTTGCCGTTGCTTGCGTTGCAAAAGCTCTAGCTTAGCTATTTTTTCTTGCAAGGCTTGTTGTTCACCGAGGGTAGATGCTTGACGGGCCTCACGCTGAGTCACTTTAATTTGTTCTTTAGTATTTTTAAGCGCCTGCTCAGCGCCAAGCACCATATCATCGGCCCATCGGTCTAACTTATCACGGGCCTCACTAAAGTACTTATTATTAGTTTCGAGCGAGCGAGCTAGTGTAGCGTCAGCATGGCGTTTCGACTCTTGTTGCAAGCGGGCTAACATTTCTGGTGGAGCTTTGGCCATATCCAACTCGAAAGTAGCTGCAGTGGCGATAAGCTTCTCGCAGGTTTCTTGATCTAAGCTTTGACCTTGGTTGGTCATGGCTGAAAAAAGAAGATATTCCTGCTTCTCGAAGCTGTCTACGCTGAGTTTTTGAAGAGTTAGAATACCTGATTTGCCACGTAGATTCTCAACCACAGTGATGCGGGCTTCATTTTTACTGGGATCAAATAATAAGTGCTGTACTGGCGTATCGGCAACTTTAGCAGTTTGCACCACCCATTCACCTAGCGGATGCGATAAACGGTAAGTGTAACTATCTAGATTAAGATCGGTAATTGCGACTGAATCAGGGTCTTGAGGTTGTTGTCGCGAAATAAGGTGATAGCGACCAGGTTTAACAGCTTGAGACATACTGTCAGGTAATGGTAGCTTGAGATCAAAACTAAGTTGCTTAACATCAAACCTTGCTAAATCTTTAAGAATATGTTTTGATAAGTCCCAAAATCGTTTACTGAAACGATCTAGGTGAATATTGGTATCTCGAAGCTGAAGGCGTAAACGTTCATGCACATCAGCGTCGAAGTTTTCTATTAGTTGTCGACGCGTATCTTGCATCCGAACCTGGATACTTTCATCCATCTCTGCACGCAAGGCAGCAAAAGCTGCATCAATTTGCTCTGGCGTACGACAAGTTTGGTAGATCGAGAGGATGCGTTTTTCAAAGTCAACACCCGATTCAATGGTACCCAATACTTCGTCTGATGCACCAAATACTCCATTAAACAAACTGAATTTATCTGCAAGCAACTCTAGAACACGCCGGTCCGCATGATTGCGCTCATTGAAAAAGTTGATAACCACCACATCGTGCTTTTGCCCATATCGATGACAGCGACCAATGCGCTGCTCAACGCGCTGAGGATTCCATGGTAAGTCATAGTTAATGACGAGTGAGCAGAACTGCATATTTACACCTTCTGCAGCAGCCTCTGTAGCAATGAGAATATCGGCCTCATCTCTAAAATATTCAATCAAAGCTGCGCGGATATCGACATCTCGGGATCCAGTGATGCGACCCGTACCTTGGTTCTGTGTAATCCAGTTGTTATAAATATTTGTAGATTCTGGGCTGCTATTGGTTCCGCTAAAAAGTACTACTTTGCCAGCATACCCGTTTTGTTCCAGAAACCGCTTGAGATACTCCTGAGTTCGTCGAGACTCTGTAAAGATTAGGGCCTTGCGCTTGGCACCCATATCTGACATGGCGGTAAATCCCACTTGCAAAGCTTGTACTAGAGCTTGCGTTTTGGTATCAGTACCAATACCTTGAGCCCATCCAATCAATCGATCAAGCTCGGCAATTTCCTCATTCAGAAGTTTTCTATCCACTGCAGAAGAATCAGTTATGGACACCTCATTTTCTTTATCGTCATTCAATATCTCGTCAAGAAGATCTTCTTCAAGCTCTTCATCCTCAATGAGTGTATCAATCCAGTCGTCTTGCGTTTCAATCTTTTCGTCACGAAGGGCCTCTAGACGTTCTTTCATACCAAGCAGAGTACCCGCTATAGCCAAAGAACTGGAGGCTAGTAACTTACGCAAAATAAGCTCCGTCAAGTGCTTTTGACTCTTAGGAATTGCATAACTTCTGTCCCTCAGTAAATAGGCTGTAACTGCTTCGTACAAACGATGCTCATCATCAGTTGATCTAAATTTTTGGGTGTGAGGTTTTCGCTCGGTATAGCTAATGTACTCAGTCACATCTTTGCGCAGGGTTCGTTTGCAAAAACTTGCTAAACGATTACGCAAGCTATTTATGTCACTACCTATACCTGTAAATTGACTACGAAATGCATTGACATCACCAAAGATTCGTTCATCAATAAGTGTTGAAAGTCCATACAGCTCTAGAATCGAATTCTGAAGAGGTGTTGCTGTGAGTAGCAGCTTGCGGCTGTCGTTCGTAGCCCAGCGAATAGCCTGACCCATTTTGTTGCTCTCTCTGTATGCATTACGAAGCTTATGAGCCTCATCTATGACTACTAAGTCCCATGCCATGGACCTTACCTCTTCTTTGATCCGGGTTGCATAAGCATATGAAACAATAACTACCGCCTTTTGTTTCATTGGGGCCAAGCCTTTGCGCTGTGTCTCACGCCAGGTTTTTGAGTCGAGAATTACTACCGGTAAATTAAATTTCTCCTCTAACTCCAGCGCCCATTGCTTTCTCAATGATGCGGGACAAATGACCAGCAACTGACGTTTGCGCTCTGCCCAATATTGACAAAGAACAATGCCAGCCTCTATGGTTTTACCAAGCCCAACTTCATCCGCAAGTAAAACTCCCTTAGATAAGGGTGAACGTAAGGCAAAAACTGCAGCCTCAATTTGATGGGGATTGAGATCCACGCTAGCGTTGAACAAAGCTTGACTTAATCGATCAATGCCGCCACCTGCATGCTGCAAAGTTAGATCATGAGCTATATATTTGGCCTGGTGGGGAGTTAACATAAGTTCATGAGATAAAGCTTCTCAAATGATTGATTTAATTTATAAAATTATAACTAACACATTATTAGGAATAACATTCCTGTTTTTCAAGAAACTGAAATAATTTAATCTCATGCGAGCACACTATTTAATGTATTTTAGCCACTGCAGCTGAATTTTTAAGCTCATAAAAAGAGCTTATTTTAGGAATTTCCTTGATTTGGAATTTGGCTCACCCTATGAGCTTTAAATCTGCCATATTCGACTTTCCCTAACAACTCTTGGAGCCCTATGACAGCACAGGTATCTGAAACTCTGATTTACGGTGGCAAAGAACTGATGATGTTTACGACTCCTTTGGATCCCTATTTAAGAGCCAATGAGCTTAGCTTTATTTCACCCCATACAGCCTGTTGGCGTGGCTATGAGGGCACTTGGGAAATTAAGGGTTCGGAGTCTAATGAAGGTCTTTATTTAATAGCCCTTCAGGCGCACCGGTCCCATGAGGATATTGCTGACTTAGAGAATATATTTCCTGGATTTCCAGATGGGGTGTTTGCCCACTGGTTCTCGGGAGAGATTCGGCTTCCACAAGGTAATCTGCTGAAATACATTCATGGTGGCTATGCCAGTACCTACGAATACGATCTGTTCTTAGAGATCAAAAAGGGGTTAGTTGTGAATAAACGCGCTGTTCACAATACTGTGGATCATGATGAACGCTGATTTTTATGATTGGATAAGTTGGCTCTATGTTTATCTTAGTATTGGCGCGACCACCATCCTATTTTTCTTAGGACAGACTTATAAAGAGCGTCCTAGTAAATTTATTAAGGATATGCACTCAGCCCTTGGCTATGGAAAGACTCTCAAAGATCATATTCAAGATGTATTAGTCTATTCCATCGCTTCTATAGTTGTGGTTATTGGCTGGCCCGGGTTCTTGGTTTGGGCATCCTTTAAGAAAATGAGGGAAAGACGAGAGCAAATGAAGGATGAAGAGCCAACGTTTATCTGCAAACCTGAATACTTGATTCGTAAAGTAAGTTTAATTGAGGCAGAGCAAGAAAATATGATCAACGATCCGTTGGGGCTAACCCCCCAATTACCATTTGGTCACCTGAATGCTGCATGGGCACAGTTCTTAGGTGAATTTGGTTTTGATGAATCTGCGCAGCTTTGGTACTTTGAAGTTCCCACAGGCTCTGATATCCATGAGTATCTCACTTCTGATGGTCCAATCAGCGGTTATGTCAAGGTACTAAAGGGCAAGGTAGTTGGTGAATTTGTAATTGAAGGATGCTAAATCCAAATGACTACCTATAGATACTTAACTTCACTATTGGCTCTTTGTTTAGTTGCTTGCTCCAATCCCACAGCCGATTTTCATGCCTGCCGGTATGACAGCAAAAAGACAGTCTTGCTCGTAGATCTCAAGCGGGACTTACGAGTATTAGGTCTTGGGGAATATGACGAGGAAATTGAAGAGAATTTATTGCTGCTCTGCATGAAAGCTCGAAAGTGGGTGTGGCACCCAGACAAGGCTATTAATTACTCAACCCTGGATCCGAAGTCCTATTTTCGGTTTTGAACGGAAAAATTAAGCGAACTTTCATTTGATACTTTGGCAAATTGCTGAAAAAGAATTAAATTAATACGAATTAAATTATCTTTAGTGGGATTTACCCTCATGGATAAAGCATATAGCTTAATAAATAGACGAATTCTTCCTGCGGCAGCAATTACTTACCGTGAAAATATTGGTAGACAAATAATCTGCCATATGTGTGGAGAGCCAGTTTTTAAAAAAGAGATGAGGGTTGAAGCTCGTCAAGAAAAAACTCATTTCTTATCTCACTATGCCGGCGATCCAACAACATGCAAGGAAAGGGCTAAGGGGGCCAATAAAAAAATAAGTGATAAAGAAAAAAAGACTCAACTACAACATCTGTCAGAATTTAATAATATTTTTAGAGAGCAAATTACTAAATCGTTTCAAAAAATTGTTTCGAAAAAAAAATTTGAAGAAAATAAAAATAATTTAAATATCGCAAAAAAAATTGCTATTGATGACTTAGAGACTAGCTCAATAAAAAAATTAATTTCAGAGACGCTTAGTTATATAAATGAAAAACTTGAAACTAGATTTGGTGATCAGTTTAGCAAATTAGATGAAGCATTAATTTATGTTAATAAACATCTTAATTCACAATTTGGATTAGAAAATTTGAAATTTTTGACTTGTGTTGCAGTCATCATAAGTTATCGGAATACGAATTTACTAATTAGTGAAATGTTAAAGCAAAAAAATATAAAGGAACAGAAATTTTTTTCAGAAAAATTATTTATTGCAACAAAGAAATTATTAGCTTCATATATCAATTGGATTGGTCCAATTGAGAAAATTGATTCTTTTCTTAATAAGAAAAAAATAAACTTAAATGCTTCTTTGGCGAAATCAAGTCATGGAAGTAAACAGAAAAACCTCAATACCTCTGCTTCAAAGGTATGCACAACATGTAAAAAAGTTGTAGGAAAGATTTATCTTAAATGTCCTTATTGTCTGGGTAAATTAAAAAATGAAACTAATGTTAAAAGACAAATAAGAATTTCCAAAGAAAAAGTGGTACTGAATAAACCCAAAAAGCAAAAGGCTAAAGCCTTAATTGCTGATCCACTTGGCATTGAAGAAGTTAAATTTTGTGAATTTTGTGGGAAATATTCATATACAGGCTCCTTGGAATGTCCAGCCTGTTTAAGAAAATATCGAAATTTAGTTTCTCTGAAATCTGATGTAAAAGCTTCGAATTTAAAAAATATTTCTTACTCAAATGATACTGATTCATCCCTTAGTAAATTTGAAGAAAAACAATACTGTGCAATTTGTAAAATTCGTTACTTTAGCTCAACTCCAAATACATGCCCATACTGTTTTAATAAAGATAAGAAAATTATTAATCCAAAAAACTCAACAGTAGTTAATAGAAAAATAAAGTCAAATCGAAGTTGGCTTGAAAACCAACCCTGGGATGAAGAAAATTTAAAAGCACATCAAAAATTAAAAGGTTCAAATTGAAATATAGTTAATAGGGAAATAATGGCTTATACATATGAAATTTCAGCTCAGGAAATCTGGCTTGTAGAAAAGACTTATAAGTGCTCATTGCTAGAAGCTATTAATGCTGGGGATGGTATAGCATCTATTCATGAGATTAAAGAAAAAGTTATAACAAAAAGATTAAAAAATTCTTTTCAAGAATATCCAAAAGGTTTTTTAATTGACTGGGGTAATTTTCCACAATCTGAAACTTTTATAATTCGAGAAGTTCAGCTTGTCTCTACAACAACTTATTCAATAAACGATAGCACCGAGGATGCCACTTATTGCTACGAAAATGCATATGAATCAACTGAACCTGGAGATTACTCGGTCTTAGAGTGTAAATTTATTGATGATGATAATTTCTATGCAGTTGGATATCAAATTGATGGGGTTAAATTAGCTTAGCTAATCAATCGCCCCGTTTATAAGCGTTATTTAAAGTGACTCCTAAAATCAAACTTACGCTGTCCGTAACTCCCTTTCAGCAAGCTTCTTGCTAGGATAGTTATCGGCCGCTTTGCTATCAGTCTCAATCAACTTTCTGGTATTGGTCCCTCGCAGTTGCTCAATCGCCTGAATGACTTGTAAGTGGCTATAGTGCTTTTCAATCATTAGGACGCTGGTGCCCATTTGTTTAGCTAAGGTATGAATAGGTACGTTATCGTGCGTAAGTGATAACGTGGCATAGGTATGCCGCAAGCTATAAAAGACCCTCTTTTGATTAGTTTTTGGATCAATCAATAAACCATGATCCGCCAAGAAGTTATCAAACATATGGTTTAAGACATCACTGACATCTCTACCCTCTTTAGTTCGAAAGATGTAGTCATCGTTCGTGGGTTTAATCAGTTCAGCTAATGGATCGGTAATCGAACTTTTGACCCCATAGTTTCGCAAGGCAATTCGCTCTAAAACTCGAATACTAGGCAAGCGTCCAATGATCTGCCGCTGCCCAGTCTTACCCTTCACGGTTAACTCGCAACTGCGATTTAGGCTATGGACCTCAATTGCCTCACCTTCCTCATCAAACTGATCGGTCACAGTACTAATCGGGTTCATCATGAAGCGGATTTGCTTCCATTTCATATCCAATAGCTCCGTGCCAGGTCGTGCACCGGTATCAATGAGCATCTCCACATAATCACGTAGGATTTCTCTGCGTTCTCTGACGTCTTTAGTCCTACTGGATTCAATATAAGGGCCAAGATTCTTTAACAAAGCCCTAACCTCATGAAGCTCAAATGCCGGACGGCGTTGAGTTTCTTTGGTCTTGCCATCTAACTTGGGACGATTACTGTCCGTCAAATACCCACGCACAACTGCTTCATCAAAAACTCGGTTAAATGCTGCGTTTTGGGTTTTGCGATGGCTATTGGATAAAACTGATCCATACTTGGCTTCACGATCGGTATAGTACTGCTGTAGCGCATCGTAATCAATGTTGGTAATCAGTCGCTGCCCCAAACTAGGTATAAAGTGCTGATTGATGATGCGGATGTAATCCTTGTAGATGACTTTGCCTAAACCTCCTTTTAAATCCCGCTCCATCCGGTCGATAGCTAAATGAGCGATATCTTTGAAGCGCTTGGTGACCACTGGAATCCCAGAGCGTTTACGGATTTCGGCTTCGACTAATAGCTCTTTGGCTTTGTTAACAGCGAGGTCGAATTTAGTTTCCTTAGTAGTTGCTCTGATCCACTTGTTATCGACCTTAAAGCGGCATTGCCAGACTTGGCTGTGTTCACGCTGATATAAGGTTAAGTTACGGTTTATGAGTTGATGTGTAGTTTCTTTCTTGATTGCCATATAGTTAATTTAGCTTCAGAGACCCAGCAAGAGCAACCGAACTGGCTAAATTTCAGGGGTCAATTTAGCCAAAAGAAAGTGTGGCTAAGTGTGGAAAATATTGGGCAGTTTGTGGAGAATTGTGTAGGGTAAGCGTTACTTTAATTAACACCTAGAATTATCTTTAAGCTCTGCTGCGAGCCTTTCGAATTAAGTCGCCAAGACTGACTCCGTCCTGCGATACCCATCTATTGGCATTCGAAGTCCTGCCACGTACTACTGCCGCAGCAGCAGATCCCGATGAAAAGAATTGATCTTCGGCAAAGAAAGCCTTCTGATCGATAACCTTGATAATGCCCGATTCAACTAATTGGCGTCGTTGACCAGCATATGCAGGACTTTGCTGCTCAAAGGTAGGGAATACAGGCTCCATTACCTGGCTACCCTTTTTAACCATAACCCCACCATCTACAATTTCTAAAGTAGAGTCCAAATTTTTGTAGTCCATCTTGAACTGCATACCTTTAGGCAATGAAGAATACAGAGCAGCCTTTTTACCTTCTGAGCTATCAGATATATCAGACTGATCATCCTCCTGAGCAATAAGATCATCCTCATCACCCAATGCTAATTGATGAAACCCTAATAGCGGAAGGATTAAAAGAATATCGTTAAGGAAATTTTCAGCGAATGCATACTCAGATTCAGACAATGCGGGAGCAATTGGCATATTGCCATTTTCCAATTCAGCCTTACCAGCTTCTTTTGCAATCTGTACTAAGCGTGACTCAAGATGTTGAACATGCGCCTTATTTAAACGACCCGCTTCAGAATTAAAGAAAATTGCTTTTTTCCAAAAGTCTTTTTGACGGACGTGAGATTCAAGACGAAGACCCACCGGATCACCCTCACCGATATAAATTCTTCCGTTACCAATCAGCAGATAAACCCCTGGCTGCTGAAATTCTTTGCGTCCTTTAACCTCACCGATAAGCCCGCGAGGAAAAATCGTAGCTTTTCCAAGCCAATTATTCATGGAGGCAACAAGAACACCATCAGGATCGCCAGAGGGTACAAACACCTCTAATGTAAACGGTCTCATTTTTGTCTTTTAAATGTATAGTGGTTTAGTGTAACGCCCAAATAAAAAGCCACCCATGAGGGTGGCTTTTTGTACTGGTGGGCCCACCAGGACTTGAACCTGGGACCAAAGGATTCCGGTTTGTGTGATTTTCACCACTCCCTGGACTATGCCTTCACCGTATAAAGATTGGTAGATCCTTACTTAGGTGGGGGGGTATTAAACAGGTTCCATGCGAATTTCTGTGTTTTAGGTGTGGCATGTTACGGCTATCCCGCCGGTTTTAGAAAGAAATCAATTGCCAAGGCGACCACTGGTGGCTCGATGCGATGCGGGCC
>JACCDZ011411541.1_pt1 | contig 11189 bp, 5 predicted proteins | sample 7449551 | NCBI WGS metagenome assembly JACCDZ01 (sample SAMN15323452, study PRJNA562643) | freshwater metagenome | isolation source: river surface water | place: USA:Blue River Watershed | collected 2017-08-18
AACGACAGCTTTTTTGTTTTAAAAAAACAAAAAACTAAAGTGAACAGCAGGAACATGGATACCAAAAGAGCCAAAGCCATTCGTTTCTATTTAAAGAAATTCCATACTAAACCGAAACGAATCATGAAATCGCGATAGGGATAATTTGGTGCCGAATAAAAATTGAAACCGGTCATTGCCGAATTAAAATGTTCTGCTTTTAAGAATAATCGTGTTTGACGAATGCGGGCATTTACAAAAAAATCGAGCATAGGGAAATTGCCTATTTTCGTTTCGTTTTGCACGTAAAACTCACCTATCAAAGGATTATAGTCGTTAGCATAATATTTTGTGAAATAATTAAGTGTAACACCTGTTTGCAACAACATCGCCTTTTTAAAAACATGTCCGGTATAATAAAGGGTATTTCTTGTTGTTAATTGGGGAACATTAACAATTGCACTTGATTGATCCACATTTTGATACAAAATAGTGTTGTCTAAAGCTAATTTCCAAAATTTAATTTCTTTACTGGCTTTTACCGAAAGATAATTGATGGTTTTATCATATTGAACCGGCGAAACAAGTAATGAAGTTATGTCATTAGTAGTATTGTCGAAATATAAATAATCGTTAAGTACTTTATATTGAGCTGTTAAATTGATCCATTTTGAAAGAGCAGTTACTGTAAACTGATTTACTTTTTCGGATTTAAAATTATTGTACCAATTATAATGAGTATAATCACTTTGATACAGCGTATAATTTAAATTAGGTAAACTATTTTGTTTTAGATAATTGAACTCAAATTGTAATGCATCATTAAATTTATAAGAGGCATTAGCTTCAATAGTTGAAATAGATTGATTAGAAATAGCTTGAGAAACAAGCAATTTAGCAGTGATATTTTTTGCAAAATAAGTGTAATTTCCGCCTATTGTATTTATTCTATCGGAAATTGAATTAGGAACAGTAATGTTACCCGAACTATCATAAACAACACTATTGTAGTAATAATTATATTTATTATCTTCAATAAAAAAAGCTACATCACCATATGATTTTGTTTTGTAGGCCACCCCTAGCTTATTATACAAATGATTGTATCTCGTTTTATTACTAATACTATTTGAAAAAGCAGTTCCAAATCTTGTACTGACTGTTGGTTGCGTATATTCGAAAAATTTATATTCTTGATTAAATTGATGAGTAAAAACCAAACTATTAGGATTTGTTTTGCTCAACTTAAAGGAATGGTCTATAAAAAAACGATTTCCTTTTAAGAGCGAATTTGCGTCTTTAAAATAGACTTCGAGTCCGTATCGTTCTTTATAATTGGGATCACCCGATTCAAATTGAGAAATATCAATGATTCCGCCATTTTCTTGGTTGGATAAATCTTGTCCGGTAAAATGAGCGTTTAAATTATAACGCTTGTCTTTTGTAAAGTAGCTGGTAGTAACTCTAAAGTTACCAGAACTTGATAAATAGTTTACATATTTACCCAACGAGCGCAAGCCTTTATATGCGATTGAAAAATTAAGATTTGGCTTCGTATTTACTGTTAAAAAAGCATCTAACGTTTGTCCTTGTTCCATAACCGTTTTATAGTATAAATCGGTCAAAGGAGTGGGAACTGAGTAATAGTTGATTTCGGTTGCTTCTAGGTAATTAAAATGTTTAGCTGCATAACCAAAGCTTGGCATACTACTTTTTTTTCGTAACCCAAAATCTAAGGTACTATAGGTTTGTCCTTCATTTGAAAAAGAGAGTAACCCAAAGTTGTCTTTACGCAATAAATTGTATTTATACTCGCTTTGTATGGTCAATGAAGTATCTACATAAGTGGTATCTTGTTGTAAAGTATAAATTTTGTAGAGGTTTATGGGGGGTTTTTGTTTATTTTTTAATAAACTCTTGTCTTTATTTGATAAAATTTTATTGTCCCCAATTGAACTATTATCAAATTTACTTGTACTATTTACATTCTTTTTGGTCTGAGCAAAAGGAACGTAAAAGCAAAAACTAAAAATAAAAAATAAAAAAATTCTCATTATATTAAAAAAACAAATATAATGAGAATTTAATTAAATAAAGAAGTTTTAATTTTTAATTACTTTTTGCGTAAAATCACCTTTATCTGTAACTATTTTTAATAAATAAATCCCTGAATTGAAACTAGATAAATCAATATCAAAACTAGCACTAAATTGTTTGTTTTTACTTAAAATTTCTCTTCCTTGTATATCGTAAACAACATATCCCGTAATTTGTAAATCTTCAAAATATCTTGTCTACACTTTTTTCAATCATAGATAAAAATATTTTTGTTCAAAATGTAGCGAAATCTCATAGTTTTTTAATGTTTATACAAAAAAATAACTAAAAAATATTAATTTTTGATAATTCTTTTTACAGTAAATGAAGTATCATTAAACAACTTAACAAAATAGACTCCTGATTGATAATTAGATAAATCAATTTCGGTTTTTATTTCATTTTTAGTGTTTTTTTCTAATATCAATCTTCCATTAATATCAAATACCTCGAATTTATCTAAGTCAATATTAGACTTATTTATAATAAACTTACCGTTTGAAGGATTTGGGTAAATGACAAAACTTTGAGATAAATCAAAAATATCAGAATTTAAAGTACCTGAAATAACAAAATCATCAATATTTACCCCCAATTGATTAATTGCAGGGTCAGCATGAAATACAATTCTAAAAATTATGTTTGATTCACTATTTAAACTATTTAAAGGATAACTATATGTTGTCAAGGCAGAACTTGTTCCAGTCCATTGTCCTCCTGGACAATTAAAACAATCGTTTCCTGCTGTAGCCTGTGTTCTATTACTATTATACCAATTTGATCCCATGCTTCCTAAAAGACTCCATGATGCTCCAAAATTAGTTGAATATTCAACATAAACTAAATCCCAATTTAATTCTAAATCAAAAGCTAATTTAAAACTTAAAATTGGATTTGAAACATTATTTAAGTTGTAACATTGAGAAACTAAATGGGTTTTAGTTCCATCAGAATAATTACCAGTCAAATTTGTAACATACGCTGCATTTCCATTTGTATTTAATAAACCCGCTGTTCTATTTCCTCTTTGCCAAGATGCTCCATATTGTGTTTGAACAACTAATTCATCATTAACACTTGAAAACTGATTTGTTACACCAACTATTCCACTATCATTTATATAAAAAGTTTTAAATCCTGTATTATTTTCGATAAATGCATCGTTAGTAGTTGTAACAGTAGTATTTAACACAAATGTTCCTCTTGACAGAATATGTGTTGGTAAATCAACTATTTGAGTGTTATTTGGAGCTATATTTCCACTCCAATTAAAATTAAAATTATTAGAATTAATACTATAGTTAATACTTAAATTAGATATTGTATTTAATCCTCTATTTTTTACTGTTATTTGTGGAGCTATTGTATTTAAATTACAATTAATTAAATCATTAGGATTTGTAATAGATAAAAACTCAATATCAGTTTGTGGGGTTTCAAATGGAATATCTGTCATCCAAACCCCTCTTCCATATGTTCCTGCAATTAATTTATTTTCTACCAAATTAATTTCCAAATCATTAACAATTACATTTGGTAACCCAGTTTCAAATGGCTCCCAACTTGTCATGGTGTCATCAATATAATAAACACCTAATGCTGTAGCTACAAACAATGGATTTAAAGTATGTAAACCTCTATGAATTATACAATTTGTTGCCAACAATGGAAGACCTGTTGAAAAATTAGAAAATGAGGCTCCGCCATTTATTGATTTATAGACAGCACCTGGACTTGCACCTAATGTTAAATATATTATACTATTATTATTCCTATTTACTTCAATAGAAGTAATAACTTGAGGGGCTGTATAGGCTAGTGAAAAATTAACACCTCCATCAATACTTTTATAAAGTTGGGTTCCATTTGAAACATAAATAATGTTGTTATTGGTGTAATCAATTTTAATATTGTCTATGTTGCCAGTTCCAATAGTTGTTATACTTAAAGGAATCCAACTATTATCTACTAATTTATATAACTTTGTAAAACCTGCATATAGATTGCCTATATTATCTGAAGTTAGTGGAGTAACCCAATTTCCTTGCTCTCCTTCAGGTCCAGAAATTGCATAAATCAATGACTCTCCAGCATCATTGGAAACAAATAAAGTTTGTCCATAATAAAGAAATCCAGAATAAATGTCATTATTTAATGGATTAACTGCATTATCCATTCCGTCTCCTCCATGATAACCTCTCCATAATCCATTTTTAAATGCATAACCACCATTATCTTGTGTCCCTCCATTGATTCTAGATGTCGAATTTTTTCCAACTGAAATTTTATAAAATTGAGAAATTTGAGCATTCCCCGTAATATCTGAAAATGTTACTCCATTATCATTTGAAACATAAATACCACCATCTGAACCACAATATAATTTACCGTTTTTATAGCCAAGATAATGAATATCTGCATGTGTAAATGAATTATTTAAAATATTCCAATCATTAACTTTAGCTACTGTAGAACCACTATTTAAAGATTTATAAATATTTAAACAACCAGTAAAAAAGGTATCGGAGTTTGTATCAGAGACTGCTATTGCTAAATCAAACCATGCTTGCTCTGCACCATCAAAAATATCAGTAGTACTTTGCACTAATGTAAAAGATGTTCCTGAATTAGATGATTTATAAACACCTCTAAAACTATTATTTGTTGCAGAGGATAAAATATAAACAACATCAGCGTTTGAAGGTGAAACATCCATAACAAATCGACCAACCTGAGATAAAAAGCCTAGACCAGTAGAAATACTAGTAAAACTAGCTCCCGTATTTGTAGATTTATAAAATCTATTATTAGTTGTAGCATAAATAACAGTTGGGTCATTAGGTTTAAATCTAACATTACCTTGCGAAAAATTACCTGACTGAACAACAGACCACGTAGTTCCGCTATCTGAGGTTTTGTATAATCCTGCAGAAGTTGCACAAAATAAAATTGAAGAATTTGTTGGATGAATAACAATATCACCAGATCTATTGGAAGATGTTGTAAATGTAAGTCCAGTTGTATTCCAAGTTAGTCCACCATCTAAAGATTTGAAAACACCAACTGAATAAGTATCTCCAGCATCTTTATCACCTGTAGAGATATATATTTCATTTGGATTATTAGGATTAATTGCAATACCAGAAACTCCTATTTGTGGTAAATTATCTGTCATTGGATTCCAGCTTACTCCACCATTAATTGTCTTCCAAAGTCCACCAGCTGGAGTACCCATATAAATAGTATTTGGATTTGTAGGATCTACTTCAATAATATTTACTCTCCCCCTTGCTCTAGTATTAGGTGTTGCATTTTGAATTGGACCAATAGGTTGCCAATTTGAAATTGGTGCATTAAGAGCCGTTCTACTTTGAGAAAATTGATTATTAATATTGAAATTATTCCAAAAATTTGCAACATAAGGAATTTGCCCAGAAGAATTTAGCTTATTTTCCCATAAATTTTCCCATCTTTTAAATGGTTTAAAACCACTTCCTTTTTTATTAGGATCATGTGTTTTAAAGTACTCATTAAAACGTTCAACTTCATTATTAAATGAAGAAGAATTACTTTGACTTGTTTTATTCCAAGGAGCATTTGAATTAAATTGTCCTAATAGAATAAAAGGAAAAAGCAAAAATAAATATAATATTTTTTTCATAACATATAATTTTAATTTTCAAATATAAAAAAAATACCTTTATAAACATAAAGGTATTTTAAAAAAAATTTAATTAATAAATTAATTTTTAATTCTATTTATAGTAAAATTTCGTTGAGCCATTCTACCATTTGCAACAGTTAATTCAGTATCAAAATTAATCAATTCAAACCTTGCAATACCACTAACTGTTGATTTAACAATTTGTAAAATGGGAGTAGCGGTATTATTGTATTGAGCAGGTGTTTGAGTTGAAGAAGCATAATGAACTTCATCAAGTTCCATTGAACCAGCATTAATTCCACCTTGCTTAAAATAATGAATAGAAATTGGTATTATGAAAGGATCATGGTATGTACTAGTAAAACCGTCAGAAGAAGTATTAGACCCACCATTAAAATCACCATTATCATAAAGTTGTGGTAAAATATAATAAGTTCCATCTGCTAGAGTTTCATCTAAAATTAAACTCTCCTCACAATTAGAGCCAGCAGCATCATAAATACCAGTATCATCTCCATTTGCATCTAATAAATAAAAATCTAAATCATACAATATTCCACATAAAGTTAAATTAGTTCCACTTATACTAAAACTTTTATTGTAGATGAAATCTAGATGTAATTCATTTGAAATATAATTCTTAATTGTAAAAGAAGCACTTTTTTGAGTGAAATTTACATTTTCAGTATTTTTTCCAATTGAAACAGTAAAAGTTTCTTCAGCTTCTGTTAAATTATCTGATAATATTTTAATACTACCGGATCCAGTTAAACTATATGCTGGTATAACGATATCCGTTAATTCAAAATCATTTCCCACACTTGCGGTACCGCTTTCAACTGCTAAATGCAACACTACGTCTACAGATTGCTTTTCAGTTAAAGTTGCACTTATTGTATAAAGGATTTCACTATCAGAATCAATTGGCTCAGCCACAACATTATCAGAAGAAGTACTAAATGCAGCACTAATTGAAGCTGTTGTATCCGCTACAAAAACATTTGAATGACCCGTTGCATCATCACTATCACATGAAGTAATAGTGAGAGCAAGTAAACTACAAAATATTATATATTTTTTCATCTATTTTAAATTTATTATTAATCAACAATTTTTTGCATTTTTTGATAAAATTCTCTACCAAGACCAGGACCATTTAAGTAGCCAAAAGTCATATATAAGATATCTTTACCATTAACATTATCACGCTCAACTTTATTAGTATTAGCACAACTTAACACTTGAAATTCACTTGAATTAGTAGCACAAGTCATAAATGGTTGTCCATTACCTTGTTGTGCAATACCATCTGGAGTTGTAGCTGGATATGAAATATTATCATTAGAATCAACTGTAAAATAATAATCACCTCCTGTTGCAGTACTCGTATTTGAAAATGGTCCAAAATATGTTTTAACTCTATAAGTTGTTGCATCAACAGATTCTATAACCGTTTCATTTGGCCACTTTTCAGCTGTATACGTAAGAACACCAATTCTATAATATAACCCCTCTAAACATTTATATCTTCCTGCAAATCGTGTTGAAACAGCTATTTTTGTGGTCTTTGACAAATATCTAACCGAACCGTCTTCTGTTATAGTTTCGTAAGTTAATTCCCAATAATCACCAATTGTATATGTTTGATCATCTGTTGACAAAGCAGTACCATTTACATTTAATCCTTGCACTAAAGTATTAAAAGTAGGATTAACATTAGTATCAACATTATATGTAGAATTATCTATGTTAAAAGTTTTATATAAAACTTTATTAGATTTTACAAATACCGTTACATCATTAACAATAGTTTTTTTATAAAACTGTTTATAAACGTTAATCGTTTTGACAGTAATAGGTTCCTGTATTGTTCTTAACATTACGGGATACTCAGTATTTAATCCATTACCAACAACGTAAGAAATTGATTGATATTTATCAGCTAATATTGAATAACCACCAACATTCTCGTTGCCAGTTAAAGTATCCTCAGAATCATCACAAGAAAATATTGCAAATGAAAGGAATACAATTAAAAATAATTTTTTCATAAATTTAATTTTAATAATTAATTCATCCACCAAACTTTTGACAACATAGAATCACCTTGCGATAATGTTGCAGAAGCAGCAGCATAGTTTACTTGATTGTAATTTTGAGAATCAGTAGAGAAATAAAATCTACTTGGAATCTCACCAATTGCAGCATTAGCAACAGGGGCTAAAGTTGGATAACCAGTTCTTCTCCATTCTGTCCATGCTTCAATACCTTGACCATATAAAGTAAACCAAACTTGAGTAGCAATTGCCTCTCTAGCTTGAGCTTGAGTAGCTAATGCAAGGATAGGCTGTCCAATATATGTAGCAGTATCAGCAGAACTTACACCATTAAACAACATATTAGCAGCAATACCAGCTTCATAATGTGTTGTAGCCTCAGTTAATCCACCTGGAATAATTCCCTCATTAGCGGCTTCGGCTAAAAATAATTCAACTTGAGAATATGATAATATTACACCAGGTAATGTTGGATCCAAATATTTTACACCCGGAGAAGAAAAACCATTATAATTTCCAGGATTTTCAACACCTGGAGTGTTTCCTACATACGCATTTGAATTGTTCACTTTTGCAAAAATAGGCTTTCTTGGATCATTGTAGTTATTCAATTCTGTAATTAAAACTGAACTAACTTTATATTCTGCTCTATTTCCATAAACAATTGTTTCATAAATTGGATTTGCATCAGGTTGAGCTGAAGTATAAACTAATTGTGCAGAATCTGAATTTGAAGACATTAACCAACCTGAAGCAACTAAAGCTTGAACATCAGCAGATACATCTCTTTTAGCAGATATTCTCATTAAAGCTTTTAATTTTAAAGAATTAGCTAATTTTCTCCATTTAGTAACATCTCCACCATATAATAAATCCGCTGAAGGAGTAATTGCACCTGTTCCAGAAGCAAACATAGCATCTGCTTGATCTAACATATCTAAAATTCCATCATAAACTTCTTCTTGAGAATCATGAATTGGTTTAAGATTTCCAGGAACAACAGCTTGAGAAAATGGAACTGGTCCATAAACATCTGTTAAAATTTGAAAAGCATTTGCTTGCATAACTAGCGCTGCAGCTTGAAGATTTGTATTTCCATCTTCTCCTGCAAACGTATAAGCCGACTTAGCCTCAGCAATAACACCAGAATATAAGTTTGTCCAAAGTGCATTCATCAGTGCTCTTCTAGGAATGTATTTTTCCTCATCGTTGTACTGAACTTTTGACCAATGTTGAGCCCAACATAATCCCATATCACCTCCAACTTGTGCATTATACAATGTATTTTGTGTAACTGTTATTGCTGAAGATAATAATAAATTCGGGTCAGTAGTTTGAGAACTATTGGGAGAAGTATTAATCTCCTCAAAGTCTTTATCACAACTAACAACTGTAAAAGCCAAAGAAGCGATAAATAAATAAATTATTCTTTTCATATTTAATTTTATTAAAATTTAACATTAATATTAAATCCGTAAGTTCTTGCCGATGGTAATTGACCAAATTCTTGTCCTTGCTCACCATTAGCATTACTGAATGCAGATTCTGGATCGATATGAGGTGCTTTTTTGTATAATAAAGCTAAGTTTCTACCTACTACTGATACTTTGAAATCTTGAATAAAAGTTCCTTTTAACCAATTTTTAGGTAAAGAATATCCAAAAACAATTTGACGTAATTTTACATAACTAGCATCAAAAACACCACTTTCAGTAAAGTTAGAATAGTTATAAGCGTATTGGTTGAATGTTTTAGCGTCAACAACAACGTTATTAGCTGTATATCCTCCAGCTCCGTCAGAAACAACACCATTACCTACAACACCTGTCTCACGACCAATTAAAGTCTCATCTAAAGTACCAGCATATCTACCCCACATATAAGTCATAGAGAAAACATCACCACCAATTTTAGCATCAACTAAAGTACTTAAGTCAAAGTTTTTGTATTTGAATGTAAAGTTAGCACCACCAGTCCAATCTGGAGTAATATTTCCTAAAATTTCTAATTGCGAATTGTTAACTTTTGGTAATCCGTTTTCATAAATAATATCACCAGATTCAGTTCTTGCATAAGGGAAACCTACGATTGATCCATAAGCTTGACCAGGAATTGCTTGTAATTCCATACCCCATTGACCTCCTAATGTATAAGAATCAGCTCCACCTAAACTTGTAACTTCATTTTTATTTTTAGCAAAGTTTAAATCAATATCAAAAGAGAAATTATCTGTTTTAATTGGTGTTAAACCTAACTGTAACTCAATACCTTTGTTTGTCATTTCACCAGCATTCTCCCAAGAAGATGTAAATCCTGAAGCCGCTTCAACTTGAAGAGGTAAAATCAAATCAGTAGATGTTTGAGAATAATAAGTTGCAGCTAAACGAACTCTATTTCCATAAGCATTAACGTCTACTCCAAACTCAGTACCTATAGTTGACTCAGGTTTGATATTTGGATTCCATTGTGTATTTGGAATAGAAGATTGAGTACCAAAATTACTATTACCTAATGCAAAAGTTCTGTTAGTAGAATACTCTTCTAATGGACCAGTACCCCCAACTTTAGACCAACCTGCTCTTAATTTAACATAGTTAACTTTAGCATTTTGAAGACCTAAAACTTCAGATAAAATAAAAGATCCTGATACCGCTGGGTAGAAGAATGAATTATTTTTTACAGGTAAAACACTTGACCAATCATTTCTTCCTGAGAAATCTAAGAAAGCATAATTTTTATATGATAATTGACCAAAACCAAGAACACTGTTAATTCTTTGATCAAAAGAATCACTATCAATAGTTGGAGTAGTTCCAGATTTAACATTTGATAAAGTAAACAATCCAGGTAATTCTAAACCTCCTTTCAATTCACCAACAACTGTATTTCTAACTCTTTTTAAAGTATTCATACCACCGTTTAAAGATAATTTTAAATCAGAAGTTAAATCAGTTTGATACGTTAAAATTGCTTCCGCATTGATTTCTGAATATCTTCTTGCTACTTCAGCGTAGTATCCATCTTTGTATTCATTAGTACCTTTTTCTGCTCTAAGTGTTTCTCTTTGAGAGTAGTGATCTAAACTTAATTTACCATTGATAGATAATTTATCATTGAATTTGTAATTTAAATAAGTAGACCCAGTTACTCTGTCTTGATCAAAAGTATTTCTATTAGTTTCCAATACCCAGTAAGGGTTATTTTGGAAAACGTTATTCCAGTTTAATGGAGTTCCTTCAGAAGCTGTTCCTACAGGAGCTAATGGTAAGTTTCTCCAATTTTTTAAATCTGGGAAATTAACGTTTCTTGCAGACCAAATGAACTGTTGAACAACGTTAGATGAACTATAACCTACAGGAGGCAAGTTATTACTTTTGTTGTTAAAGAAAGTT
>JACCDZ011510607.1_pt1 | contig 11184 bp, 4 predicted proteins | sample 7449551 | NCBI WGS metagenome assembly JACCDZ01 (sample SAMN15323452, study PRJNA562643) | freshwater metagenome | isolation source: river surface water | place: USA:Blue River Watershed | collected 2017-08-18
GATGATGCTATTAATTGGATAATTAATTATAAAATGAAAACGGCTTATAAAACAAAATATATTAAAATAAGTGAAGTTAAAGAAGAATTAAATGCTTGTTATAAAAAAATTTGTAACAAAAAAGAATACGAATTTAAAGGGTATTTAATTGAAGATAATAAAGAAGTTGAAGTTCAATGGGATTTAATAACGAAATATACTGAACCATTGATAGAAAGAGAAGGCAATTCCCCTTCTGAAGAAAAAAGAATGGAAAATTATAAAATAACTTCTGAAATAGATAATAAATTTGAAAAGCCAAGAGAGTGTGAATATGCATTAGTTAATTCAGATAAAATTTTATATTTTAATTATGATGAAATTAACATTTTAATTAAAATATATCCAGATATCAACCCAAGACTTTTGAGACAAGCAATTAATAGAAAACAAAAAACAGTTATGAGTAAAAAATTTAAATTAAAAATATTTGAGGGCGCATAATAAGTAATTATTATGTGAAATGCATTGAATTGACGGGAAACTCCTTAGAGCCTTTGCTACTAAACTATATTAGTAATAATATAGCGGCGAGAATAATTACCTCGATATAGTAAAAAAGTAAAGGATTGGACAATCCGCAGCCGAGTCCCATTTAATTAATGGAAACAGGTTCAACGACTATCGGGATTAGCTCCGTTAGGCTACCAAGTGGAGCCGAAGTAATGCACTTCTCTAAGAGAAGAAGATATAGTCTGACCTTATAGGGAAACCTATAGCAGCCTTAGTGGCGGAATAGATTAACGACCTATTCGAACATATGTGGAAAATATTGGTACTGCGATGAAAACTATCATCGCAAGATTCACTGAGTTAAAGACTAATGTAGCTGGCACGACTGATTCTGAATTTGAAGATTTGGATTACAATAAGGTAGATACTGCATTAAAATCTGTTGGCGTATCAATTAAAGATGCAAGTGGACAGTTTAGAAATCTCGATGATGTATTTATTGAATTAAGTAGTAAATGGAACACTTTAGACAGAAATACTCAAAGATATATTGCCACCGTTGCCGCCGGAAGTCGGCTGAGTGTTAACCGACTTCATCTTGCGGCTTAATAATACAAGAAAATAAAAATTAGGTGAATTGCGGGAAGTTCCTTAGAGCTTTTCTTACCAAGCATAAATAGTAATATATTATGTGGCAGAAGTAATTAATCTGGTATGGTAAAAAGAGAAAAGATTGGATAATCCGCAGCCAAGATACTCAATGAATTAAATTTCCTCTTTAATTTTAAAGAGGTGGTATAATGTATAAAAAAATTTTTATTGAACAAGAAGAAACTACTTATAGAAGTTATGATAATGGTCAAGTTATGAATGAAAAAACTGGTCGATATTATAAAGGAACAATTAGAAACGGATATAGATGGTTTGATTTAAGATGGAAAAACAAAAAATTTACAAAAAGTCAACATAGATTATTGGCAGAAGCTTTTATTGAGAATCCAAATAATTATGAATATGTTCATCATATTAATAATAATAGATTAGATAATAGAATTAAGAATTTACAATGGGCTACAGCTTCAGAAAATAATTTAAAGAAAAATAAATTACCATCATTAAATGACCATAATGATTATTTAGATTATGATTTATCTCAAGAGGAGTGGAAAACTTTTAGGGATACTATATATATGGTTTCTAATTTAGGTAGGGTAAAAAATGTAAAAACTAACAAATTATTAAAAGGGAAAATTACAAGTTCTGGCTATAGAGAATATTGTTTAACTTTTAGTAATAAAAAGCAAAGTTTTAGAGGACATAAATTAACTTGGGAAGTATGGAATGGTTCTGAACAAAATATAATAAATCATATCAATGGAAATAAATTAGATAATAGAATCACCAATTTAGAAAACGTGACTAATAAAGAAAATACTTTAAAGGCAATTTACGAAACTAAAACTTTTCAGTTTAAGAAAACAGCTTGTTATGATAAGGAAGGAAATTTAATTCAAATCTTTGTGAATAATGCAGATGCTGCAAGGCATATGGGAGTAAAACCACAATCAATTCAAGCCGCTATAAAGAAAGGTTATTGTAGTTGTGGTTTTTATTGGAAGAATATTGAAGATTGAGTATAAGGTTCAACGACTATTAGTAAAAGAGTTAAATCTTTGAAGTGCCTAACATTTGAAAAAAAATGAAGATATAGTCTGTCAAATAGGGAAACTTATTTGGAAAAACGAACAATCAAGATTTATTGCGATGATGGATAATTATAAGCGTACGATGGAATTGATTGATATTGCTTATAATTCTGCGGGTAAATCTACTGAACAATTTAATAAATATCAAGATACTTTAGAGTATAAATTAAATAAACTTCAAAATACTTGGGAACAATTTAGAACAGAATTTTTTAATAGTGATTTCTTTAAGAATGCCGTTGATGGACTAAATGAAATTTTAGGTCGAATTAAAGATTTAAGCGGCAAAGAATTACTAGGGCTTGGTGCAGCATTTGTCGTATTAGGAAAAACATTAATTCCAAACTTGATTAGTGGCATGCAGAAAGGAATTTCAGGAATTAGGGGTTTAATATCTAAGGGAGTTAGTAAAGTCGTCTCGTCAGTCGGGAAACCAGCTATAAATTTAGAAGTAAAAATAAAAACAAGAGAACTAGAAATATTAAAACAAAAACAGCAAGAACTAATTGATAAAAAAATTACTTTTGAAGTAGAAGAAGAGCAGGCGCTTAAAGATCTTGAAAAAATTCAGGAAAAGATGAATGAATTGCAGGCTCAGGCAGGAGAAGGAGTTACAATTACTTTTGATGAAGCCGCAGGACAAGCTGGAGTGGAAGAAGCAGCAGCAGAAGCTGCCAAAAACGCGGAAGAGCTACAAAAAGAGTTACAACAAAAATTAGCAGAAAATGAAGATCAAATTATTGGAACAGAAGATTATTTAGGAAATTTAGAACAACAAGAAGCAGATTCTCAGGCCAGAGGAGAAGCAATTGGTAATGCATTAGTTTCTGGATTAAGCCTTGCAATGGCTGCAATAACGACTCAAGATAATCCTATTATTTCTTTTCTTTCTGTATTAGGCCCTCAAATCCTTTCCATGATGCCAAGTATTGTTACTGAAATTTCTACTGCTGGTAGTATGATGACAGCTGCTTTTTGGACTTCAACTGCAGGTATTGGTATTATTGTTTCTGCAATTATTGCAACATTAGCGGCAATTGGCACTGCAATTAAAAGTGCGTATGATGAAGAGCAAAGTAAAAAGTTTGAAAATCAAATTGATAATTTAAGTGATAAAATAGAAAAACAAGAAGAAAAAATTATTAAATTAAAAGAATCTATTTCAGGATTAGATAAAGAGAAAAAAACATTAGAAGAAATCACTGAAACATATGATAAACTAGGAAAAAAGAAGCATAAAACAACAGAAGAACAAGAAGAATATAAGACAATGATTGAAACCTTGCAATCAGAGTATCCTGAGTTGATAACTTATTATAATGAAGAAAATAATTTGTTACAATTAAATGTAGATTTACTTAAACAAAAAACAGAAGAAATGTCCAAACAATTAAAAGAAGAAAATCGGCTTTTGGGATTACAAAATCAACGAAATATTAATGACATTAGAGAAAAAGAACAAATTGTAAAAATGCAAAACATTGATAATAAAGATACTGGTACAATTTATGATGCACTTGATGGTCTTAATATTGATACAGATGAAGAAGTTAAAGATATTTTAACTGAGGATAAGATATTTAATCTTTCAAAAAAAGATATTAAAAATGCTTCACTAACAAGACCATATCTAATAGATAGAAATATGGTTACTGCTGATAAAGTAACAGGAATCTTGAGTAACTTAATCTCCACAGATGGGTTGAGTATACCTGCTGCTGCTCGAAAGGTTTATGGTAAGACGAGTGATTTAAATAACGATAAAATTACAAGTCAAATATATGATGAAATTGCATTACAAAGAGCCCGTGCTTCAGGAGAAATAACTGAAGAAGAATTAAAAAGTTATAGAGAAGCATTTGGCATAGCGACGCAGGTAGTAGAAGATTTTAGTGATGAAATTCAGAAATATAATTCAACTCTTGATGCAATAAATAAGGATTTATTTAGTGAAAAAAAATACTATTTAGAACAATATTCTGCTAATAAAACTATTACAGATTCAATTTTAGGCTCAGGAACTGCCGCATCAGACTTGGCTGCGGGGCAGGCAGCTTTTATACAAGAATCAATTTTCTCTGATCCTTCAACAGAAGGAGATTATAAAAAAACTATTGCCGCATTAGAGAATAAAGGAATAGACATAAGTGGAATTTTATCTAAGAATATTATTGATGGTATGATTAAAGATATTTCAGGATGGCATATTAAACAAGATGAATGGGAAGATATTTCTAAGGAAAATAAGGCTCGTTTAGAGACAATAGGTATTAAAAAAGAAGAATGGGATGAACTAGGACTTGAAGAAATGAATGGCGATGCATTCAAGGAAGCGATAAGTAAACAATTTCAAGCCTATTTGGAAACACAAATTACGCAATTAACAGCAGGGAAATTAGAAATTGACAAGGATGCGTTAAACAAAGACTTTTCCGCCCTCATGTCAGGAATGTCTTCCTTAACGAAAGAACAATTTGTGAAACAGAAAAATGCATTGGCTAAAAAGTATGAACTTGACACAGAAGTTTTAGATACTTCCGTTGGAATGGATCAGATAGATGCTGCTTATGAAAATCTTGCTGCGCATGGCGTAGATTTTATTGATGGTATAACCGTCGCAACTGCTCAAACTTTTTCTAAGTTATTAGATTCCTATTCTTTTAGTCAAAAATATACTGGACAGTTAGTAGGATATCTTGAAGATATTTATAAGAATAATAAGTTGACAACTTCTCAAATGGCTGTGCTTACAGATATTGATTTAAGTCAAGGATATCTTGCTATACAAAAAAACAGTTCCATGTATATAAATAATTTACGACAAGCAGGACTTAGTGCAGAAAAGGCAACGCAAATTTTTAATGAGTATATTGAATCTGTTGCATCACTTATTTCTAAAAATGTTTTTGGGAAAGAAGGCGGACAAGTTGTAAAAGAAATGCTTCAAGAAGATATAAAAGGCTTTTCAGAAGCAAATAAATCTCTTTTCGAAGCAAGAGATGAAATGAAGGATAATGGCAAGCTCTCTACTGAAACCTATTTTAAATTAATGGAAGCTGGCTTTGAAGATTTTGTGGATATTACTTCTGACGGATATACCTTTTTAACCGGAAAGGCACAAGAATTTTGGGCTACGCAAGCTATGGCACCTCTTGAGTCTTTAAGAAATTCAATTAAGCAAAATAAAAAGGTTATAGCTGAAGCAAAAGAAATTTCAGACAATGGCGGCATAGAATTGACGCATCAACAAAGACATGATTTAGGTTTAACAAGTGGTCAAGAATGGACAGCAATAACAAATGCTGGTCAGGAAACAACAAAAGTGGCTGTTTCAGTGGATACATTAGCAAAGCAATATAAACAAGCACTCGGAGACAAAAATACTGTTCTTGCAGAGGAGTTATATAATGCATTGGGTGATAATGCTGCATTTATTGAAAAAATGGTCGCTGAAGGATATGATGATATAGATGAATACGTCAAAGCTTTAAGTGAAGGATTAACTTCCTTGAAAGGACAAGAATCAGACACTTGGATTCAAGGATTAATAAATCTTCAAGAGTCTTCTGCAGATGCGGCGGGAAAAGTTAATGACTTAAAGGCCGAACTTAAGGGCTTAGAAGAACAATTAGTTGAAGACAAAAAAGCTGCTGATGAAGCCGCGCAGGCACTCCATGAAGCAAAATTTGGAACGGAAGATTTTCAAAGTGGATTAGATGGTTTAATTAATTATGAGCGTCCTTTAGAATCAATTAATAAACAACTTGAAAATTTAAAAGAGAATTTAACTGATGTATCTAATGTCGAAGAAGCAAGCACTGTAATGAATCAAGTTGCAGATTTATATGAAGATAAAATGGCGACACTTCAAGCCGAAGGTAAGGCAATTGGTCAAAGTCTTGCAAACATTCGTCAAGAATTATTGGCCAATTATAGTGACTATATTTCATTTGATGAAAGTGGGCTTGCAAAAGTTGATTTTAGTTATGAAGACATGTATGACAGTGATATTATCAAAACTGACGGTCTAGAAAAGCTTATCGAAAAATATAATTCTACTTATGATATGGCGTTAGATAAAGAACAAGAATATCTTGATGCTCAAAAGGAATTTGATAAGTTAAAGTCAGAAGCTCGTGATAAATATATTGCAATGGAACAAAATGTAATTGATATCATTAAGAAACAAATGAAAGAAGAAATCGATGCAGTCACAGATAAATATGCGGCCTTAGAAGAAGCAGATAATGATTATTTAGATGCATTGCAGAAAGCAATTGATAAACAAAAAGAACTAAGAGATCAAGAAAATCAGTATGAAGATTTGGCAACAAAAGAAAAGAAGCTTGCACTAATGCAAAGAGATACTTCTGGCACGAATAGAAAGGAAGTTATATCTATTGGACAAGAAATTAAAGATGATAGACAAAAACTTTTAGATAATGAAATTGATAATCTTATTGGTTCAATGAAAGAACTCTATGATAAACAGAAAGAAGCAAGAGATTTAGAAATTAAAGCAATGGAAGCTGCAACTGAAAATATGCAACTAATTAACGAGACTGCATCAAACATTATTTCTGGGTTTACAAATGTTGGAGATTATCAATCTTGGTTATTGGAAAATAATTCTTCTGTTAAAGATATGACTGCCGCTCAAACTGAGCAGTATCTTGAAGGAGCGAAAGAAGATTTTGCGGGGTACGCTCAATACGTTTCATTAACAACTGAAGAAATAAAACTTAAAACAGATGAAATCAATCAAAAAGCAGATGAAATGTTTACTAATACGTCTGAAAACATTACAGATATTGGAACGGTAATTCAAGATGCGGCAGAAAAAGCAAAACAAGAATCAATTGATAATGCACAGGAAGCTTACGACGAAGCCGCTACAAAGATGGACGATACTCAAAAGAAAATTACAGAAACAAAAAACACTTTAGATAAAGCAGAGGATGCCGCTGTACTTGCTCACGGTGCTGCGATGAATGAAATGGTGAAAGCTAGTGAAAGTGCAATGCTTGAAGTTGCAACTGCTGGCACAGAAATGATGATCGAAGCAGAGGCATTAGACCCATCTAATTCAAAGGATGTACAAAAATTTGCTAAAACTCATAACTTTTATAATGAAAAAACAGGAGAGTATTCTCGCAGTTTTGTAGATGCATTAACTAATAAGGGCTATGATACATCATCTATGACAGTTGATAAAGAATGGCAAATAACTGGTACTCCAATTAATGGCGGTCCAACAATTTACTTACCGGGAACATTCAGTACAAAAGCTGAGGGAGAAGCAGCATTGCCAGAATATCTAAATGAATACGGTAATAGTTTAAAAAATCTTTCAGTAACAGCTGTTATAGGTAGTGAAGTAACAGGGGCATATAAAAAATATGCAACTGGTGGACTTGTAGATTATACTGGTCTAGCTCAAGTAGATGGCACTCCCAATAAACCCGAAGCATTCTTATCGGCTGAAGATACGGCTAATATTGGCGCCGCCGCAAAACTTCTTGCAGATCTTCCAATTTTTAATTCCACATCAAATGCTGAAAATGCTGCTTCCACAAATATTGGAGATACTTCAATCGAAATTCACATTAATGTAGAGAATATTAGTGATGATTATGATGTTGATCAAATGATTGAACGAGTTAAGCAAGATATCGTCGATGTTGCAAAACCGATCGGCACATCAGTTATCCTAAATAAATGAGAGGAATAGAGTATAGGGGATTCTCTCCCCTATGCTTACCTTAAAAGAGGTGAGGTTAGTGAGAGATTTTACAGACTTTAGATTTGGTAATGTTCATTCAGAGGATTTACATTTAGTAGTTGTAAGTTCAAGTGATAGATACGAAAAAAATTTATTACCTGAAAATGAAGATTACTCGACAGAAGTCCCAGGTGGTAATGGAAGTTACTATTTCGGCTCAACTTTTGGTAATAGAGAATTTGGAGTTGAAGTAGCTTTTGATAATGTTGATGAGAAGACATGGCGCCGTATTAGCAATTTATTTGCAACAGATAAGTTACAGGATTTAGTCTTTGATGAGTTACCTTATAAAACTTATCGAGCCAAGCTCAAATCCAAGCCGGAATTTAAGTGTTTATGTTTTACTGATAGAGACACTAAAGAACGAGTATACAAGGGAGAAGGAACTCTTAATTTCATTTGTTACCAGCCTTTTGCATATGGATTTAATAAGTATGTTATTAGGGCGGCGGATGAGTATCAACTACAAGTTCCGACATTACCAAATTATGATGATAGATTTGAAAATCCATATGAAAAACAAGAACAAAAGATTTATAATATAGATACCAAAGATCATTATAACGTCAACAAAAATATGGGGATACCTTGGAAGGGAGGATATCCTACTATTGAACAAGTTCGAGCAGGCGAACTTTATTTTAATAGTCCAGATGGTAAAAAAATTATTGATGTAAGAGACTATTTTCGTAATGTTCCAGAGTGGGCGCCAAGCAGTAAATTATTGGTAACTCCTACTTTAGATTATGACCAAGATTTAATATTTTTACCACAATATTCTAAGACAGATTATATTAATATGGATATCGGAATGAATAAGGAAAATTTCCTTGTTGGAAGTCGTCTTTTAGTATATAACCCAGGTGATTTACCAATTGATTTTGAATTAAAATTTAATAATAAAGAAAGAAATTTCTGGACATCTCGTGGAAATCGTTTTCAGGTAAGAAGATTAAATGTTCAAAGGTTGCCAATTCCAATGGCAGTTGACTGGACTGGATTAAAAACTCAGAATATTAATGATGAAAATAATTATAAGTATGGAAATAAATATTTTAAAACTAAATCTAGTATTACCACAGCTTTAAATGAAATTGAAATCAATGAACCTCAATATAATGAATTAGGGGATAAACATCCAAAACATGCTTTTATTGTTGAACCAATTCCAAGAGAAAAACTTGGAGATTATATTAGAATGTTTTATTGGCAGTCATCTTTATTGAAAGATGCAGATTCAAATGAACCAATTCTTGACTTTGAAGATGGAATAAGATTGGCAGATAGATATGAAGAGCTTTATGATCTTTGTATTGACGACTATGAAAAATATGAGTTATATTGGAAAACATTAAAAGAAGCTATTCTATATGCATATAAAGATTCTAATGTTTTTAAAGATGAAAATGGTAATTTTAACGAACAATTATTTGATGATTTTATTTATAATTATATTCACACTCCTCCAGAATTTATTCGTAAAGATTCTGAATTATTTTACGATCAATTTAATTTCAATAAAACAATTATGCCACAATGGTTTTCAAATGATTATTTTGAAATAAAAACTGATGGAATTGAGGATTCAACTCTTTTCCTTGACACTGAAAAAAGAATGTTGTATAATATAAATAATCCAGAATATAATAAAAATAATCAGATTACATATAAAAATTTTTATAACTATAAGCCTATAAAAAAAATATATAATGAAAATATTGAAAAAGGACACTGGTTTAAATTGCCACCTGGCTGGTCTTTAATTGAAATAACTTGTGTAGCAGATGAAGATGTATGGGGCGGCAAACGATGGATAGATGCTAGACCTTTTGACTGGGGTTACGGAGGTAATGAACAACAACAAGAAAAATCTATTCAAGCTTTATTTAATAAAATTTATGATATTACTATAAAAAAATATTTAATAAATTGTGGAAAAATTAATGAAGATGGCAATATTTCAGAAATCGATAATGCTTCTAATTTTAGGCTGTGGTATTTAAATGATATAGAAAATGCTAAAGATAATTTTTCTAAAGAATATTATTTAAATAAACAAATAAATGCTGAATATGGATTTTTAAAAATGTTACATTTATACTGGCAACAGCAAAAAGGCAAAATACTAGAAGATGGTACTGAAATAAAAGGAACAATAGATGAATGGTGGTGGTATGCTTGTAATTATATATGGGCAAATTTTCCTCCATTATATTGGGGATATGCAGATATTCTAAATAATATAGAAATAAAATATACACCATTATTCTATTAAGAGGTGAAAGGAGTGGCTATTCTTAGAAAAGAATATGAATTAAGTGTTTGGGACGAAACACTTGGAGAAAAAGGACAGAAAAAAGAAATTAAACGTGCAATTATTGGCGCCCATGATATGGATTATCTTGGGCGCGCCACTTCACTTAAACTTTCTCGTAAAATTAACGGAACCAATACTTTAACCTTCCAACTTCCTTCAAAATATTTTGATAGTAAGCTTGGAGAATATGTACACAATGAATTTTGTGATTATCTTTTTAATGAAAGAAAATTAAAATTGAAATATGATGGAGAATGGTTTGAATTTTATGTAAAAAGTGTAAGTGAAAATAAACAATTTAAAAGTATTATGTATCAATATTCTTGTGAAGATGCTTTTATTGATGAATTATCAAGGAATGGATATGGTATTACTTTTGATATAGAACTATATAATAATGTAGAAGAAATTGGTGTTTTTACAGAACAGATTCTTGAGGATAGCATATGGGAATATGATGCTTCTAAAAACTGGGGAGATTTTACAGAATATTCAGAAGAAAAATTATTTAAAATTCCAGTATCAATGTTCAGTTCAATTAAAGGACATAAATTAAATTATACTGTTAATGGAGAAATAACTAATGCTTACACAAGAGAAAAACGGCAATTAGAATTAGGCGATGATCTGTCAAGAGAACAGCATATATTCTGGGATAATGGTAATTTTGATAAAGGCATTGAATTACTAGGAGAATCTGAAAATGTAAAAACAAATGGATACATTTATGTTCCATATAGTTGTCTTGGTTTTTGCTATATAACAGAAAAAGATGGCGCCGCGGCAACAGAAACAGCACAATTTGGAGTAATTAATGGAGTTAATTCTTATTATCTTGCTCCGCAATCAATTGATCCAACATCATTAATTCAATTTATCGCAATTCC
>JACCDZ011569163.1_pt1 | contig 11180 bp, 7 predicted proteins | sample 7449551 | NCBI WGS metagenome assembly JACCDZ01 (sample SAMN15323452, study PRJNA562643) | freshwater metagenome | isolation source: river surface water | place: USA:Blue River Watershed | collected 2017-08-18
CTCGGCAAGGCGCGCCAGTTCATCGGCCGACACCTGCAGCAGCGTGGTCTGCGGCACCAGCAACTCGCGCAGCGCGAGCAGCACTTCTTCATCGACGTCCTGGTCGGGCAGGGTGGTCGCGAACGGATCGAGCACCAGTGGGATTTCCGGGTAATCGGAGACGATCTCGGCGATGACGGAAATGGTTTCGATGCTGCCCAGATAGCCAACCTTGAATGCGACCACCGGCATGTCTTCCAGCAGCACGCGGGCCTGGTCGGCGATCCATTCCGGATCGACCGCCTGCACATCCTCGGTGCCGGTGGTGTCGCCGATCGATAGCGCGGTGATTACCGATAACCCATGGCAGCCCATCGCTGCAAACGACGCCAGGTCAGCCTGGATGCCGATCGCACCGACCGGGTCGGCGATGCCGAACGTCAGAACGAGCGGTGAAGTTTGGTTTTGCACGGAGAAAGCATTAAGATAGCTGATTGTGCATTTTACTTTAAGGGCTGTACCGTGAGTGACAATAAGACAACCGAGCAAGAATTCAAGACATGGATGTGCCTGATCTGCGGCTGGGTGTACGACGAAGAAGCCGGCCTGCCTGACGAAGGCATTGCGCCCGGCACACGCTGGAACGACGTGCCGATGAACTGGACCTGCCCGGAATGCGGCGCCCGCAAGGAAGATTTTGAGATGGTCGCGATCTGATCGGGTTGATGTGACGCATGCGGCAAGAGCGGGGACCTCGGGTCCCCGTTTTTTTTGGGTGAATGACCCGGTGCCCCACTGCGACTGTCTCGAAAACGCCGACATTGGCCGACCTTTGATTTTCATTGTTTTAACTAATTGCCTTTCTTGTTACATTCCGCGCCGTAGCGCCTCCCCGGATGCCACAGGCTCGTCGCTTTGCGGCTTCCATCCCTCCGGAGGCATTTTCCGCGGGTGAACGATGCAGGCAATGGAGCAGGCCGGGAATCCCATCCTGGTCATCGACGACAGCAGCACTATCCGGCGTTCGGCCGAGATCTTCCTCGGGCAGGCCGGTTACACGGTGGTGCTGGCCGAGGATGGTTTTGCTGCGCTGTCCGTCATCCTCGACCAGCGGCCAGTGCTGGTCTTCTGCGACATCCAGATGCCGCGGCTTGATGGCTTTCAAACCTGTGCGCTGATACGCCGCCACCCCGAATTCCGGCATCTGCCCGTGGTGATGCTGTCCTCGCGCGATGGCGTATTTGACCGCGCGCGTGGCGTGCTGGCCGGTGCCAGCGCCTACCTGACCAAGCCCTTCACCAAGGACAGCCTGTTGCGAACCGTGGACGAGCAACTGGCTGCAGCGGCGGCATTGCATTCGCACACGTCCACCGTGGCGCACGACCCGTTGCCGGCGCCAGTGCCGGACGGTGACAGCGCCGAACTCTCCCCCCTGACCACGGATCTCCCATCGCCATGAACGCTGCGAACATCCTCGTCGTCGACGATTCGCCGACCGACCGTCATTTCCTTGCCGATTTGTTGACCCGCCATGGCTATTCGGTGACCACTGCCGACAACGGCGAATCGGCGCTGCTGCAAATTCGCAGCAAGCGGCCGGATCTCGTCCTGATGGATGTCGTGATGCCGGGACAAAACGGCTTCCAAGCCACGCGCGAGATTGCGCGCGACCCGGCCACGCAAGGGCTGCCCATCATCATTTGCAGCAGCAAGCAGCAGGAAAGTGACCGGGCATGGGGCTTGCGCCAGGGCGCTCGCGATTACCTGGTCAAACCCATCGATCCCGTGCAGCTGCTGCAGAAAATCGCCGGCATGCTGGGCGAGAGCGCATAAGCGCCTGCCATGCCGACGCAAAGGTCGCTCATGGACAACCTGATGCAAGCCGCGTCTGGCGGCAGCGCAGCGTCGCGGCTGGGATTCGTGGCCGGCGGCATCCGGTGGCTGGTCGATACCGCCCCTGGCGTACAGGTGATCGATGCGGCAATTGCCCCCGTACCGCTGACGCAGCCCTGGTATCTGGGGCTGGTCCGGCACCAACAGAAGCTGTTGGGCGTTGTCGATCTGGCGGGCCTGTGTGGTCGCGCCGTGCTGCCGGTGAAGACGCCGGAGCGGATGCTGGTTTTGCCTGCGCCCTGGCACGTCGCGTTGCGCGTCGATCGATTGTACGGGCGGGTTGACACGCAGCCGTTGCCCGACGGGCAAGCGACCGACAGTCCGCCACCGACGCCGTTCCCGGAGGCATCGGGACCGGTGCTTGGGGGCGAAGCGCTGGTCGATGCCGGCGGAACACGATGGCACGTACTCGATGTAACACGGCTCTGTACATCGGCAGCCTTCCTGCAGGCAGGCATCGCCCTGTCCGCCTGACATTCCGCCGACTTCATGGCGGCAGATAACAACGCAAGTTTTCCGGAGATTGCATGACGACCCAGCAAAGGACCACGACAGCCCTCGGCGTTCGCCTATCTGCCTTGCATCCGGTTCGATGGTGGCGTCGTCACGGCAGGTATTGGCTGGCGCGCTTCAGGCACCCGCAGGCCATGCCGGGACAGGCGCAGGTTGGCGAGCGACAGGAGGATCAAAGTCCGTCGAAAGGGATTCAGCGTCGCGTGCGCTTGCTGCGCACGACGCAATGCCTGCTTGCCGCGAGCTTGCTGGGGCTTGCCGCGCTGGCCTGGGTGCATGCGCAGCTGACTTGGTCGGCTGCGCTGAAGACCCAGCTGGCCGGCGAACTGGTCATGCATTCGCAACGCCTGGGCAAGGCAGCGCCCAATGCCGTGCAGGGCAATGCCGAGGCGTTCCGCCAGCTGGCGCAGAGCCGCGCCGCGATCAATCTGGGCCTGCATGCGCTGCAAGCAGGCGGCGACTGGGAGGGGCAGGCCGTCACGCCGGACACCGGCGAGATGGCGGCGCGTATCGCGGCGATCGCACGGCAGTGGTTGGCGTCGGATGGTGCGGCGGCCACCCTGCTCGAACATGAAGCGGCGCTGACGGGCTTTCGCCGCACGCTGCAGACGCTCAACCAAAGCAGCCCGGTACTGCTGGAATTGTCGGAGCAGGTCGCAACGCTGCTGGCGCAAAGCGGCGCGTCCCCGCATGAAGTGGCGGCGGCCGGGCAGTTGGTCATGCTCACCCAGCGGCTGGGCAAGGGCGCGAATGAATTCCTGACTGCCGACGGCATTAACCAGAACTCCGCTTTCCTGCTCGGCCGCGATGCGAACACCTTTCAGGACATTGTTCTCGCCTTCATCGATGGCAGCCCGGTCATGCGGCTGCCGCCGGCATCGAATGCGGATGCGCGCGCAAAGCTGGTCGAATTGCGCACGCAGTTCGATGCCTACCGCGCCCGACTTGCCGGCATATTGGGCAAGCTCGCAGACTTCATTGCGGCCAAGGACGCCGAGCGCGCTCTCTTCAACGACAACGAAGCACTGCGCGAGCATCTGCTGGACTTGCAACAGGTCTACCGGGCACAGGCTGCTGGCAATGACTGGACCGGCATTGCACTGCCTGTCGTTGGCGTATCGGCGGTCTTGCTGGCAGTCGCACTGGCAGCCATGATGCTGCGCGATGCCAACCTGCAGCGTATCGAGGCCGAGCGTCGGCGGCAGCAGGCGCAGGTCGACGAAGAAGCCGCGCGCCAGCTGAACCAGCAGAACCAGACGGCAATCGTGCGGCTGATGAACGAGCTGCAGGAGGTCGCTGATGGCAATCTCGCGCTGAGCGCGACAGTGTCAGAGGACATCACCGGCGCGATCGCCGATTCCCTCAATGTGACACTGGAAGAACTGCGCGCTCTGCTGGCGCAGGTGCAGGCCACGGCGCGTCGCGTGGGTGATGCCTGCGACAGCTCGCGTGTCACGGCGGCCGACCTGTTGTCGCTGGCAGCACGCCAGGCCGAGGACATACAGCAAACCGGGCAAGCCGTGCTACAGATGGCCGCGCAGATCCAGGGTGTGTCGCAAGCTGCCGACGAGTCGGCGCAGGTCGCGCAGGCCTCTGTGCAGGCAGCGCAACAAGGCGAAGCGGCCGTGCAAGATGCGATACGCAGCATGCAGCAACTGCGCGAGCAGGTGCAGGAGACGGCCAAGCGCGTCAAGCGCCTCGGCGAATCCTCGCTTGAGATCGGCGATATCACCGAGCTGATTACCGGCATCACTGAACAAACTCAGGTGCTGGCGCTGAATGCGGCGATACAGGCTGCCTCGGCGGGTGAGGCGGGTCGTGGCTTCGCCGTCGTCGCCGACGAGGTTCAGCGCCTGGCCGAGCGCTGCGGTGACGCCTCGCGTCGGGTCGGGCATCTGGTCAAGGCCTTGCAGGCGGATGCGCAAGAGGCTGTGCATGCGATGGAACGTTCGACGCAAAGCGTGGTCGATGGCGCCCGGCGATCAGATGCGGCGGGCCTTGCATTGAGCGAAATCCGTCGCGTGTCGCTGCAGCTGGATGTGCTCGTGCAAGGCATTTCATCGATTTCCGGCGAGCAGTCGGCGCTCGCCGGCAGCGTTGCCGCCAGCATCGAGCGCATCCTCGACGTCACCGTGAAAACGCGAGAAGGAACGCAATTGACGGCGGGCGCCACGCAGGAGCTGGCCATGCTGGCCGGCGAACTTGGTCGTGCGATCGCGCGCTTCCGGATTGCCTGAACTTGGCGCTCAGGTGAATCGTTCCTTGTCCGATGGTGCCTGCCACGCGCACAGCGCTGCCGTCGCAGGGATTGACGCTGCCGCACTGCTGGCGCTCGGCGACGAGATCGCCACGTCGCTGGAAGACGCGGTTTGCGCCGTGGCAGTGAATGGCGACGCAAGCCTGGCGCAAATGGTCGGGGCATTGCGCTTCGTCGGGGCGCAGGGCGGCGCAGCGCTGGTCGAATTGCTGGCAAAGGCAGGCGCGAGCCGCCGGCACGACCACCTGATGGCAGGCGAGGTTGCCACGATACGGGGCGATTGCGCTCACGCATTGCGTGCCGCCCTGCAGGCGATGGCCTTGGGGCAGTCCACGCCTGCATCGGGCTTCCTGCCTTGCTGGCAACGGCTGGCAGCCCTGTCGCCTGAGATCGATACTCACCCTTGCCAGTTGCTTTCGCTGGCGCCGGCGACGACGAACGGCACAGCTATCACGCATGCCGGCGCGTTGTACGCTGATGCTTCAGTGGGGACGATATCGCTCGCATTGCTGGTCGGTGAAATCGACCGCGCATTGCTGGATTTCCTGCGCTGCCCTGCCGGCAGCGCACGCCAGCGCGCCGCGCAGTCCATCGCGGTCGCAATCGCCAGCCTTGCAGCACGCCAGTCCCATCCCGACAATCGCTTGCGCTGGCGCGTATTGCAAGCCTTTGCGGAAGAAATCGCCGCCGGCCAACGCCATGACAGCCTGCGGGAAAAGCGCATCTTGTCGGCCGCCGGCAGGCAAGCGAGGCGCTTGCAGCGCTACGCGAATCATGTGCCGGACGACACCTTGCTGCGCGAGGCCTTGTACGAGATGGCCTGTCACCCGTGCCTGACGCCAGTCGCAAAACATGTGTCGGATGTGTACGCGTTGCCTGAACAATTTCCGCCGCAAGCCCTTGCTGCAAGTCGCCTTCCGGTTGACGATGACGTCACTTTCGAGCGTGATTGGCAAGGCTTTGTGGCGACTTGCGACGAAGCCGGTGGCGCGATGACCACCCTGTCGCAGGCGGTGCCTTCGGCTGCCCGGATGGCGCGCGCGTTCACCGACGCAGTGCGGGATTGCATCGCGTCGATCGAGCGCCATGTCGATGCTGCACGCGAGCGATCCGCCTGGCGCGGAGTGATCGATCAGGTGCGGCCGCTGTTGAGGCAAATCGATGCCGGCGTGCAGATGGCGGGCCATCCAGGCTTGCAGGCGATCGTTCGTGCGGCGGTCGGCGAGCTGGACAGGCTCGCGCAACGATCGACCATCGATGATGCAGGTGGCGGCCACGATGACAACTGGTTGGCGTTCGCGACAAGGCTGGCAACCCTGGAAACGGACCTGGCGACATTGCCGTTCCGTCGGGAACCGGTCGGTGCCGAGGCAAAGCCTGTCCCCGGCATTGACGATGGGGTAGCCGCCATTCATATGATCGATGCGGAGTTGGGCTCGACCTCCTCGCCGTCGTTGCGGGAAATCTTCATGCAGGAAGCATGCGCCCGGCTGGACACGCTGAGTGCGTCGCTGCTGAGCTGGGAAGCCATGCCGGCGACAGGCCTGGCTGCGCAGGCCTGCGTTGATGCCCATGCATTGGCAGGCAGTGCATCGACCGTGGGATGGCCGGCAATCCATCTGCTGTCGCAGGCGCTCGAGCGGGCTTGCGAAGCTTGTGCGAAGCGCCGCTTTTCAAAGGACGATGTGCGCGTGTTAGGCGAGGCAATCGCCGCCATCCGCAGCCTGCTTGCCGAAGGAAAAGAGCAAGGCGGCGCCGCCGGTGCTTCGCTGATCGACAGCTTGCTTGCGCTTGCCCAGGACATGCAGCAGGAAAACACGTTGAATCGCAGCGAGGTCCCGGCGGGCGTGGCCATCGAAGCAGCTTCGGCCACCGTCGAGCCCGCCATGCCGCTGGCCGTGCCGGCAAATTCAGTGCTTGCGGCAGACCGGCAGCCCGGGCAAGCGACGGTACCGGACGCCATGCCGGATACTGAATTGCACGCGATCTTTCATGAAGAGGCTGCGGACTTGTTACCGCAGCTGGATCATGCCATGCGCGCATGGCTGGCACGGCCCGATGATCCAGCGCCACCCGCGCACTTGATGCGCGTGTTGCACACGATGAAGGGCAGTGCGCGCATGGCGGGTAGGCCCGGGCTCGGCGACGCATTTCACGGCCTGGAGTCCAGCGTATCCGGCCTCCTCGCTGTCGAATCCCTTTCGTCAGTACCACTGAGCGCATTGCAGGACGAGCTCGATGCGGTGCTGGAGACCTGCCGACGCGACGCTGGCGCTCCGCCTGACATCGCCTTGCCGGTGGTGGCGTCCCCGAGCAAGGACATGCCTTTGCCTGCCGTCACAACCGGTCCCGCAAGTAAGCCATCGGTTCGGCTGCGCGTGCCAGCCGAACTGCTGGAGCGCATGACCGACAGCGCGGCCGAGCTGTTGGCGGGCATGCACGAGCAGTCGGATGATTTGCTTGGATTGCGACAGGACGCAGGTGATCTCGCGGACAACCTGAGTCGCCTGCGCGTGCAGCTGCGCGAGCTCGAGATCGAAGCCGATGCGCGCATCGCATCGCAGGTGGGCGACGGCAAGGCTTTGTGCTTCGATCCCTTGGAATTCGATCGCTATACGCGCGTGCATGAACTTGCACGGGCGATGTCGGAAAGCGTTGCGGATCTCGCCGAAGTGCAGCGCATGCTTGCGCGGCGCGCCGCCAGCATTGCGTGGTCGAACGGCCTGCGGCAACGTCAGTCGCGCGCGCTGCACGCTGACCTGCTGTCGGCCGGCACATCCCCGTTCGGCAGTGTGGAAGCGCGCTTGCTGCAGTCCGTGCGCCAGGCGCTGCGTGATGCGGAGACCGAGGCCGAGACGGCGGCAGCCGGCCACTCGGCACCGAATGCAGAAGATGCAAAGCGCGCAGTGCGCTTGCAGCTTGACGGTGGCGAGCTTGCGATTGATCGCAGCCTGCTCGAACGCCTGGCCGCGCCGCTCGAACATTTGATCCGCAATGCCATCGTCCACGGCATCGAGCCTGTGGCCGAGCGCGAACGCAGCGGCAAGCCGCGCTGCGCCAGGCTGCGGGTGAGCTTGTCGAGGGATGCGAACCAATGGCGGCTCGAGGTGGCGGATGACGGGCGCGGGCTGGATCTGTCGCGGTTGCGCGAGCGTGCCGCGGCCATGGGCCTGGCCGGTGACGACGGGGTCCGCAAGGAGGCGATCGACGATTCGGCCATTGCCGAGCTGATCTTCGTGCGCGGCTTATCGACCCGCGACAAGCTGACCGGCCTTGCCGGCCGCGGCATCGGCATGGATGCCGTGCGCGCTGCCGTGCAATCTCTGGGCGGTGCGATCAGGGTGTACAGCGAATCAGGGCGCGGCTGCCGCTTCGTCCTCGACCTGCCTTTGACGCTGGCCATCCTGCCGGTGCTGGTCTGTCACGCGGGGCCCTACTGCATCGGCGTGCCATCGGCTATGGTCAGGCATGTGCTGGGAACGGAAACCATCAAACCTGCAGATGGCGTGGACGCGGATACTGTCGAATGGCAAGGCGAAACCTATCGCCGGCAATCGCTGGCAAGGATGCTGCACCTACCGGCCGGCGCCATCACGCGCCGCTCGTCGAGCTTGCTCCTGGCCCAGGCAGGGAACCGCTTGGCACTTGCCGTCGATAACGTGGTGGCACATGCCGAGCTGATGATGCGCGATCCGGGGCCGCAATTGGCGAGTGTGCCGGGCATGATCGGCGCCAGTCTGGCGACGGGCGGTGGCGTCGTGCTGGTCATGAACCCCTTTGCATTGGCCGGTGCAGTGCCACCGTGCGCGGATGACATGGCCAATGCAGCGGATGCCGGCGTCATGGCTGTTGCACCGCCAGCCATCATGGTCGTTGACGATTCATTGACCGTGCGCCGCGCAGCCCAGGGCTTGCTGCAACGGCAGGGTTACCAGGTGATGCTGGCGCGCGACGGGGCCGAGGCACTGGCCTTGCTGGCCGATGTCGGGGCGCCCGCACCGCGAGCGATGTTGCTCGATATTGAAATGCCGAAGATGGATGGTTTCGAGCTGCTTTCCTTGCTGCGCGGCGATGCGCGCTGGCAGCAGTTGCCGGTCGTGATGATCACCTCGCGCACGGCGGACAAGCATCGCGAGCGCGCGCTGCAACTCGGCGCGACGGCCTATGTCGGAAAACCTTATCAGGAAGAGGAATTGGTGGCCTTGCTGGCGCGCCTGGTCGCGTCGACTTCGACGGCGCATGAAACGGCGGCATCGTTGCCGTCCTGTACAGCCTGAAGGGAAATGCAATGAAGATAGACTGGCAGAGGCGTGGCGAAAAAATTGCATTACAGCGCAAGCACGATCATGTGGCGCTGGTCTTGCAAGGCGGCGGTGCGCTCGGTGCCTATCAGGCTGGCGCTTACGAAGAATTGAGCGGCACGCCTTACCAGCCGGACTGGGTGGTCGGCGTGTCGATCGGCGCGATCAATGCCGCGATCATCGCCGGCAATCAACCCGCGCACCGCGTGGAAAAGCTGAATGCCTTCTGGCAGCTGGTGTCATCCGGCATGCCGCAATTCAGCGACCCGACCTCGATCATGCCGTGGTTGCGCGCGATGACCGAGAACGGGCAAGACCGCAGTGCGTTGAACCAGTTCAGCGCCTGGCATGCGGCGCTACTCGGCATTCCCGGCTTCTTCCAGCCGCGGCTGCCACCGCCGCCGTTCCAGATGCGGGGCACGGCAGGCGCGCTCAGCCTGTATGACACGTCGCCGTTGCGCACCACGCTGGAAAGTCTGATCGATTTCGACTTGATCAATGACGGCGGGATACGGCTGTCGCTGGGCACGGTGAACGTGCGCACCGGGAATTCGCATTACTTTGACAATCAGCAGGAGCGCATCGGGCCCGAGCATGTGATGGCCAGCGGTGCGCTGCCGCCGTCGTTTCCGCCGGTCGTGATTGATGGCGAGGCATGGTGGGATGGCGGCATCCTGTCGAACACGCCCCTGCAACATGTGCTGGACCTGCGCGCGCGCAGCCACAGCCTGCTGGTATTCCAGGTCGACTTGTTCAATGCGCGCGGGCCGGTGCCACTCGATTTCGATGAAGTGCTCAAGCGCCAGAAGGACATCACCTTTTCGAGCCGCACGCGTTATACCAGCAACATGGTGGCGGAGCTGACCAACACCCGGAAGGCCATTACCAGCCTGCTCGCGAAGTTGCCGGATGACCTGCTTGATGATCCTGAAGTGAAGCACTTGCAGGAATTCGCCGCCGAAGCGCCGATGGATCTGGTGCACCTGATCTACCGGCAGGGGCCGGACGAGCGTGAATCCATGGACTACGAATTCTCGCGCGCGTCGGTGCTACAGCGCTGGGAAGCGGGGCGGCGTGACTTGCGTGACGTCATCCAGCATCCGGAATGGCTGAAGTCCGCCGGTGAACAGGCCGGCACCACGCAATATGATTTGGCCGAACACAGTCGCCCGATCAACAGCCTGGCTGAATAAATCAACCGGCCAAGTCGCAATAACGCCCGTTCCCGGCATGCGCCGGGACGACATGCCAATGACCATCGGCCCTAGCGCGTCATCCCGGCGCATGCCGGGGTCCAGCGACTGCAGCGACCCTCGAAGCCATGTTTCCATCCAATGTTGTGGATGGCTTTACTTTTTCACCACCGCATAGCGTTCCAGCGTCTGCTTGCGCGCCTCGTCATGCGCGACAACGGGGCGCGGGTAGTTCGCGCCCAGCGTGACGCCGGCCATTTGCAAGGACATGTCCGGCGCCAGCCATGGCGCATGCACATGCTTGGCGTCGAGCTTCGCCAGTTGCGGCAGGTAGCGCTTGATGAATCTGCCTTCGGGGTCGAACTTTTCAGACTGGGTGACCGGATTGAAGATGCGGAAGTAGGGCTGTGCATCGCAACCCGAGGATGACGCCCACTGCCAGCCGCCATTGTTGGCGGCCAGGTCGAAGTCGTTCAGGTGGCGCGCGAAGTAAGCCTCGCCGCGCCGCCAGTCTATGCCGAGGTCCTTGATCAGGAAGCAGGCCGTCACCATGCGCAGCCGGTTGTGCATGTAGCCAGTCTGGTTCAGCTGCAGCATCGCCGCGTCGACCAGCGGATAGCCGGTGCGCCCCTCACACCACGCGGCGAAGGCGGCGTCGGCCGCCTCGCCTTCTTCCCACGCGATGCGGTCGTACTCGCGCTTGAACGCGCCGCCGACCACATGCGGGTTGTGGTGCAGGATCATGAAATAGAAGTCGCGCCACACCAGTTCCGACAGCCAGACCGCCGCGCCTTCGCCGCCGGTGCCCGACTGTATCGCCTGCATCGCATGGCGCGCCAGCGCACGGATCGAGGTCGTGCCGAAGCGCAGGTGCACCGACAGGTAGGAGGGTCCCTTCACCGACGGATAGTCGCGCGTGCTGCCATAGCGCGCCATGCGCGGCAGGAAGTCGTCGAGCAGCGTCTGCGCGCCGCTCATGCCGGTCGGTATTTTCAGTGCGGCGAGATCGGCCGTGTCGAATCCGAGCTGCGCCAGCGGCGGCAG
>JACCDZ010067349.1_pt1 | contig 11178 bp, 24 predicted proteins | sample 7449551 | NCBI WGS metagenome assembly JACCDZ01 (sample SAMN15323452, study PRJNA562643) | freshwater metagenome | isolation source: river surface water | place: USA:Blue River Watershed | collected 2017-08-18
AGGGTGAAGTAAAAGATATCCCCATCTCCTGTTCAAATAATGCCCCTCTTTCAAATGTAAACAAGATGAAAAGAGATTTGAAAAAGAGGACTTTAAGCAATCGTCATTGCTCTTTAATTGGTGCTGCCATGAGAAATCGAATCCCAGACCGGGCGATTAACAGTCAGTTGCTCTACCTACTGAGCTATAGCAGCATATTACTAACTCTTTGGTGCGCTATAACGAAGCGTAAGAGTTATTCTTATTGGAAGCAAGTGTGGGTAACGCTCCCACCTAATCCAGATTATGAGTCTGGTGATATCACTTGACAATCGAACTTGCTATAAATATTTAATTGGTCGAGAATAAAAGATTTGAACTTTTACTAAGGCTTTAGAAGAGCCTTGTGCTTTCCACTACACCAATTCCCGTACATTTCTAAATTGAGTATCTATTCTATCATACTTTCCGTGGGTGTCAACCCCTGTTGAACCCCTATATTCGAAATAAATCAAATATATTTAAAATAAATATTGTTGTGGCTACCCTACCACGCCCAACAACCGAGAATGCAAAATCATTCCCCTCTCCACTAGCACAGGTTGCTGCACAGGCAACAATACTCTCCGAGGCAGCTTGCAATCACCTTATCCTCTTCGACCAGCAGTTGGTTTGCTGGATTTTGATAGATATGATTTATTCACATCCGTTACTCTCTATCGTGGAGCTACACGCTTCGGAAGCTAGGCAAGCTCTGAAGATACCCGACCAGCGGGAATTCGCAAGGTGTAATACGGAATAGCGTTGCACCAATCTAATACACAAGAATATTTTTTATTATGGTTTGATAGAACCAACAATGTTGGTGAAGTCAATGTCAGGAATCACCGACACCACTTCGTCTTCTTCATCATCAACTTTTTGTTTTGCAGGAGATTCTAACATCTGATAAATTTCTTTATATTCAGACAATATAGTTTTCGCAGCTGTCATCTGAACTGTGGCAGGAGTTTTTTCATCCTTCATCAGTTCTACCATTTTGGTTACAGCATCTGGTAAACTCTTTTCTAGTTTCTTCAGCAAACTTCTGAGTTTTGCATTAGGCGTTTGTTTGCGAGCCATTTCTGCAACAGAAGGTCTACCTTTAGGGTTTGGGCACACGCCCTTTACAAAAGCCATCTTAAATACCTTATCTATAACTCCGGCCTAATTATACCTTCAGAATTGATAATTGTCAAGCTTTATTTTGTATTATCTTCCAACTGGCCTGAAATAAACACCCCTGACCTGATTATAGGGTAATTCAGTTATGTCTCCGAAGGCATACCTACCAAAATCATCAACAAATAAATCTTCTACATCTAAAAAAACTAACCTATTACAAACTCTGCACAAATCTTCACATGAACCATCTGGTTTGTCTCTATTCATTTCCCTAGTATCTAAAATTATATCGCAACTTTTACATCTACTCATATATGATATTCCCTTAATAATTATTAATATTTTAATAGAAGTATACAAATAAATATAAATATTGTACTATAGTTATTTATTATATACTTCTTCTCTAATTGTAAGATATATTATTTTACTAATATATATGTTTTATATAATATAGTTTAATAGTATAAGTATATTTATATAAATAATAATACTATATATATTATTAATAGTATAAGTATATTTATATAAATAATAATACTATATATATTATTAATAAGTATATAGAATAACACAATTTTCCCAGTTGTCAAGCCCCCTTGAGTAAAAAAATATAAAATAATTTGTAAGTTCTTGATTTTGCTGTGATCTTGACTCTAATACCCTTTGCGAAACCGTTTCGTGGCGAACGGAGTGAGACTCAGAAACCATTAGTAAACGATCAGTAATCTTTCAGACCTTCTATAAGGCTCTATAATCAATTATTTATACACACCCTATGGGTAGGTTAGGGGTACATACTAAACGCCTCACAGAGAGCCTTGTAGGAGCTTACAGAGGTGTTTATAACCACTCACACAGGTGTTGATTATGTATTTTAAAGAAAGTGAAAATAAAGTTGTCTAAGGGTATTGACAAATAGACATTTGGTGGTAAGATAAATACGTGCTTCAGAAAAGAGGTACGAAAATTAATTAATAGGAGGATTTATGATTAAAGATATTAAGCAAATTGTCAACTCAAACTTCACCGTAGTGGTTGAAGAGCTTCAGAAATTGATTGAGCAAGGCTACAAGGTTGTTCTTGAGGGTGAAAGCCGTCCATACCACATGGTGCTTGGTAACTTCATCATCACCGTTGAGAAGATGGTTGAGAAGCCAGCAGAAGAGCCTGTAGTAGATGCTCCTGTTGTATTTGAGCCAATCATCAAAGAGGAAGCTGTCGTTGCACCAGAGGGTGTTGTAGAGGCTGTAGAAGCACCTGCTCCAACTGCTGCTAAGACAACGGCGAAGCGTAAATAATGGAAGACCTTGTGAAACGTGAGTGCATCAAAGTCATGATTGATCAAGGTCTTGAGGAAAGCGCATCCATCCTGAAAAATATTGGGTTGGATGCACCCTCCATTGACGAGATTGACAAAACTATCCTTGTGAACAGGATGTATGAAGTATGCGAATCTTCTGGGAAAGAGATTGAGTTTTGCGAAGAGTTTTTAAAGAGTGAAATTTACATCAGGTATTGTGACTCGATTAAAAAAATGACTGGTGTTATTTTTGAGAAAATGGAAGAAATGATGGGTGGAAATACAATTCATTAAGGAGAATATATGGGAGCTAGAGATAGGGCGTTTATACATGTTGTTGACGGGGAAGAAGTTTCTGTAAACAGAAAGCGTACAAGGGCAGATAAGTTCCCAAAACAATCAACAAGGGGAGAAGTTGAATGTATAGGGGTTAAATCATTCAACCTCAGTAAATGGCAAAAAGAATGCGTCGACATTATAGATAGTAATTTAATCACATTTGTTGATTCATCTGCTGGCGTAGGCAAAACATCTGCCGCATTATATTATGCGTGCAAATCATATCTGAGTGATGTTAATAAAAATATTGTGTTTATTAGAACTCCTGCTGAAATGGGTAAAGATAGAATTGGTTTTCTGCCGGGTGAAGCAAACACAACAGATAAACTAGGCCCACATTTTGAATCAACAAAATCATTACTTACTGATTTTATTGGGAAAGGAAAGATGGAAGCAGATGAAGGTAAGCGTATTATCTTCACAATACCAAACTTTGCATTAGGTAAGACATATGAGAATTGTATATATATCATTGATGAAGCACAACTATTGGAGCCGCTGATACTAAAACTTCTTCTTGAAAGAATTGGCCACAACACAACAACAATTGTACTTGGTGCAAGTGGTCAGTTGTATGCCGATAATGGGCATGGTCGAAACGCTCTGCGTGATGCAAAGTCAAGATTCTTTAATGAAGATGGTAGTAGTAAATATAACAACATTGGTTATTATAAATTTCCACTTGAGGCTTGTATGCGTAGTGATGTTGTAATTGATGTCATAAAGGCGTATGATAATGAGTGATAGGTTTGATACTGAATTAGAAGCATTTAATTCATATAAAAATAAAAAGAAAGAACTTGCAAAACAGTTAGCTTTTATGTATAAAGACGTTCTTGATAGTAGAGTATTTTGTATACTATCAAATATTAATATTGAAATTTATTTAAATAAATAAGGAGGGTTATTTGAAAAATCGAGGCGCAAAAAATGATAACGAACTAACAGGTTTACTCAGTGCTCCACAGGTGCTTACAAAAACATATGCAAACTCAGTAATTGATATTTACCTCGATGGTGAAATCACTGACCCTGATCGTTATCGTGAGGCATATCACGCACTATCCAATGCTGCTCCGCAAGATATTATTTTCTTGCATATCAACAGCGTTGGTGGTCGTCTTGATGCAGGTATTCAAATAATCAACCACATTAATCGTTGTGAGGCTCGTGTTGTTGGTGTGCTGCATATGGAATGCGCTTCTATGGCGTCTGCAATCGCACTAGCGTGCGATGATTGGGAACTGAATACATTCAGCACAATGATGATTCACAGCTGCTCATACGGAGCCGTAGGCAAGCAGAGCGATATCCTCTCTCGTGTGGAATTTAGCACTAAGTTCAACGAAGAGTTTATTCGTGAGACATATTCTGGCTTCCTGAGCGAAGAAGAGATTAAGGCTGTACTACGTGGTGATGATCTTTACTTCGGGTCTAAGCAGATTGACAAGCGTCTTGAAGCTTTTGTAGAATACCGATCTAATCATGAAGAGGAAGAGGTAGAAGAAATTCTTCCTGATGAAAAACCAATCCCTGTTCGCAAGCCGAGGGTTAAAAAAGAAGCAGTGTAGGAGGGTTTATGGAAAAAGAAATTAAAGTCACACGTTGCAATCTAAACGATATCGACCAAGACGGATTCAAGCCACCTGCAAAGTTTTATTTCATAAGCGCATTAGGTGATGCGGTGTATATCCACTGTCGTGACAGGGCAGATGCTGAAAAGTATATCACTGACCACTATGGTAAAGGGTTTTATAAACTTAGAACATCTAGCATAGAGAAAAACAAGGGTGATCTAACTTGTACAGGCAGTAATACGAGGCGAGGATTCTCGCCTAATTTGAAGGGGATTAGAGGATGAAAAGTAAACATATTAATGCTTATATGAAGTGCGCCTCCGTGTTTGCGGAGTGCTCTGTCGGGGAAAGGCTCAAGGTTGGTACGGTTATTGTAAAAAATAACAGAATTATCTCTTGTGGTTATAACGCTCTACCCGAACACATACACGGCAAGCTTGAAGGTGATGATGGTTTCACCAAACCAGAAGTGAGACATTCCGAAAAGAATGCTCTGATGGGTCTTGTGAAGTCATCAGAATCAGCAGTTGATTCAACAATGTTCTGTACTCACTCATGCTGTTATCTTTGTGCCGTAGACATAGTTGACTCAGGCGTGAAAGTGTTTTATTATAAAGACGAGTATCGTAGTGACGAAGGGATTAAATATTTAAAAATGAATGGTGTTGAGGTAGTTCATCTTATTGGTGATAAATGAGCTATCAATTAGACGAAAATATTCTTGGATGGTGGGAGAGTATACCGAAGAACGACAAACCATCTTTCCAAACACCAAGTAATATATTTGGGCAACGGAAAATATTTATACAAGAAATACCATCTAAAGCTTGCTTTAATTATTTAATGATGATAGGATTTCATTGTAATAACAATGGAGAAGTTATCATGTCGATACAAGAGGCAGATGGGTATGTTAATTTTCAAAAATCATTAATGGAGGAGTAAAATGGATAAAATTATTAATACTACTGAGTTGCAACAATTTAGTCTGATGCAGGCTATGTCAACTCTCGGATATCAGTTGATGCGAAATCCACAAGGGCGACACGCTTTTGTTAATTTCAACAATATGCGTTTTGGTAAGGGCGTAATTGCTGTTAGTACGGCTATTAGTTTGTACAACAACTACAAAGAGCTTGGCGTGTTCCTGAACGCAGACAAATATGAAATCAATCAGTTTAATGCGGCAAAGATTGTACGCCAAGTAAAGCTGCAATATAGCAGCAAGAAGAAAGCTTTTGTAAATACAGCATCCAGTTATGTAAAGTTTGTAGACCCTGTATACGAAAATCTCTTCCTAATTGATAAGGAAGACGAATAATGCTATTAAATGACGTAATGAATCATAATTATGAACACCTCTTTTATGAAGAGGATGTATCATCCGTATTCGGACATTCTTACATGTGTTTTAAATGTGAGAAGCTTACGTCATTGTATGTCTCTGTGAAGAAGGGCAGAGCAACTGCCCCCTACATAATTACAATGAGTGTAGATGGTGGAGCAAAGCGTGTCAATGGCTACCTTAATATGAAGTTTGGTGAATGCTACGGTGGTACTCGTAGATGGACACTAGAGTACGATCAAGTGGATGAATTGTTCCGGCTTCTGAAAGATATTGATGATGGATTGTGTTATGTGTATGGGGAGAAAAAGAAAAAGGGGATGGCGTGATGACTTTTGACGAGATAATCTGTTATAGGTTTAAACACCTTACACCGAAAAGATATCACTATCATAGTGAGGATGCGCATGCTTTTGTCTTCAAGAAACTAAAGACCTTTAGTGTAATAATATATAGGAATCAAAATAATATATCATTGTTTGGTAGAAATAATACAGTCACTCACGTTAGTTTAGAACGTGGTGCAAAGAGATTATATGGGTATCTTGAAATGTTGTTTGGTAAAAGGAGTAGGTATTTGTGGGTATTATATTACGAAGAACATGAAATGGAACACCTACTTAAAACGCTAATAGACATTGACAATGGAATTGATTACGTGTATGGTAAGGGGTGATGATGATAGAGGAAATGCGTTGTTATATAATTAGTGCAATTACGGATGGTGAGGGAGGAAAAATATTCTCTCAATTTATCGTAACCAGCACTGCTCCAGCCGAAGAGCTTGTAGAGAAGTTTACCGTGGCTATGGGAAAAGCTGGACGTAGAGTGCAAGGCAGTTTAATGTGTACAGGAGTGGCAAAGGAAGAGATTGCAAGGGTGTACAATGAGCTACACGGCAAAACACCCTCTTGTGTGGAGAAGACGGAGGGAAATATAGTGTATGTTGATTTCAACGGAAAGGTTCGGGGTTGAGGAAACAGCTATTGTCCAAAGAGCAATAAAGAATGCAAAGCTATATCGCTTCGCAGGTAAATGGATGATTGTTGGTGTTCCAGATGTTTCTAATAAAGACATACATAATGCAATTATTATGATATCTGGACAAGAAAAATATCCTGTAATATTTAACGATGAACAATTTGAACAATTACTATCAGTGTGTAAGTGTATGGAGGAATAATGAACTTTTCACTATTTGATACAGAGATTGTTGCATTATCCTCTACAGGAACAAATGCTTTATTTCGCCCATATGCTCTCCCTAAAAAATATAAAACAGAAACTCTTAATTTTTATAAATTGTACACTAACCATTACACAGAAAACTTTTCAACCGATATAGGGATAGCGTGGAATGTTAGTGTTAATGATGTTATGGTTATTGAAAACTTTATGAAAACATTACATGGAGAAGGAGAATTCAGAAGAACATTTTTCCCTCTTGGTGAACTATGCTATCTAAATTCTAAATGGTTTGGTTGGAAATGAAGGAGGAATTTACAGGATGACCAAGACAATTCCTATATGGGAGTGGACTAACGAATATTATACGACTACAGGGTTTGTTGTATACAAATCAGAAGTGAGTGAAGATGTTATAAATGCTCTATCTCTAGTGGCAACTAAACATAGATATACAGAAGGAGACCCAGACTGTGTATATGACTTTGAATATCACTTCCATGTTGACCCAGAACTAACAGAATACACGCTCTCAATCCTTGAGCTAATTGGAGAAGTAGTACATGGAAAATGGACATCATCAAAACATGACACAGTGTACAGAGATTAATGTAATACACGTAAACGAAGAGACAGGGGAGGTTATTCTAACCCAGCCATTAGATGAATATATATCTGAATGGAGAGCTTCCTATGTCTCAGAATATCCCATATATTCAAACAATCAACATACAGCTACATCCACAAAGGAACTAAAGAAGTTATGCTCTGACAGCTCTAGGAATGTAAAAGGAGATACAGGATATATCCTAGACTTCCTAATGGATGGTGATCTTACAAAGACAGAAGCAAAGATTATATTACACCTTTGTAAAAAAATAATAGTGTGGAACTACGCAACAACAACATTAACAGAGATTCAAAATATCGCATCCCTCAGTACAATGAAACAAACAAAGAATGTATGGAAGTCATTACAGGACAAAGGGCTACTCACTGTCGTGAGTAATTCCTTCGATGATTATGGCTACACCCGTATATTAATACAAATACACCCCAAGCTTTATTGGGAAGGACGTTTCTCTGCATGGGCAATCCAAGCAAACCGTTCTATCAAAGCATCCCAATACATGTATGAGAGCTATGAATAGCTATAAAAAGCTATATCAAAATATTCCAATGGAAATGGCATTTCCACTCATACCCCCTCTAGCCCTTTAAAATCAACCCCCCCCTTCTGCCCATACTTAATATATGTGGGCATTGACGCTCTTAATTGGCGTATCCTCCTTTTTTCTAAAAAATAAAAGCCCCTCTTGACACTTCCAGAATTGTGTGCCCCCAAAAATATATCTACATGGAGGGACGCCCCACAATTGAACCATTCATAATCCAGCAAACCAACTGCTGGCTTTATGCACGCCTTATCTGACGCAACAGTTGTCATTTTCCTTGTATATAGCAATGAGTGTTTTTATAATTTATAGCAATGGGTGTTATTTTTTGAATCTATAGCAATAGTTGTTATTTTTTGAATCTATAGCAATGGGTGTTTAGCCAATAGCCAAACCCAATTTTTGAGCTCATCACAATTCTAAAATATCGTCAAGGGTGATTTCAAAAAAGAACACATTTTTTGATTGACAATTCTAGCAAGGTATGAATGGACAGCTTTAATAGATTGCAGTCAAATTATTGTCGCCATCATGCAAAATAATAAATTATTGCCCGATTGAGTGCAGATGGCATGATGCTTGCAACAATTGCTTAACAATATACGTGATTTATGCGTGATTATTGATTAAATTGTAACAATTCGACAGAAACAGTCAGATTGGCACGATTTTTTCCGAAAGCCTATGCAATAGGATTTTACCTTGCCAAAAGTCAATTCCCTTTGAAAGCCTCTAGAATGCTTGCTATACGTTGATTGCACTACATGCCTCGCCAGTGTATTACCTTGCCAGTGAAAGCCCCTTAGAACGTAAAACAGGGGGCTTGCCGGGCATGTTCGGATTGTTTCTTATGCATGTTCTTATTGTTATCCGAACGCCTGAATATATTCTTCAGATTGGAATTGCGACCATAACCTCACCTTATGTTTTAAGTATATATACGCTTTGAGTTGCTTATATATTCCATGTTGTCTGTGTTTTATATCGGTATATCCATATATTATAAAGCCTGATTCTGATTCGTAATAACATGCTGAAACGGCTTTACCGTCTTTATATATAACAGTTCGCTGTCTTTTCTTATTATTTGATATATAGGTTTCAATTATATATTCTCCAAATATATCTACTGATTCATATATTTCGAACGCGGTATTTATTAAAGACGGGCAATTATTGATCGGATTGAGTATATTCTCATTCATTATATTATGTCCCTTTAATCCACTGTTGAACGTCATAATTGATAATCCTATTAATGCAATTGATAATCCTATTAATGCACAGCGATAATAATATTCACTCCCTTAAAACTAGACAATCCGCATGCATGGCCTTTTGGCGTGCATGAATTACATTGACCCGGGCATGTAAATGCATTTTTACCGTATGCATTCCGCAATGCCTTATTTGTTTCAGGCTTGCCATGCTCAGAGCTTGTAACTTTACGGCCTAGGCTAACGGCTTCGAACGTTCCACGTACAATCGGCAAGGATTGAACCCGTGCTATTGTCACGGAATCAGCATTATGCCCACCCGATATATTCAGCAAGTAATTATCGGCCCAAGGTTTACCTGATGCATTATATGCCAGTAACAGGCTGAAACTTTTGCTATAGCCATATGCCTTAATTGTCTTATTTGTGGACAGTAGGGATTGCCAGAACTCCACGTCAGATACGCTTGAAAAGTCACCGTCAACGTACAGACGAAGGGTTGCATTGTCTGGAATGGCGAAAAAAGCGCGAGCAATTGCAGGCCGATAAAAACGCATAAGAACCGCGGATTGAGCTTGACGCATATATGCAGCAGGATACCGCCATGCTGAGAAAGAATAACAAAAGGATATGCAGTCCCCAGCACCGGGACACGTAACGCCCGGTAATGTGCTAAATGCTGCAATATGCTCACCGAGTTTAGAATTACCTGCAGCGAACACTTTAAATTCCGGGCTACCGCTAGAAACTACATTCAAAAGTTTTTTAAAGTTAACTCGCCAACCTTTGCTATCAAATAATGGATTTTCAATAATTGCAGATATTGCACTTTCTATATCAAATAATGTGCCTGTTTGAACAATAACGGCCAATTCTTGCAAAGCTTGAAACTTGGTGGCGGTGGCGGAAAAGGTCTTAATTATCATGATGAATTACCTATAAAGGAGAAGAGAGAATTTAAAACAGTTTAAAACAATTTTAAAAGGTTCCACGTTTTTTCTTTTGATTGTAATGATATTGAGATTCAGTAGGCTTGCGACCCATATCGTCATAATCACCATTATCGTTATCATCACGCCTTTTGGTTGGCGCTTGATTGTTGCGCTTGTAGTAATTCATTTTATCACCCGCTTAATATTGAAAAGGCATACAACATCGGAATCCGGAATACTTTGCCGCTTATTGTTATATGCAGCATAAAGCATACTATTAACCTTCACGTTATGGAATGCAATTCTATATGCAGTCGCCTTGTGATGATATCCGTTCGGATTGCCAACAATAACGCCATTTGTATCATATATAAAGAATTTGAGCATGTTAAATACTCCACAAATTGGATTTCGACATGTTATGCCGTTTTGATTGTTGCTGTGCATGGCATTGGATCATCTTTAAGAATGAAAATCCTACGCTGGCGTACCATTCATCTGATGGGCGTTCGCACGATTGATAATAAATACAGTCGCACAGCGCCACGATATCGGCATATGAATACCGGCCGACAAACTCATTATCTGAAAAATCCTTTTCAGTGAATTTAATAAGGCGTGTTTTTTCTTTATAACGAAAATTTACACTCTTTACATTTTCGCGCTTTAACTCATTGGCCACTGTTACCGGGCAAGCGCCCAAGGCATCGGCTGCAAAAGAGGAGACAATTTTAAATTGTAAATCCGAACAAATAAATGCACTCATTTTCAATAATCCTCCAGCATGGCAGCGACGGTGGTACGCTCTTCTGTAGTAAAAAAGGCGCTTATCTGACGGCGAATTGCACAACATGCGTCATAAGTGGCGAGAGCTTTCCGGCTGTCTTGATCATATCCGTATTCATCACACCATTGATCGAAAGGTTGTTCAGCCCCTTGTGTATCCAGTATCAAACTATACA
>JACCDZ010300620.1_pt1 | contig 11173 bp, 7 predicted proteins | sample 7449551 | NCBI WGS metagenome assembly JACCDZ01 (sample SAMN15323452, study PRJNA562643) | freshwater metagenome | isolation source: river surface water | place: USA:Blue River Watershed | collected 2017-08-18
ACATTAAAGAAAGAGCAAGAGCGTATCGTAGAATACTTAACTAAACGTATCAATAAGAAACCAATTGATGTATTTGTAAGCTCAGATTCAGTGACGATTGAAATTTATGATAATGCGATTCATGATAGAGACTCAGTATCTATCATATTCAATAATCGTATTGTTGTAGACAAGCAAGAATTAAAGGTGAATAAACCAATCAAATTCAAGCTGAAAGTAGACAAGAACAAGAAGTTCAACGAAATGATTATGGTAGCCGAGAATTTAGGTGCTGAACCTCCAAATACTGCTGTCATGTTTGTAACAGAGAAAAATGGCAGAAGACAACAAATTATGCTATCTACCGATATGTTACACAATGAGGTGGTTTACTTCATAAGGATAGGAAAGGAATAATAAATGTGTTTTATATGATAAAAGACCCTGTTCGCAGGGTCTTTTTGATTTTTTAAACTATTAATGCTGTATTTTCATTTTTTTATAATATGTTAATTTGTTGAATATGGTAGAAGTGATCTACTTAGGTGGCGTATTTTGTGCTTTTTTAACAGTGTATGTGTTATTGTTTAAAAAAGATGCTTTAAGGTCTTACGCGGATTATTTATTAGCTACATTTTTTGTATTTGAAGCTTGGGCTGTAATCATCTATTTGTTAATTTATTCTGGATGGATTACTAACGTACCACATTTTTATAAAACAGCTGCCCCGTTCAATTTTATCTTCCCAGTACTTACTTATTTATATGTTAGAGCTGTTTTGTACAACGAAAAAGGGTTTTCTAGAAAAGATATTTGGCATCTAATTCCATTTGTAGTTTTTATTATTAATTACCTGCCCTTCTTTATCCTTCCAACTCAAGTAAAATTGGACATTGTTAACGCAACAACAAAGGACCTAAATCAAGCCTATAAATACCAGGCGGGATATATTCCAGAAGAATTAGTTTATTTATTTAGAATATTCCAAACCTTGGTTTATTTGGTTTTTCAATGGAAGCTTATTATAAATTACAAAAAATATAATAAAAACGCATTAATTGAAAACCAAATCAATGCAATTGTAAAATGGTTGAAAATATTTACATGGGCATCTACTTTATTTGTAGTTGCTTTTATTGTTTTATCCTTAATTGCAATTGTATATCATTCAATTAATATTCAAGGGTTACTAAATTATGTACCTGGTATTTTGATCTCAGGTAGTTTTTTGATTATTAGTAGTTATTTAGTGACACATCCAATAATTCTTGACGGACTTCCTTTTATAAAGTATAAAGACATTGAAAAAAATGAGTTGAATGAAGAAGTAACAAAATTGCCGTTTATTAAAGGCGATTTTGCGTTAGAAATTGCTCAATTAGAAACTTATCTAGTAAAAGAAAAACCGTATTTAAAAAGTAATACTACTATCGGTCATTTAGCCGTTGGTTTAAATATTCCTATTAGAGATTTATCATATATAATAAATAATTATTATAAAATGAGGTTTAATGATTTAATCAATTCATATAGGATTAAATATATAACAGATAAATTGGACAAGGTTTTTATATCCACTTTTACAATTGAGTCTTTAGCAATTGAAGCAGGATTCAATTCAAAAACATCCTTTTATAGAGCATTTAACAAAATTTATAAATGCACCCCTAAAGACTATATTGATAATTTAGCCATCAATAAGGAGCATATAATTACTTGATTATGCAGTTTGTAGTTTCATTTTACTCAAAATGAAACCTAATCATTGGATCCATTTTGAGTATTTATTCTATCTATCAATAAATTTACGCTATTACAATAGTCGAATTTTATGTACAGGATAGTTGTCATATTTATATTTACTTTAATATCATTTATTGGATATAGTCAATCAATTTCTCCCAAAACTCAAAATATTGGTGGTACACTTGGCACTCAGAATGCCTATTCTTTAACTTTTAGTGTTGGTGAAATGGTTTCTACAACCAATTTTATTGGTTCTAACAGTTTTTCTATTAGTTCTGGTTTTCTGCAGTCCAATACTCCTTTAGTTACAGGTATTCTTGACTTACAGATATTTGGCTCTACTACAGTTCAAATTTCACCTAATCCTACATTTCATGACATCACTATTAAAGCTAATGCATTAAAGAGTGGGGAATATTTTATACAAATTGTTGATGCTGCATCCAATATTAAGTATGCAGATAAAATAATGGTTAACTCATCTCAATTAAATAAAACTATTTCAGTAGAACACTTGGTGCAAGGGGTCTATTATTTAAGATTGAATATCAAATTATTGAATGGTAATTCAAAATCTGGTTTATATAAATTTATTAAATTATAATTTCTAATGAGGAACATTTTATTATCATTTTTTATCTTACTTATTCATTTTAATGTTACTGCACAGAATGGTTTGAATTTTCAAGGGGTAGCTAGAAATCCATCAGGTGTGATTTTGGCATCTCAAAAAATTACATTAAAGTTTTACATTTTATCTGACCTTAATAATGGTACAGTAGAATTTGCTGAAACTAGACTTGTAAATACCAATGCACAAGGTATATTTTCTATTATAATAGGGGATACTGGTGCTATAAATTCAGTTGGTAGTTTTAGTAATATTGCATGGAAATTAGGGAATAAATTTCTTAAAGTCGAAATGGATCCTAATGGTGGTAATGCGTTTGTTGATATGGGTACTACTCAGTTACAAAACGTGCCATATGCCTATTATGCAAAAGGCGTCAATGCTTCCAATATAGATGGAGTTTTACCTATTTCTGCAGGTGGTTCTGGTGTCACTAGTTTAGCTCAATTAAAAAATAATTTATTATTAAACTTTGTTAATAATACTGCTGATTTAGAAAAGCCAATTAGCTTAACAACACAGAATGCTTTAGACTTAAAAGCTAATATTTCTGATCTTGATTTGAAAGCTTCGCTTGATGCTCCTGTATTTACTGGTGTTGTTAGTGGAATTACAAAATCTATGGTAGGATTAGATAAAGTTAATAACACTGCTGACATTGATAAACCAATTTCGATTCTTGTACAATCCGCTTTGGATACTAAAGTTGAAAGTTCCACATTTTCTACTTCATTAAATTTAAAAGAAGATATTACAAACAAATCAATAACTACTGACCTTGGTGGATTAGTTCCTAGTGATGTTTTGTATCCTTCTCAAAAAGCTGTAAAATCTTATGTTGATGCACAAGTAGCTTCGGGTGGAGTTGCAGATGGAGGTATAACAAATGTAAAAATCGCTAATAATGCTGGGATTCCTTTTAGCAAATTAAATATAACAAAATCTGATATTACAAATTTGGGTATACCATCTACAACTGATTTAACATCTTATAATGCAGGAAATGGATTGGCATTAACTGGCACTACTTTTAGTGTTGCAAGTAATGTTTTAACTTCTAATTATACTGGTGTTGTTAATATCAACGGGTCAAGTTTTGCTATAGATAATAATACTGTATTTGTGAGTGGTATTAACCATAATGTTGGTATTGGCACAAATACACCTATTTCAAAATTAGAAGTTAATGGAGCTGCAACTAATGCAACCGCACATAATGCAAACTCATCAACATTAATAGATTTTTCGTTAAGTAATCTTGCATATACATCAGCGTCTGCAGGTTTTTTTACTTTGAATAATATAAAAGATGGAGGTACTTATACACTTGCTGTTCAAGGTAATACGAGTGGCACATCTTCATTTGAAAGTAATGGATTTACATTTTATTCAACCAATAATGGTGCAACTTCATCGAATAAACAAACTTTATACACATTTATAGTAATGGGTTCAAAAGTTTATTATTTTATGACTACTGGTTTCTAATTTTTTTTATGAATATACGAAGCGTATTTTTTTTACTGTTTTTTACTGTTATCAATTATAATGTAAATGGTCAATTTGTTGGAATGCCATACATTGTAAATGTTTTTCCTAATCCAATTATAAATTCATTTTCTAGTAATGTAATTACCATAAATGAAGGTGGATCAACCACTATTTTGCCAGATTTTATACAAGGAACAGCAGTGGTTGATAATGGAGTTGGAATCGTTAATTCGGGTATTGCATATACAGTATCCCCATTGGTAACTACAACCTACACATTAACAGTAACAAATTCAGTTGGAAAATCAATTTCACAATCTATTACTATATATGTGAACACTCTAATCATTAATTCTCATCCCATAAATATTACAGTTAATTCAACTGAGTATAATTCATTAACAGTGACTGCAACTGGTTCTGGTCTTTTGTCGTATCAATGGTACAGCACTACTGGAATTATGCCAGATTATACAAGTGATACTTATAGAAGCAATTTACCTGGTTCATTTTACGTGATTATTACAAGTACTTTAAATGGTGTTAGTAAAAGTATTACAAGTGATATTGCAACAGTTACCCATAATGGACTTTCAATTACTACACAACCAAATAGTGGAATGTTTGGATCTGGTGGTTTATTTGAAATGAATGTAATAGCTTCTGGTTCCGGCACATTATCCTATCAATGGTTCAAAGGAACTGATGCAATTTCGGGTGCAAATTCACATACCTATTATGCGAATAATGAAGATGCATATTATGTAGAAGTTACAAGTACTTTAAATGGTGTGTCTAATACGTTAAGATCTAATGGTGTATATGTTTCGGAAAATAAAGTTACAATAACTAGCCAGCCACAAAATGCCTATTTTACCACTGGTTATTCTACTACTATAAATACTACATACACTTATATTGGCGGTGCAAGTTTGAATTTCCAATGGTACAATAGTGATGGTGCTATTATTGGTGCAACCAATGACAATCTGACTGTAACCTCTGCAGGAGATTATTATTTAGTGATTTCTAGTCAATTAAATAGTACTACTGGAACTGCTACTTCAACAATTGCCACAATTACTGAAGTGCCAGCTCCAGAGATTGTAAGTTTTAATCCAAATTCGTACGTTATTACATTAGGTGGCTCTACCACAATCACGCCTAATTTTAGGGGTTCAATTGGGATTATCAATCCTGGAAATATTAGTGTAGTGAGTGGGCAGGTTGTGAGTCTAAATCCTGCAGTTTCTACTCTATATACATTGACTGTTAGTAATTTAGCCGGTACCCAAGCTAGTTTTCAAACAAATGTGAATGTTACAACAGGTACTTTTACTTTAACGAGTGGTCAACTTGCATATTCTAAAGATTATTCCAAATCAATTCTTTTAGATAATGGGAAAGTGTTAATTGCAAGCGCATATAATAGTTATGCAACTGCTGCTGAAGTTTATGATCCTTCATCACAGACTTTTAGTAGAACTTCAAATGATATGTCTTCAGCTGGAAATGGAAGAACTTATGGGGAAGCTGTTAAATTACAAAATGGAAAAGTTCTTTTTGTTGGTGGTTTGAACTACACAAAATCTGCTGAGATATATGACCCTACCACTAATCTTTTTACTCTAGCAAATGGTTTAGCATTAAGAGGTAGGCAACGTTTTACTACAACACTTTTAAATAATGGGCAAGTATTGATAACAGGTGGTTATGATGGAACATCTGATAATGCAACATCTGAGTTGTATGATCCAATTTCTGAATCATTCAGATCAACTGGGAATATGATGTCAAAAAGATCTGATCATACTGCTACAAAATTAAATGATGGGACTGTCTTAATAGTTGGTGGCTTTGGAGTAGGTGGTGCTACTGGTATCTCGAATACCGCAGAAATTTATAATCCTATTACTGGAACTTTTACTAGGACAACAGGAAATCTAAATAAAGTTAGGCAACAACATACTGCTACTTTATTAAATAATGGCAAAGTACTTATTGTAAGTGGTGTTACAAATAGTGGTAGCGGAAATTTTGCAACTTCTGATGCAGAATTATACGACCCTGCAACCAAAACATTCACTTTAATAAATATGCCTTCGGGAAATGGTAGGTTATTTCATCAAGCTACTTTGTTAGCTAACGGTAAAGTATTAATTACTGGTGGTACAACATCTAACTATCTAGTATCTTATGCTAATGGTCTTGTTTTTGATCCAATTACTAACACTTTTTATACTGAAGCTAGTTCTATGATTTATTCTAGAAGATTTCATACAGCTTGTTTATTGAATGATGGTTCTGTACTAATAGTTGGGGGTTATTCTCCACAAGGCGGGTATACGAAAACCGCTGAAATTTTTAAGCCTGAATAATTTGACATTTCTCCAATAGAACACTTCATCATACAAAAACTTTGTTGTAGCTTCGCAGCTTATTATATCAGATTTATGAAGCGAATTGAAAGACATAGAGCAATTTTAGGGGTAGACGATAAAGCCACTTTAGGTGATTTAAAGAAGGTGTATCGTAAGATTATGATGGAATGGCACCCTGATAAGTTCCAGGACAGTGACGAGGCTAAAAAAGATGCCGAAGTTAAGTCTGCTAAATTAATTGCGTCTTATCACTTTTTAGTGAGTGTACATCCTGAAACACATGAAGCAACAAAAGATGCCTATAATGCAACTACTTCTGAAGCTAGTATCAATGATTTTGAATTTAAATCTGAGATTCTAAGAGTTGAGTTTTCAGACGGATCTGAATATGAATACTATGGTGTTCCAAAAGCGATCTATGTTAAATTAGTGAACGCTGATACACCTGACCGTTTTGCAAGACGTCATATATACAATACCTATTTGTACAGAAGCACAAGTAAGATAGTTGGAGGGTAGTTATTAAAATAGACCTTTTTAATGATTCCATATTTTTCTAATGTAAGAATCACTGAGGCCTGTTACTTCAGAAATTTCTTTTGCAGTTTTCCCTTCTTGTCTTAGTGCCTTCACTTTTTCATAGCGTAATTGCTGAATTAAGTCACCCGGTTTATTGGGTGAAAGTAAACTATAAACCATTGAATTATTTGTGTTAAAATGATCTACAATTGATTTTAATGAGGCAATTGGTAAGTGCTCGTTGATATATGATTCAATTACTTCTCTATTAAGTTTGGTTTTGGATTCACCTTTATTTGATATTGTAATTTGTGATTGAATATTTTTAATTCTTCGTTTATATATAACCATTACCACAATTAAAATGAGTATTAAAACAATAATTAAAAAGAAATACCAAATTGGGATTGTTGGAACCTCTTCTGACGATAACATTTTAATAGTACGTGCAATAATGGTATCCATTTGACTAAGGTCAATAATATATAAACCATTGATACTTCCTGCATATAATTTATTCTTATCAACAAATAATGCTTTTTTATTGAATTCCACTCCGGGGATAAGTGGGTAAATTTTATTTTCATTCTCACGAAATAGGAACAATCCTTCGTCTGTGCTTATAACAAATGCATCTTCCGTAATACTGAGCATGGTATGCGCTTTTTGAAGCGGTATGATTTTGTTGTATTTGCCATCACCCTTTTGAAAATGTAACCCATTTGAGCTAAGTAAGTACTTGGTTCTTAATTCAATTTTTCCGTCTACAATGTATTCATCTATAGCCCCTTGGTTGACCACTTGATTATTTGAAAAATTGATTGAGTATAATGTTTTTGCATTTGAAAAATAAAGGGTGTTGTATAATTTGTCTTCATCCAATAATTTAATATCGGCTTTTTCAGAACTTTTAAATATTTCTGTCACCTTCTTAAGGTTGCTATCAAGAATTGCTATTTGATTGTCAGATGCCACTACATATTGCTTTATTTTTTCTATATAACGAATGTCTCGAGTGGGTAAGGTGTTAAAATTGTCAGGTAGTTTTTGGACAATCAGTTTATTGCCCATTTGAATATCTGATATATTAAAAATATCTAATCCGTTAGTGCACATAAATACTTTTCCATTGTATTCACGTATATATCCATCAGTAAAATTGGAAACTGGACGTCCTAAAAGTTGATTATGATAATAGATACCAGAATAGGTGCCAGTAAAGTTTGAAGAAATACTTCGAATACTATGATTCCTAAATCGATAGGCATAGGGTAGAATTTCATATACATGCATTCTTCCCCCAGATGTGATATAAAAGTATCGATCATTACCTACATGGTATTCATCCCTCTTTTCAGTAGGGAAGGGTAACATATGAGACATTGAGCTTTGTTGATGATATTTTACGCCATTTGAATCTATTTCTACTTTGCCCAATTTATTAATCATTAAGTAGCCTTTCTGGTCATTCATCTTAATGGGTGTTGCTTCTTGGAATTGATACATTCCGTCTGAACTACCTGCATAGATTTTCCCTTTCCAATCTTTGACTACATTATAGTAAAATGGTCTTGAATAGATTGTAAATAGAGATGTATCTCGCAATTGTGCGCTAGATAATTGACAAATTAGAATGCCAAATAGGATGGTTAATGAACTTTTGAACATATTTTAATTTCTTAAAATTCTTGTAAATATAACGTCAAATACGAGATGATATTTATGAAAAAATCAATTACGGATAAATATTATCACAAAATTGGATAAAATTATTGGAATATAATTAATAGAACAAACCTCATAAATATTGAAATGTAGCATAAAAATATATATAAGACTATAAAAATATGTTTGCGTGAATTTTAAATAATCAAAGTTTACAAAACATACTACTTATGTCAAAAATGAAGATTTACTACCTAGTACTATTTATGTTAATATGTAGTCAAGTATCTTTTGCAAATAATATTTCAATAGCTAATGTCTCTTTAACTAGTAAAAACACAAGTGCAGGTACTGATAATGCTGCTAATTTTAGATTTGTACAATTTGATATTAGCTGGGAAAATAGTTGGAGAACATCTTCCGCTCCAAATAACTGGGATGCAGCTTGGGTTTTTATGAAGTATCGCCTGAATGGTACTGGAGATTGGAAACATGCCAATTTTAATGCTGGAGCTGGTCAAACGGCTCCTGCAGGTGGAGTCATTGACGTGCCCGCTGATGGGGTTGGTGCATTTATTTACAGGTCAGCCGATGGTTCGGGTACTTTTTCCTTAAATGCTGCACAATTGCGTTGGAATTATGGATTCAACAATGTTTTGGATAATGATGTGGTTGAAATTAAATTATTTGCAATAGAGATGGTGTATGTACCACAGGGGAGTTTCAATCTTGGATCTACCGGTACTGAAGATAATGGACTCACAAATGGTTCCTGGACATCAGGCGCTTCTGTTAGACTTAACATTACATCAGAAAATGCACTAAATATTGAAAATACTGCTGGAAATCTTTGGGCAACAACAGGGACTATTAGTAATCCAATTGGTTCTGTTGGTGTTCTTCCTGCAGCATACCCAAAAGGATATGCATCATTTTATTGCATGAAATATGAAACATCTCAAAAACAATATCGTGATTTTTTGAACCTATTATCATACACACAACAAGCAGGTTTAATGATTATAGCACCAACTTCTTTACCTGGTTCTGGTGTTTTAAGAAATACATCACCTTATTATAGAAATGGGTTAGTAATAGCTAACTCAGGTATTAATTCATCTAGACCAGCCGTAATAGCGTGTGATTTGGATAGAGATGGGGTATTCAATGAAGATAATGATGGTGAAAATATTGCATGTAATTTTTTATCCTTTAAGCAAGGGATTGCATATTTAGATTGGTCAGGACTTAGACCAATGACAGAACTTGAGTTCCAAAAAAGTTGTAGAGGTACTGCAACTAATGATTATCTCAATTTTTTTGTAATAAATTCCAGTACTGCGATTACCAACCAACCATATACGCTCGTTAATAGTGGAAGATCAGATGAAAATATTTCTAATTTATCTAATGCAAATTTTCACTATTCTTCAACAAAAAACACAACTGTAACTGAACAAGGGCCATTTCGTACAGGAATTTTTGCATCATCAACAACATCTAGCTTTTTCCAAGCAGGTGCAACACCATTAGGCATTATGGAAATGGGAGGGAATTTAGTTGAACAAGTAATCAATCTAGTTGCCAATGAAGGCAGGGCTTATGATGGTTTAAATGGAGATGGCAATCTCGCTTCCAATGGTTTAGCAAATGTCTCAAATTGGCCAGTTGGAACATCTAACCCAAAAGCGTATGGTACTAAAGGCGGAGGTTGGAATAGCTTTTTATGGACTGAGTTGAGAATTGCAGACCGTAGTCAAATTATATCTGGTATAACTACTTCTACCTTAGAAAATGCAGGAATCAGGGGTGTACGGAGACCTAATTAAATATTCTTGTCAATAAATATTCAGTACTAATAATCAATCATTATATGTCATTATCTAAACGGTTAAATTTAAGATTAGTTGCATTTATAACCATAATTTCACTATTTGCGTTTTCAATAAATTCTTTTTCTCAAACGATTTATTTTTATCGCGGTGGTTCGGGTGGAGGTTACGCAATGAATGCCTATTCTGCAACCCCTCAATCACCCAATATAATTTCATATATATCCGGAAATGGTCAAGTTTCAATTAATTTCAGTCCAGGTATTGAAGGAGAGTCTCAAATTACAAATTATGAATTTAGTATTGATAATGGCTCTACTTGGATTACTTCCAATCCGTCAATAACTTCCTCCCCAATTATCATCACGGGATTGACAAATGGTACATCATATCCAATTAAAATTAGAGCTGTTAATTCATATGGCTCAGGTTTATCTAGTTCTGTAATAAATGCTATCGCGGGTTTACCTTCTCCTCCAACCAATTTAACTGCTACTCCTAGTAATGGGCAAGTTTCGCTTTCCTTTACTGAGGGTTCCAATGGCGGTTCTGCAATTACTAATTATGAATATGCAATAAATGGTGGCACATTTACAAGTTGTAATCCAGTTGATAATACATCTCCAATAGTGATTTCGGGTTTAACGAATGGAACGCAATATACTTTCCAATTAAGAGCAGTAAATGCAATAGGTTCAGGAACCTCAAGTGGATCAATTACAGCAATACCTATTGCAACAGCACCTTCTTCTCCTACAAATCTTTCTGTAACACCAGGTAATGGTGAATTATTTATCCATTACACTGCTGGATCCGATGGCGGATCGGCCATCACCAATTACATGTATTCTATCGATAATGGAGCTACTTGGACTACTTCAAATCCAGCTGTAGCAATGACTCCTGTACCGGTAAAATATCTAACCAAT
>JACCDZ010263979.1_pt1 | contig 11172 bp, 10 predicted proteins | sample 7449551 | NCBI WGS metagenome assembly JACCDZ01 (sample SAMN15323452, study PRJNA562643) | freshwater metagenome | isolation source: river surface water | place: USA:Blue River Watershed | collected 2017-08-18
AACCTCGATTTTCAGGTGGTATTTAACCACCATCAAATCGTTGCCTTTGGCAATATAAAAATTAATTCGCAAGCTCATATCTTATTTAATTGTGGGGTTAAGCCCCCACACGGCACAAATTAAATAAACACACCAAATAAAAAATAATACTGTTTCTAATAAAGTTATCCCTTTTAACCAAGGCGCGAGGAGATTTTTCTTAAACTAAGATTTAAACCGCGTTATAAGAACCATCTAGCTCTCATAGCTCGTTTATATGGGGATTCGACGAGCTCACCCCCATACCCCCGTAATAAATTGCTTAAATTAACGGAAATAATTTATCTAGAAATCAGTTCATTGATGATTGTTTTAAAAAATTGCTTAGCAGTTAAACATTAGAATTTAATTTAAGCTAAATTTTAGGTTGTTTAAGAGGTTTTTATTGACTAACACATACCGATACATCACCAATGAAATTTAAAACGGTTAAAACGAATAAAAAAAGCCCCAATAAAAACTGGAGCTAAGAAAAATTTCTAAAAAAACACTTTCGTACATAAAAAATTTTAAATTTGTCTTAAAAAGACATTACAAAAGTAAAAATTGCAAAATATTTGCAAATTGGTTTATATTTTTTGAATTCCTATAGGGACCAGCGGGCACATTTGAACAGAAACTTACGGTTTTGAATTTATCCTAGATATTATAACCGTAATTTATTATTTGGCTCCTTTGTCTTTAATGAAATAAATTCCGTTTGGCAGGATATGCGTAAAGGGAAGATGCAGTTTTAAAATTATCCTAAAAAAGTTACCCAGCCCCATATTCATATAAGTTCGGCTATACATCACGGGGCATGTCCCCGTGATTTTCGCTATGCCGTTAGTTTCTATTTGCCTGAATATTCAGCATATACAAGCAGCCCCATCACCATCACAATGTATTCATCATTCAAATCGTAGCACATATATTAGTTATTTAGTTTCAGAGCCAAATACGGTTACAAAATACCGCCACGAATTATCATCAGCCAATATCGACAAATCAGACCTTAATAGAGTAGGGCAATATTTTGAGTTAAGATCAACAGATATTGCTGATGACTATAAAAAACATAATCAGCGCTCTATGCAAAAAAATACCAAGCTTTACCAAGAAGCAGTTATTAGCTTTGGGCGTGAATGTTTTGAACAAAATAACCAAGATGATATCCTGAAAGCTACTGAAGATTTTTGTAATGATTTTGAGCAAAAATATAAAGTTAAGGTATTAATGTCTAGCTTACATCTTGATGAAGGGCATAAAGACAATGATGGCAAAATACAGCACAATTACCATACCCATCTATTAATTGAAAATTACAGCTTTGATACACATAAAACAGGAATGAGGAAGGTTGACTATCGAAAGTTGCAAACAGAATTAGCGGAAAGTTTTGAACACTTAGGTTTTGTTCGTGGTGATCCCGAACGTAAAACCCAACGACTAGAACACCGTGAATATCGCGAAATGATGGAACAGAAAAGACAACTTGAAAAAGAAATATACCTTGACCATTACGAGCCTTTATACCAAGACCATGAAAAGCTATCAAAAAATTATGATAATCTTAAAACACAAATTCAGCCTTTAGTAAATCAAGCATTCGAACTAGCAAAAGAGCAAAATCAAGAAATTAAAACCTATGATGACGTTACTAGGCTGATTAAGGAACGTCTAGAAAAAATGGAACAGGACTATAAAAAGGCTAGACAGGAATTAAAAGACAGCAAGGTAGCTAAACAGCGTGACTATCAGGAGTTAAAGCAAGAGTATGACAAAGCCAGAGAAACGTTAGAACGCTTACTTAAAAAGGAAATCACCAGCGCCAAACAGCAGGGATTTAAGCTCTACGAAGAAAAACTGGAACAGCAAAATAGCAGCATAGCTAAAAAAACCTTGCTCAAAGCAATCGAAAAACCGGCAATGCCATTAACTGTAAATAACCAGTTGTCAAACACAACGCTAGACAACATTAGCCAACTACTTGAGATTAAGCAACGGATAGAGGAAAAGCCAATTATCCAAGAGGTAATTATCAAAAAAGAAGTAGTTATTGAGGTGCCAAAGACCGTTGAAAAAATAGTCGACAAGATTATCGAGAAGCCCATTATCGTTAATGTTGATGAGAATAAAAGACTTAAAACCGAATTAGATGCAGTACAAGCTGAACTAATTGAGAGTAGGAAAATATGGCGAGAAAGAAACGATAAACTAGCAAAGGAAAACCGCGAACTTTTGCAAGAAAATGAGCAAGTAAAGAAGGTGAACCAACAGCAAAAATTGGAAATCAGCCAATTATCCGGCGAGAATATCAATCTTAAAATCGAGAATAAGGCACTTTTTAGCGCCATAGAGAGGTTTTTAGAGCTTAGTATAGGGAAACGTATTACCGATGGGGTAAAAACGGTTCTAGAGCGATTTAATGAAGCCATGGAAATTGTAAAATCAACTTTTAGTAAAAATCACGAACTCACGAAAGAAAATGAAACCTTGAAAGAGCAGGTTCAACAACAGAAAGTAAAGGAATCAACTCATGAAATCAACAATGATTGGGATTTTAGTAGATAAAAATTCATTTTCATTATGGGAAAGTTTTAGTTATCTCTTGATCTATGCTAATTTGAGACATCATATTTTTTCCTTCTCCTTAGGTATTTCCGATAAAATCAAAACTTTTACTTTGAAAGTTAGCTACGTGGGGAAGATTATTTTTAAACAACATCCTGGCGATTTATTAGAAATAATAGATCTTGAGAAACATAAGACTACTATAACGATAGGCAATATAAAGCTTATACTTACTGGAGGTATAAAACTGACTCCGGAAAAATACTTCTTAGTTTCTGTAGAGTTCCCTACAGATAAAATTCGGCGAACTTCTTTAATTGAAAAGTTAAATCATCTAAAGCTCAAAGGTGAAATCCAGGATTATTCCGTCTAACCAATTTTTATGGGGGTATGGGGGTAAGCTCGTCGAACCCCCATGTAAACCAATCATAGCCATAAAAACAGCATCACAATCGCGGTTTACCGCTTATCTTCAAAAACTGCTTCTCGTGCCTTAAAAACTCCTTCAAACTTACTCACAAAGAATACACAAATTTTGTTGAAAACCTTACAGGGTCGATTAATTCAGTGGGTTACATGGGCATAGCTTGTTACCCCCCGATTTAATCCAATGAGCGTAGCGAATTAATTGTTGGGGGAGGCTCGCTTGCGAGGGGGCAAAGCCCCGTATATAGGCGCAAATTTTGTCGATTATCCCCAGCACTTATCCTTTTTAGACGCTTGAATCAATTGTGCCGCAACGGTCTTCGATGTTGAATGCGACTAATTCGGGGTTAGACAATTTAACTTACCCACAGTAGTTATCCCTTTTGTAATATTATTTGTTTAATTGTTTGTATATATATTCACTACGAGTTTTTGCTTGCCTTTTTGGGGGGTAAATACGAGTTTTTGCTTGTTTAACTACGAGTTTTTGCTTGGGTTTTATTGAAAGTTATTGACAGTTATTACGAGATTTACATATAATATCGTAACAACTCAACTACGAGAAATTGCTTGACTGATTTAATTATGAAAAATACTAAATTAATAAAATCAAAAACTAAGAAAGTTTACAAGAATAAAAAACTAAATAATGCTAATTTTGGCACCTACAATCTTAACGACTATCAAGTATTTTTGCAGTTAATTAGTAAAATCGGTGGGGTAGATGAATCCGGTAATTACCTACAACCAGAACGGTTACAGCGAGAGCATACGCTTACAGCAAAAGAATTTGCGGCACAATTTCAGCTTGAGTTAGATGGTGTATACACCACCTTAAAAAAGGTCGCTAAGAAGCTGACAGAAACATCAATAACCCTTGAAAAACCAGAACTTTTTGAAACATGGCACATAGCATTGTGTAGTCAATCAAAATATAACCACAAAGAAGGTAGCTTAACGGTAAAATTCACTGAGGAAATAATGCCTTACTTAGCGCAGGTTAAGAAAAAGTTTGTTTTGTATAACCTTAAAGAGGTTGCTAATTTTGGAAGCCTTTATAGCACCAGATTATATGAATTAATCCAGGAGTTCAAGGATACAGGCTGGTTAATAAAGTCTGTAGAACAACTCCGAGAGGTTTTTGCAGTTGGTAAAAAATTTAAAATGTACAATGATTTTAAACGCTTTACATTTGCCCATGCAGTAAATGAAATAAACTCTCAGTATCAAATTGACTTGAGATATGAAGAAATAAAAGAAGGGCGCAAAGTAGTTGCAATCCGCTTCGATTTTAAACCAACTTTTATCCGTCGAACCGTTGACCCTACCACTGGAAAAAACCGTAACATTTACATTAAACCAAAACGAAAAACAAAGCAAGACGACGACAACGCACCGCCACCAGTTCACCCAGACCAGCAAGAATTAAGTTTGTGATACAATCAACCGATTAAGGAGTAAAAATGCATACCATCGAATACATTAACAAGCTAAAAAATGCTAAATTCAATGACGAACAAATTACTGCAATTGCTGAAATATTAACGGACATTGAAGAAAAACAAAAAGTAACTATTGTTACTAATGAAAAATTAGATAAGACAATTGCAGAATTAAAATATGAACTAATAAAATGGATTATTGGAGTTGGTATTATTTCAATAAGTACAATTAGTGGGATAATGTTTACTCTATTAAAATTAATAACACATTAGGTATTACTATGACAACATTACAAGAAAAAATTAAAGAACTAGAGACAAAACATAAACAACAACTCAAAGCTGAAAAAGCAAAATTAATGGCTCAATATAGGGCTGCAGAAAAGAAAAAACAACAAGCACAAAGCAAGCAATTTGTAACTAAGCTTAATAAACTAAGAAAGCAAATTAATAACGACGATATTTTACTTGGTGGGCTTGTCCGTACTCTTGAACTAGTGAAGTCAGGAGACCAAGATAAAATCAATCAGCTAATCGACTTGTCAAAAACATTAGCTAATTGATTATGCCTCGCAGAGCACATGCATTATATAGACTTGTCTATGTAGTGCTAATGTGCACATTAGCACTAGTCCACAAGTGTACTATTGCATGTGTCCTGTGGAACTGATATAATTTCTCATTAATATTTGGACAAGTCCATAATGAGTAATTATATTTCAATCAATAGGCGAATTTTCATTCAAATAGAAACATCTACCTAAGGGTTGCAATATAAAGGTTAAGCCCCATTATTCCAAATTAATCTTAATTATTGGAGTATCTATGGGCAGAAGAAGTCATTTAAGTAAAGAAGAACGCCTGGTTATTCAAGTAGGAATTGAAAGCAGTCGTAAAATCAGTGAAATAGCAAAAGAACTAAATCGCAGCAGAAGCTGCATATCTAAAGAAATCCATCTTAACACAGATCCAGACTTTGGCTTTTATTGCTATCTCCGGGCAGATAATCTAAGCCGTGAAAGGCAAAGTCAGTCAAAGGTTCGGGATTATAAGATCAATAAAATACCCAAGGAAATCATGGATAAGTTATTTACTGACTATATGGGAGTACATGAGCTAAGCCCTGACGATGCCGCCTATAAGCTGAGGATGGAAGAAGAATATAAAGTAAGCTACAGTACCATATATCGCTATGTTAATCGAGACAGATGTCAAAGTGGTAAGTTGTACAGGTATCTTCCTCGCAAAGGTAAACGTCATAAGAAAGCACAGTTTGTCCGGGTTAAAATAAAAGATAAGACCATTATTGACTTACGCCCTGATAAACCCCTGCTGATGCTTGAAGCTGGTCACTATGAGATAGACACTATCTATGGGAAAGACCAGGAGTCTTTTTTACTCACAATAGTAGATATTGCCACCATGTATACTGTCATTATCAAGTTGGCCAACAAAGCTGCCTTTACAGTAGAAGAAGCCCTTACCAATCTGTTTAACAGCACAATGCTTCCTCTAAACGCCAATTCGGGATAAGGATTTAGGATAAGAAAAAGTCTACCAAAAGTATTTAAGCAATTAATATATGGTTTCTCAAGCTATATGTTAAAAGGTAAATATAATGGTAGACGTAGTAGAATTATATGTAATTATTGATGACTTCTGTAAACTATTTGTACCTAAATATTTAAAGCTACTAAAAAATGGTAACCATATTAGCAGAGTAAGAAATGGCATACTATCCACTAGCGAGATGTTATTGATAATTCTTTTATTCCAGCAATCAGGTTATGCCTGCTTTAAGTGGTACTATATTAATGAAGTACAGACTGAGTATCAAGGGTATTTTAAAAGGTTGCCGAGCTATAATCGCTTTGTTGAACTGATGCCTGGCTGCTTGCCAATATTATATCGAATGGTAAATTATTTGCTATATCGAAACCGTCACAATTCAGTTGGAATAGAGTATATTGACAGCACAAAATTGGAGGTATGTCATAACAAAAGGATTAGCTCGAACAAAGTATTCTCGGGCATTGCGGAGATTGGTAAATCAACGATGGGTTGGTTCTTTGGATTTAAACTGCATATAACTTGTGACATATCTGGTAATTTGACCAGCATGGCTTTTACCAAAGGCAATGCTGATGATAGAAGCCCAGTATTAAAACTAATGAAGGGTTTCAAAGGTAAGCTATTTGCAGACAAAGGGTACATAAGTAAAAGACTTTTAGAACAGTTATCTGATTTAGGTATTACTTTAATTACCACCGCCAGAAGCAATATGAAATCAAAGTTTATTCCAGCAAATATCTTTGATGTAGTAATGCATAAGAAGCGTTCAATCATTGAATCAATATTTAACATACTGAAGAATAAACTACAGCTATCTCATAGCAGACATAGAAGCATAGCTAACTTTGTAGTTCACATTGTGTCAGTAATAACGGGTTATCAATTATTCGGGAATAAGCCGAAGATCAGTTTGAACCACCTACTTGCTGACTTAGCTTAACCCGAATTAGCGTTCTAAAGTCAATCACTTCAGATAATGGAGGCGAGTTTGCCTGCCACACAAAGATCAAAGCCTTATATAACATTGAATGGTACTTCTGTCACCCATATTGCTCCTGGGAACGGGGACTAAACGAGAATACCAATGGCTTGATTCGCAGGTTTTTACCTAAAGGCACTGACTTTAATCTGGTTAGTGAAGATAAAATTAGATTCATCCAGAACAGCTTGAATGGCAGATATAGAAAGAGGATAAACAGAATGACTCCAGCTAATTTAATGGTGGATATGGTGCAGCAAGCCGCATAGGAAGCAAGCAATTCAAAATTCGGATATAAAATTGTTATTAAGTCCAATAGCAAAGCTGCTGCATAAGCTATTTTAGCTAAAGACAGACATTTCTTGGCAGAATATGCAGAAAATTTAAACGTAAAGAAAAACAGCCCATAAATCATGGGCTATAATATTGACATCATCCCGAATAATGGAAGCTTGACCTCTAAATGTTTCTATTTGCCTGAAAATCCAGCGTTTTTACACCAGAAGAAATTAGCTCAATTACCTCTTCGGGTATTTGAGCTAACAAGTTTAGTTTATCTTGAGTAAGATGAGGATTTTTTGCCATTTTGTACGGTCCTATTAATTAACGTTAGTTTAACTAATATCAGACTTGAGCACAAAATTTATGACATATTCCCAGCCTTTCGGTGAAAATGGGCATAGTTACCCTATAGTAAGATCCCCTTAAGGCTATTCATCTCGGGGGCAAGCCCCGAGATTTTCTCTATGCGGTTAAATTTTGCAGGCTCTTAATACAGCGGCGTCATTTTTCTGACCTATTTTCCCATAGTCATACCAAACACCTATTCCTTTAATGTACTCGCCATTTTTTATCGTGCCTTGGTTGGCCGCGCTACCCATATAAGCCATAGCGTAATCACCTCTATCACTTCCATTATAAATCCAAACGTCTCTGCAATCAGAACTTTGTACTGGCTTAGTTGGCCTAGCGCAGTAAACACCATTTATGTAGTAATTATTACTTGAGCCAGCATAGTTTGTGCCGGTGAGAACTGTTCCGCTCGGACACTCCATTGTCTGCCATCCATCACTAAGTTTCCATGACCCATTCATTGCCGTAGAAACAAATGGCTGTGTTAACTGCCCCAAACTCTCTTTTATTGAATCATTACTTGCACACCCTATAGCAGTACCACTTCTATACATTCCTACTGCTATTGAACCTATTTTACAAGATTCGCGAGATGGTGCTAGGGTATAGTCGTAATTTGGAACCGATGGTACATTAAAGCCTATAATTTCCTTCTCCAAAGTTATTGATACTTTAGGAAAATCATATGTTTCATTCTTAGCATTTACAAACTTAGTTTGCTGGTTAAAAATAATCATATTAGAATTTGAATTTGCCATTATGGTCTGCGTAGGAATAAGGTTACCTAAATCATCAGGATAACTTTGAACGCTAAAAGAAGTTTCGTTTGACTTAGTTAATTTTAAGTTTTGTTTAGGCTTAAATGGATTTCCAAACACTATAGGCCGATTATTAATGTGTGGAGCATTAAGATTAATCCAGATCGAATTATATTCTTTAGGCAAATTTGTCATAGAAAGCGTAAAGTCATTTATTCTATTTGTTATCGAACCGAGTACCACCGGATTGGCTACTACAGAACAACCTAGATACCCATTTAAATTGGCAATTTGAGCTATGGTTGTGACATCTCCTGATCCATCTGCATTTGTTGTTAAGCATTTTAAAGATGGCTTATCTAAATTAGATTTTATATAAGTTGTTTGAATGCCCCCCTTGCCATCATTTTCATATTTTGGACAGGTTGCTCCAATAGTGTTAAGGCCATCTGTAGAAGTGATATTACACTTTCCCTCTACTTCTAAAGTCTGTAGCGCACTTTTAGCAACTAATTCTTTCTCCGCCAAAATTAGATTGTAATATTCTTGAGTTAATTTTTCCTTTTTGATTTTATAAACATTACTCATTTTCGCGTAATCTTTTTCATAACTACCAGTTGTACTTATATTACCTAACGCAGTATATGCGTAATTAATTGTTCCTTTCCAATCTTGGCCATATGGGCCGTATGTTATTAAAAGAGCCATATTATCTAAGTACATAGATTGTTCTAACGCTTGAATACTTTTTAATAAGGAAGAAATTAATATTTGATTATACTTCTTACGCTCTTCAATTACGTTTACACCTTCTTTTTTATCTAAAACTAGTGCAAACCTAATTGCATCTGATAGGCTATCTATAGTTGCTGCATTAGTTATATGGTTGATTGCCTTTACTCTTTCCAATTGCATTACACTATCAAATATCCCGCTATCTGTATTACCTTTTTTTGCAATCCAGCTAAAACTACTATCAGTAAAAGGTAATCCGTTTATAGTATGGTATGTTCTTAAGTAATCAGTTATGGATAAAGATATCCCATCGTAATTCAACTCATTATTTGCTGCTGTATAAGAGTTATTAATAACAGATATATCATCATAAAAGTTATTAAATACTACATATTTCTGCTGTTTTTGTAATTCTACTAAAATGCTTCGAACATTATCTTCCATTGTTGGTAGAGACTGAGTATAAACCTTTTCTAAATTTGAATTAAAAACTTTTAAGCGCTCAAGAGCCACTTGCGAATCAGAAACTCCCATTGCATTAAAATAAAAATCACTAATTCCTATTATCCCTTTGTTAACTGAATCTATCCCCTCTTTCACTTTCCCACCAGCACCTGGAAAGAAAATATCAACTCCACCACCAATAATATCTTTTGCTGCAATTACCTTATCTAAATTTGCTTTTATATTTTCATCAAACCATTTTTTAGCTTCCGCAAGTTTAGCATCTCCTTTATCTTTTATATACTTTTGCATTACCTCAGTTACAGCACTTAATGCTTTGTCAACAGCTCCCGGATCATTTATAAATTTATCATCTAAACTACATTGGCTAGAGTCTTGTGTACAATTTTTGTATGTGTTAATCATACTATTTATAGCTTCAGAACTGCTCATCTTATTGACTTCAGTCAAATACAAGAAGTACGCATATCTAATAGTATTCATCGAAACACCAGGCTTATAACTTAAACTTTTCTTATATAGTCCTAACTCAACTCCTTCTATGTTGCTAATATAAGACGATAGTTTAGTATACAAATAATTACTTGTGGATGCCGGAGAAATATCAACATCTTTCACTTTAAGCTCTGACGAATTGTAGAAAAAAGAATTACCGCCAATTAAATTACCTTTCTCGTTTATTGACAGTGTATAGGTTGTATATTGTTGCGCTTCCTTACCAATATTTAATATACATGCAGATGGCGATTTACATTCAAAGGTGCCTTTTTTAATTATTTTTTCTCCGCCATTTTTCATGTCAGAAGTTGAAAGTTCATATTCATATGTATGCCCATAAGCTATAAACATTGCGTCACTTAAATTTAGGACATAATCTTCATTGCCTTGAAGAGCCTTCACTACCGCAAGTTGTAAAGGTGTTTTGGGTAAATTCATAGATTTAGCTAATTGTTGGTTAACTGAAAGAGAGGGGTTACTGTTACTACTGCTACCTCCTCCATTACATGCAGTTAGTGAGATCGTACTTAACATCACTATCATTGTTATTTTTCTAAGTTTCATTATATACCTCCTAAGGTTAATTACATCATAAATTTATATAGCTGACACAATGCTCTAATTTTGTTACAAGATTATTTTATCTTACTTAAGAACGATATTTTAACGACTCTATTATTAAAAAAATGTCGCTTAAAAATACAGCTTTAGTGCAAAAAGTTTCTGTTGAAAATCACAACATCAAGATAACGAAAGTATAACTTGGATATATATAAATTGAAAATAGACAATTGTTCACAAACCTATGTGCAAAAATGGGTGTACCGTCCCTAAAAACCAGGACAAAAGTAAATAAGAATCCAGCGTTAAATAAATATACCATCGAGGTATCTGGGGATACCTCAGATACCATGTTAAATCCAACGATCTTATTTGAGTTTTAATTGGCGAATTTTCAGGCAAATAGAAACTTTTTAAGGTTAAATTTCCATTATTCGAGAAGATGTCAATATTATAGCCCATGATTTATGGGCTGTTTTTCTTTACGTTTAAATTTCCTGAATTTTCTGCC
>JACCDZ011564463.1_pt1 | contig 11172 bp, 6 predicted proteins | sample 7449551 | NCBI WGS metagenome assembly JACCDZ01 (sample SAMN15323452, study PRJNA562643) | freshwater metagenome | isolation source: river surface water | place: USA:Blue River Watershed | collected 2017-08-18
CAATTAGTTATTCAGGTTCACCATATTGTACAAGTACCGCCGGTTCACAAACGGTAACACTTGTTGGAACTTCAGGCGGAACATACAGTTCAACTGCTGGACTGAGTATTGACGCAACCACGGGATCGATTACTCCAACAACAAGTTCTCCGGGAACCTATACAGTGACCTACACGATAGCGGCAGCAGGAGGGTGTGGAGTAGTGACGGCGACAGCAAGTGTTCAAATCAATCCAGCGCCCAGTGCAACGATCTCCTATTTTGGATCTCCGTTTTGTTCATCCGCGGTTGGTTCGCAGGCGGTAACACGCACCGGAACGACTGGTGGAACGTATAGTTCAACGGTTGGTTTGACCATCAATTCGACTACAGGAGCAATCACGCCTTCAACCAGTACTCCGGGAACTTATACGGTGACCTATACAGTAGCAGCAGCGGGTGGATGCCCTGTGTATACCACAACCACAACCGTTGTAATAACAGCACTTCCAACAGCAACGATTAGTTATGCCGGTTCACCATTTTGTGGTGATTTTGTAACGAATCAATCCGTGACCCTTTCGGGAGCAACAGGTGGTTCGTTCAGTTCAACGGCTGGTTTAGCGATCAATTCCACGACTGGAGATATTAATCCAGCGCTAAGTATTCCTGCAACGTATACAGTCACGTATACCATTGCAGCCGCAGGTGGATGTGGTGTTGTGACAGCTACAACCAATGTAATTGTGAGTCCAGCGTTGGGAGCAACAATTAGCTACAACGGAAGTCCGTTTTGTTCTTCATTGAACTCTCCGCAGAATGTCTCGCTTGTAGGTACTAGTGGAGGTGTTTTTTCATCAACTGTTGGTTTAACACTTAATTCTACAACGGGAGCGATTACGCCATCGACGAGTGTTCCAGGTACATACACTGTCACATACACGCTTGCTGGCACAGGAGGATGTGCAACAGTTTCCACAACTGCGATCGTTGTAATCACACAAGCCCCACAGGCATTAATAAACTATCCATCGTCGCCGTATTGTGTGTTGCTAGCAGGAGATCAACCTGTCAATCTGACGGGGGATACCGGCGGTATTTTTAGTTCCGGAGTCGGATTATCCTTGAATTCAATCACAGGAAGTATTGATCCAAGTTTGAGTACGCCAAATACGTACACGGTTACCTACACGATTCCAGCTGCGAATGGTTGTTCGGCATTGGTTACGACAGCACAAGTAACGATAACGTCGGCTATAGCACCAACAATTGATTATGGAGCAACACAGTTTTGTTCTGTAATTTCAACAGCTCAAGTACCGACAATTACTGGAACTATGGGAGGAACTTTTTCGGCAGTTCCAGTAGGTTTATCAATTGATCCGACAACGGGTGCTATTGTTCCATCGACAAGCACAGCAGGAATTTATACCGTAAATTATAATTTAAATTTCACTGGTTGTTCGGCGCTTAATACGAGTATTTCGCTGGAAATAGTCACTTCACCCGTTGTTACGATTGCATACGCTGGATCGTATTGTACGTCCCTTTCTACCCCTCAAACACCTGTTATTTCTGGAGTTGGTAATATTTCGGGAGGGGTTTTTACAGCTGTCCCAGCCGGGTTGAATATCAATTCGACGACAGGTGCGATCACTCCAAGTGGAAGTGCAGACGGCAACTACGTTGTAACCTATACTGTTCCTGCTGGTTCAGGTTGTGGTGCAGCGACGGGAACATTTAACGTTTCAATCATTTCACCATTGACCGCCGTGATTTCGTATGCATCACAGTCGTTTTGCACGGATGTTACTGGACAACAAGTAGTTACTTTTTTAGGTGCAACCGGTGGAACGTTTACGACTTCGTCTGGTTTGACGTTGGATGTATTGACGGGCACAATTTTACCGTCTACAAGTAGTCCGGGTACATATACCGTAACCTATATCACACCTGCTACTGGAAGTTGTCCTCCGGGATCAGCGTCGACGACAGTTGCAATTTTAGCTGCACCCGACGTAAATCCAATCGCCGATGTGACGTTCTGTGATCAAACATATACGTTGCCAGTAATTACGGGATCGAATTTAACGGGGAACGAAGCATATTTCACAGGAATCAACGGTACCGGACTAGCGTATAATGCAGGAGACATAATCACCACCACGCAACAGTTGTTTATCTACGATGTAAATGGCGTTTGTTCAGACCAAGAAACCTTCGTTGTAACGTTGAATCAAACACCTGTGATTACGAGTCCAGGAGATCAAATCGCGTGCGGCAGTTTTGTTTTGCCGACAATTAGTGGTTCGAATCTGTCTGGAAATGAAAATTATTATAACAATTCGCAGGTGTTAAACGGTACACCGATTACCGGTCCGATCACAGAAACGCAGATCGTTTGGATATACGATGCAAACGGATCTTGTTCGGATGAGATGAGCTTTTTGGTAATCGTCAACACCGCGCCAGATGCTAGTTTTACTGCGTCTAATTATTGTGGTGGAGTTGGTGTCGCTCCAACGGTTACAGGAGAAACGGGTGGCGTGTTTAGTTTGAGTCCAGCACCTACAGACGGAGCGACGATTGATCCTACTACGGGGTTGATTTCGAATGGTGTGTTGGGATCATCGTACACCATTGTTTACACGGTTAATGGAAGTTGCACTGTTTCTTCATCACAAATCGTATCATTTAACACAATTCCGATAGCACCGTTGCTTCCAAGCGACACTGCGTATTGTAGCAACGATTTGAATACGCCAATTGCAGCGATACCGCAATCCTCTGGAACAATTAGTTGGTTTGACGATGCTGCTCTATCGAATCAAGTGGCAAGCGGAACTTCGTTTGTTCCAAGCAGCACCGTTGGAGTGACAACGTACTACGTAACTGAAACAGTGAATGGTTGTTCGAGTCTTGCAGCTACAATCGACATCACAGTCAATTCGTCTCCTTCTGCACCTGCAGTCGGCCCAAATACGGTGTATTGTTATGGTGATTCATTAAATCTTATGCAAGCAAATGGACTTGCAGGAAGTGTTTATTCGTGGTATTTGGACGCGAGTTTGACCAATAATGTTGGCACAGGTGATTCCATCAAACCTTTGTATTTGAATGGGGCTACGACGTATTTTGTGACTCAAACAGCTACGAATGGATGTTCAAGTCAAGCAGCTACGGTGGTGATAACGATTGATGATTGTTTTGAAATCAATGTTCCATCGGCTTTCACCCCGGGAGACGGCGACAATGTGAATGAAACATGGGTGATCGATCAGTTGAATGAGCGTTTCCCGACGTGTACCGTTTCGGTGTTTAATCGCTGGGGACAAGTAATTTTTGAATCAACAGGATATGCAAGTCCATGGAATGGAACTTACAACGGTGAATTGGTTCCGGTAGCATCGTATTACTACATCATTGAGTACAACGATGCCGCGAAGACACCAAGCAAAACGGGAACGGTTACAATTATTAGAAATTAATACGCAGACAGTATGAAAAAAATACAATTAGTTTTTGCTTTTGCATTGACTTCTGCGATGGGAGTTGCACAGCAAATGCCTCAGTACAGTCAATATTTGAGAAATCAATTCATGATCAATCCAGCCGCAGCCGGGGTATATGATTTTGCAGATTTTACGGTTAGCGGAAGATGGCAATGGGCTGGATTTGACAATTCACCGAAGACAGCTTATGCGTCTGGAACGTTTGTTTTGGGTAAAAAACGAACTGAAGTTTACAATCCAGGATTGCGCACAAGTATGGGACCGTTCAAAAATCCCGAAGTCAACACGGGAAGGCTGAAACATGCGCTCGGAGGTCAAGTGGTCGCAGATCAATACGGTGCTTTTCAGCGAATGAATGCATCAGCAACATACGCATTGCATCTACCACTTTCGCAGCGGATAAATTTGGCATTCGGTACCAAAGTTGGGTTATCGAACAATACGTTTTTGCAAGATCGTGCTGTGCCGATCAACGCTGGAAATGACAATACCTACCAAAGCTATATTGGGAATCAGTCCAACTTGTATTCGTTGGACATCGGTGCGGGTTTCTATCTGTATTCTAAACGCTTTTTTGCAGGTATTTCAGCCGACCAATTGACGGGTGACTTGGTGGAGTTTGGAACGGGGACACCGGTTTTTGACAAGAAAATACATTTTCTATTGACTGCTGGGTACAAGTTCCAGTTGAATGAAAAATGGACGCTAACGCCAGCTGCTTTAGCGAAGTTTATGTACCCCGTTTTGCCCTCCTACGAGGGAAGTTTACAAGCGGAATACGATGAATGGTTGTGGTTTGGTGCTTCGTATCGTCATGAAGATGCGGTAGTTGGAATGGTTGGAATGAATATCAATCGCAAATTGAAGTTTGGATATTCATTTGATTTTGCGACAACACGGTATCGAACCTATCGATCTGGTGGTCATGAGTTGGTTTTAGGTTTCATGTTGGGAAGATAAAAAACAAATAATGGTAAAAAAAATCACATATTTCAGTTTCCTGTTGTTTGGAATCGTTGCAAATGCAAATGCACAATTTTGGGATTTTACGGCACCTTCTAAATTGAATGAGAACATCAATTCTGCGGCGGAAGAAAGTATGCCTGTTTTTTCAGAAGACAGTTTGATATTGTATTTCGTTCGCACATTCGACGAAGAAAATCGTGGAGGAGAGATCGATCAAGACATTTGGTTTTCCAAAAAAGGGAGCAATGGGCAATACGGTAAAAGCGAGCGCTTGACCACGTTGAATAATAAATTAAACAATGCGGTATACGGTGTAAATAGCAAGGGGGATGCAATTTACTTGTTGAATTCATACGACGGAAAAAAAGGGAAGGATCGCGGAATTGCAATTGCACAAAAAAAAGGTGGAAAGTGGCAACAACCGAATGCGTTTAGAATACCAACATTTCAAGTGCAGGGAGATTTCGTAAATTATTATGTCTCCAACGACGAACGTATTATCTTGGCTTCGTATGCTGGACCTGATTCGAAAGGAGAAGAAGATTTATTTGTTCTCCGAAAAACAGCTGCTCAATCATGGTCGAGTCCAATCAATCTCGGAAGCGTTATCAATTCATCTGGTTTTGAAATTTCGCCCTACATGTCTAAAAATTTGGACACCTTGTATTTTTCATCCAACGGTCACGGTGGTTTTGGGGATGCAGACATTTTTTATTCAGTGCGCTTGGATGATTCGTGGACGAATTGGTCGAAACCGATCAACTTGGGAGAGAAAATAAATTCGCCCAAATTTGATGCATATTTGATTTTTGCCGACGGACAGTTTTATTGGTCAAGTAACCGAAGTGGTGAAAAAAGTGATTTGTATTATTCAAGACGTCTCGCTCCTCCACCCATTCAACTAACGGCCAAAGCAATTGTCGTAAACGATTTAGTAAATGGAAATTCGATCGATCTAACCGCGGATGGTGGCGGAGGAAATTTGCATTACGCTTGGAGTAATGGAGATACCGTTCAAGATCCTCAAAAACTTGCCCCCGGTTTGTATGCGGTAACCGTGACAGATGATTTTGGACAAAAAGCAACCACCGAAGTTGAAATTCAAATCCCACCAGCGGAAACGTTTAAATCAAAATCAACGGATGAGAATCCCAACTTGGTGAGCTACGAAAATGAACGAGAGGCGGAATTGAACAAAGAACTAAACAACAACATTATCTTTTTTGACGACAATTCCTCGTATTTCAATCCTGAAAATCGAGTTGTGTTGGCAAAAGTGATTCCGATTTTAAAATCCAAACCAGAGTTGAAGATTTTTGTACAGTCGTATTGCGACAAAAACGGAACGGTGCAGTACAACATTTGGCTTTCCGAAAAACGCATGAACCGCGTTATAGACTATTTGGTTGCAAGCGGCATTGAACGAAGTCGAATTGCAGGGAATTTCAAAGGAGAAGCAGAGCCGCTGGTAAATTGTAAAAATTGCAATGAACGGCAATTGCGGTTGAATCGTCGAACCACAATTAAGTTTGTTGTTCCGAAGTAATTCGGATGCCCACATGCAATTGAAGGAGGTAAATTCGTTTATCTCCTTTTTTATGATGGGATTCTAAAGTGTCAGATTGTTACGAGCGGCTATTGTCATAATAAATAAATCATTAAATTTACCGCACTATAAATTGAAAAATCAGACAGATTTAAAAACAAATTAGTTAAAATGAAAAAAATCAAAATTTTCGCATTGTTGACTTTACTTTTTGTAAACTCATTTGCCAAAGCAGACGAAGGAATGTGGTTACCATTCATGTTGGGTAGAAACTACGAAGACATGAAAAAGCACGGGTTGAAACTGACACCTGAGCAGTTATACTCGCTTAACAAATCTTCGTTGAAAGATGCCGTTATTTCATTTGGTGGTTTTTGTACCGGTGAAATTATCTCTAAAAAAGGAATGGTTTTGACAAACCACCACTGTGGATACGATGCGATTGCTGATGCTTCGACACCTGAAAAAAATTATTTAGACAATGGTTTTTGGGCGAAGAGTTTGTCGGAAGAAATCCCGGTTCCTGGGTTGACGGCAACATTTATTATTCGTATTGAAGATGTTTCTAAGACAATCAATAAAGAATTGAATGAGTCGATGACACTTGAACAACGTGCTGCGAAGATTGCTGAAATTTCTAAAACACTCGAAAAACAAGCAGTAGAAGGTACGCATTACGAAGCGTTTGTACGTGATTTTTATGACGGAAATGAGTTTTATTTATTCGTTAAAGAAACGTTTACCGACGTGCGTTTGATTGGAACTCCTCCGCAATCCGCAGGGAAATTTGGTGGTGATACAGACAACTGGATGTGGCCACGTCACACGGCTGATTTTTCCATGTTTAGAATTTATGCAGGTGCAGACAACAAGCCTTCCAAATACAATGCATCCAATGTACCGTTGACTCCAAGACACAGTTTGCCAATCTCATTGAAAGGTGTTCAAAAAGACGATTACGCGATGGTGATGGGATTCCCTGGACGAACAAATCGTTTTTTAACGTCGTATGGAGTTGAGCAAGCTATTTCAATCGAGCAACCAAAAATTGTTGACGTGCGCGCTAAGAAGTTGGAAGTGATGAAAAAACACATGGACAAGGACGTTGCGGTGCGTTTGAAATACTCTTCAAAATATGCGCAAGTAGCTAATTATTGGAAGTATTTTATCGGACAAACAACACAGTTGAAAAACAATGGTGTTGCTGACAAAAAGCGCAAAATAGAAGAAGAATTTTTGAAATACAGCAAGGGAAAGTCGCAGTACGATAATATTTTGAAAGACATCGAAGAAGCTTACAAAGCGATGGATGGAGTTATTTTCCTAAAAGTTTATCAAAGCGAATTTATCCGTCAGGTGGACATCAACTCAGTTGTTTACACATTGAAAGTAGCCGCAGATCAAGAAGCAAAAGGAAATGCCGATCGTGCGAAACAAATCAGAGATGCTGCATTCGAGCAAGGAAAAGCATTATTTACGGAGAAATCGATGGACATTGAATTGGAAACCTTGGAAGAAGTCTTGAAAATGTATTTGAAAGATGTTCCAATGAATCAGCGTGTTGGAATTGCTCGATCTTTGGATGAGAAAGGTGTTCAGTCGTTTATGGCGCGTGTAAAAGCATATTCAATTTTCACTTCAAAAGCGCGTTTTGATGCGTTTGCTTCAAACTACAATACACAAACGTTGAAAACCGATCCATTGTTTATTTTGATTAACGACTTGGATGATGCCTACGTAAAAGCAGTTTCTGAAGTTTCGGTTAAACAAGCTGGAGAAAAGTTACAGCGTGCGAATCGTTTGTTTGTGCAAGCTGTGCGTGAAATGCAACCAAATAAGAAGTTCTATCCAAACGCAAACTCAACAATGCGATTGACGTATGGAAATGTATTGCCATACACAACCAACGAAGGTAAAAAATATGATTTCGTATCCAACATTGATGAAATGATGGCGAAAGAAGATCCAACTAACCCAGAGTTTGTGATTGATGCACGTATCAAAGAAATGTGGTCTAAGAAAGACTATGGAAGATATGCGAACGAAAAAGGTCAATTGATCGTTAACTTCATCTCGAACAACGATATTACGGGAGGAAATTCAGGTTCGCCTGTAATCAATGGAAAAGGAGAATTGATTGGTACTGCTTTCGATGGTAACTGGGAAGCAATGTCTGGTGATATTTATTTCGAACCAAACATTCAACGTACGATTTCGCTTGATGTCCGCTACACGTTGTGGTTGATCGACAAATGTTATGGTGCAACCAACTTGATTGAAGAAATGAACTTGGTGAAATAAGCCAACTTGCAGAAGTTTGAAAGGCTGTTTGATTTGTTTCAAACAGCCTTTTGTTTTTTCAAGAAATCACCGTGAAGTACTTTTCAATCGAAATGTGAATAAATTGTGAAAAGATTAGAAAATCGATACCGCTAGTCCTGAAAAAAACATTAATTTTGTATTTTCCCTAAAGGAATGTTGACACAAGAATTACAAACGACGGTAAAAAACATTTTTTCGGCATATCTCGAACAAAATGGGCACAGGAAGACACCTGAACGCTTTGCTATACTCGCTGAAATTTATAACTACGAAGGTCATTTCGACATCGAATCGTTGTATGTTAAAATGAAAAATCAAAATTACCGTGTTTCCAGAGCAACGTTGTATAATACAATTGAGCTGTTGTTGGCGTGTAACTTGGTTCGAAAACATCAATTTGGCAAGAACATCGCGCAATTTGAAAAATCACACGGCTCAAAGCAGCACGACCACGTGATCATTACCGATACGGGAGAAGTAATTGAGTTTTGTGACCCACGAATTCAACAGATAAAAGCCACAATCGAAGAAGTTTTTGGTGTGAAAATTCAGCATCACTCACTCTATTTTTATGGCGTCAAAGGAAATTCAACTGAAGATACAATCGCGTGAGTTTTAAATTCGAAATAACAAACAATGCTTCTGCATTGATTTTTTCAATTGGTGGAAAAATCAATAGCTCGGAAGATACGGAGGGGTTGTTGACGCAATTGGAGCGCGAATTGAAAAATCAAAAAAAGCAATTTCTTTTTGAGGTTTCTAACTTAGAGTACATTACTAGTACGGGGTTGAATTTCTTTATCCGATCGTTGACTCGAATTCGAAACGCAGGAGGTGAGTTGGTGGTATGCAACATGCATGGAACGGTCGAAAAATTATTCAAAATCTCCAAATTAAACGAAATATTCATAATCTGTCCGACAGTTGAAGAAGGACTTATAAAAATAAATGCACAACAAGCATGAAAGTAGATGTATTATTGGGCCTACAATGGGGCGACGAAGGAAAAGGTAAAATTGTGGATGTTTTGACGCCAAATTACGAGATTATTGCTCGTTTTCAAGGTGGACCAAACGCAGGTCATACGCTGGAGTTTGAAGGAATCAAACACGTTTTGCACACAATTCCTTCTGGAATTTTCAGAAAAGATGCATTGAATCTGATTGGAAATGGTGTTGTAATTGATCCTGTGGTTTTTCAAAAAGAAATTGAGAAATTGGCGCCATTTAATTTAGACTTGAAAAAAACATTGCTCATTTCTAAAAAAGCGCACCTGATTATCCCAACACACCGTTTGCTTGATGCTGCATCTGAAACGTCGAAAGGGAAAAATAAAATCGGTTCAACCTTGAAGGGAATCGGACCAACTTACATGGATAAAACTGGTAGAAATGGTCTGCGTATCGGAGATATTTTTGCGCCAAATTTCATGGAGAAATACAACATTTTGGTGGGTAAACACAAAGGAATGTTGAAACATTACGAAGATTTTGAATACAACCTGGAAGCGTTAGAAGCAGAGTTTTTTGTTGGGATTGACTTGTTGAAGTCATTGACTTGTGTCGATAGCGAACAGTTTATTAACGACGCCCTCAAAGCTGGAAAGCGAATCCTTGCTGAAGGTGCGCAAGGTACGATGTTGGATATTGATTTTGGTACGTATCCGTTTGTAACTTCATCCAACACGGTAACTGCAGGTACGTGTACAGGTTTGGGAGTGGCACCAACAAAAATCGGAAATGTAATTGGGATTTTCAAAGCGTATTGCACCCGTGTCGGAAGCGGACCTTTCCCAACTGAATTGTTGGATGAAGTCGGTGAACAAATCCGTCAAGAAGGGCGCGAGTTTGGTTCAACTACTGGAAGACCAAGAAGATGTGGTTGGGTGGATTTACCAGCGATGAAATATGCGATTATGATCAATGGTGTAACCGAACTATCGATGATGAAAGCAGACGTGTTGAGTTGCTTCGAAAAAATCAAGGTTTGTACGCATTATGAAATAAATGGCGAGGTTGTTGATTACCTTCCGTTTGATATAAATGACGTGGAAGTAAAACCAATTTATGAAGAATTGGAGGGATGGAATTGCGATTTGACACAGTTACAGTCGTTTGAAGAAGCTCCGCAAGCATTGAAAGACTACGTTCTTTATCTCGAGAAAGCATTAGAAGTTCCAATTACGGTAGTTTCTGTTGGACCGGATAGAAACCAAACATTAAGTAACAAAAAATAAAAAGTGAATCTTTTTTCCAAAATATCTAAAATTGCGCTTCATCTGAGCGCAATTTTTTTGTTCTCAATCGCCAGTTGGGGACAAAAAGATGTGTTGGAATTATTGCCTGGTGCGTATAAGTTGATTTACAACGAATCAAACGGTGCGCAACGACTCGTGGGAGGAGGTGTTAGTTTCGTTTACCAAGGAAGTACCATGTTTTGCGATTCAGCGTATTACTTCGATAAATTGAAGTTGATCAAAGCATACGGAAATGTACATTTGAATAGTCGCGACACGTTGAATTTATTTTGTGATTCAATGCATTACAACGGAAAAACGAAACAAGCGAAACTGTTTGGCAATGTGCGGGCGCGCGATCGTGAATACAAAATTTCGACCGATACCTTGGAATACGATGCCAAAAAGCGCGTAGGAATTTACCGTTACGGAGGTCGCGTAGAAAACATTTTGAGTAACGAAATGTTGACGAGTCGCGTCGGCTATTTTTATCCAGATACAAAGAATTTTTTCTTCAGTGGAAAGGTCAATTACCGCAGCGACAGTTTAAAAATGACCACGGATACCTTGCGTTATCAGTACCTGAAAAAAATCATTTATTTTTACGGACC
>JACCDZ010439152.1_pt1 | contig 11171 bp, 11 predicted proteins | sample 7449551 | NCBI WGS metagenome assembly JACCDZ01 (sample SAMN15323452, study PRJNA562643) | freshwater metagenome | isolation source: river surface water | place: USA:Blue River Watershed | collected 2017-08-18
CTATTCAAATTGAGAAGTATATCTGTCATCTTTGAAAAGATTAAGGTATATCTCTCAATAGTCGTGGAAGGAACAACTGATATGTTTGTAGCATATGTTTTATGTGGTATCAAGGGTTAAAATGGCAAACTAAACGTCATCATGGTTTCTTGTTTTTTCTCCCAATCAGATGTATCTATTTTGAATTCTATGATTGCTTCACCTTCTTTATACTTAAGCATCTGATTGTTGATCGCATATTCATACACCTCTTTTGTAATTTCTACATCGCCGATACAGTATTTAATAATTTTGTCTATCTCTCCGTTTTTCCACCACTCAATTGCTTCAAGTCCGTGACCTATTTTACCCTTACCTAGCGTAGCGCTGGCAATATTGTCCAGACCGACTCTAAATCCAAGAGATTTACGTATTTCTTTCAAGATGTCCAAGCTCTTAATTTTTGTAAGGTCACCTGAATAATATTTATTGAGGAGGGGAATATCAAAATGATCGCCATTGAAGGTAATTAAAATGTCTGCACGCTCAAGAATTGGCCATAATTTTATAAAATCTTCCTGAAGATAACTTGTATATTGATCAGTTTCACTATCGTATATACAGACAACGGATATATCGAGCAATGTAGGGTCAGCTTTTCCAACTTCCTGAAATGTATTTTTGGTCTCAATATCAAGTACAATTTTTCGCATAAAGTTTAAAGATCTGAAGAATTGTTAAATAAATAGTAAAACTATATTTAGTGGTAACTATACAACAATTTGAGTTGGATAAATGGGTAAATCTCGAACGTCTGTATATTCTTTGTCAGTTGTAAGCTCCTTGATCTTATATGTATTCATGGTCGCTTCATCTTGCCCATAGATGAGGATATAAGGAATATGAAGTTTTTCAGCATTTTTTATCTGATCTCCTATATTTCGAAGGGAGTGATTGAGGGCGATTTTTAATCCCTGATTGCGTAGTTCTTGTGCAAGCATAGATGCCTTATCATAGATATGCGCATCCATTATACAGAGCATAATTTGTGATGCAGGTGAATAAGCGGGCAGTAGCTTTCTTGTTGCAAGGAAATCTGCGATTGTGACATCTCCCATACCAAAACCACAAGCAGGCACCTTTTCATCGGTAAATAGATTTAAGAGGTCATCGTATCTACCGCCACCAAAGAGCGATCGATTGTTTTCTGGGTGATTGTCGAAGACTTCGAAAATAAAGCCTGTATAGTAATCAAAACCTCGTATGATTGTTTGATCAAAAACAATATTTTGAATCCCTTGTTTTTTGGCGCTCTCGATAACAAATCGAAGCTCTTCATAGGCTTCTTTTATTGTTGGGATAGCTAGTGCTTGGGATAATTCAGGATTATCGATAGCTTGTTCATTTTCAAAATTTAAAAATGTAAATGGTTTCCCAATTATCTTTTCGCTTTCGGATTGGAATTCATCTTCAGAAATCTTTGATTTTCTATCAATAAGCTTTTGCATAGCATGTGATTGAGTTTGATCAAGTTCATACCAATTAGTGAAAAGGGCATTGAGCAATTTTCGACTGCTCACTTTGATTGTATAGTCTGCTTGTGTAGCACCAAAAGACTTCATAATATGTGCTGCAATTTCGACAAGTTCTAGGTCTGCAAGTATATTCGAAACACCAAACATATCAACATTGAGCTGCCAATGTTCACGGAGGCGTCCTCGCTGAGGTCGTTCGTATCGAAATACATTTGGAATCGAATAGAGGCGAAGTGGATATCCTGATTCTCGTTTTCGCTTTGCGACAAGTCGGGCAACTGTTGGAGTCATCTCAGGACGAAGAGTAATCTCTCTGTCACCACGATCAATAAAAGTGTATGTTTGCTCGTTTACAATTTCTTGGCCTGATTTTGCTTTATAAAGTTCAGCTGGCTCGATAATAGAAGCATTGTAGGATTCATACCCAAAGCTCTCTACGGCTTTTTTCCAAGTATTAAAAATATAGTCTTGAATAAACTGGTCTTCAGGGTAGAAATCTCGCACTCCTTTATATGGCTCCATACTGAGATTGCCACGATTTGAGCCTTGGTTGGCATTGGACATTTCGGTCATGATAGCTATGATTGTAGCGTGTATGCATCTTTTATTCAAGAAACAATTTGAGACCCCAAAAGAGACAATGTCGCGGTATATAGAGAGTGGCGAATTGCCACCTAAAGATACGTATACCTATGCTGGACGACTTGATCCCTTGGCCAGTGGGGTTTTGGTTGTGCTTGATGAGACAAGTGTGTGGAGACGCGAAGAGATACTGTCACTTCCTAAAACATATGAGGTAGAGGTGCTTTTTGGGGTAAGTACCGATAGTTTCGATTTGCTCGGCATGGTGCATCCAGTTCAAGATGTTATGACATGGCATACTCTTGTTCCAAATTTTGAAATCGATACATTATATTTTGATAAAAAAGTAATTGATGAAAAATTAATCTCTGTCTCTGATAGGGAAGTTGATTCTGTTCAAGAATGTGACTGGTCAAAACTTAAAGGGTCGTATACGCAATATTACCCATTTTTCTCATCAAAACCAATTGAGGGCATGCCTTTATTTGAATATTCAAAGATACATGGGATTGAGCAAACAAATGAAAAGCTTCCGACACGTAAAGTAGAATTATTTTCTATCTTGAAAATAGACGAAAGAATATTAAGCACTGAAGATCTTAAAGCTCAGATTGAGCAAGTTCTTTCAAATATAAAAGGGGATTTTAGGCAAGATGTAGTGAGGCAGAGCTGGGAAAAGTACATAGAGCTCAGCAAAAATTATACGAGTCCCAACAAAGGTTATGTTGTAATGAAGTTTAGATTAGATGTCAGTAGTGGTTTCTATGTTCGTTCATTTGCATGTTGGCTAGGTCAGAAATATGGAGTTGGCGCTATTGCACTTTCTATAAAGAGAACTTCGGTAGGTAGATATACTATTTGATGAAAATTTCATCTCTGTTTATATAGCATGGTTGCATGCAAAATATATACGTGTCTCAAAAAGAGAGATTGGTACATTTGATTGGAGACTCTACTGCTGAACAATTGAGCACATTATTTTATATTGCCGCACTATATCATGCATCAGATATTCATTTTGATATTAAGAAAAAGTACGGCCATATATCTTTGAGGGTTGCACATGCTTTGGTTTACTCGACATATATAGATATTCAGTCACTGAAATTGCTTGTCGGTAGGCTCAAACTTATTTCAGGTATGCGTACAGATATTGCTGATAAAGCTCAAGATGGCTCAGGTTCTATGGATATTGGTAGAAGCCCTATTTCATTTAGAGCAGCTACTTCTCCTACTGTATATGGTGAAAACATTGTCTGTCGTTTATTTGCATCCGAGAGTGGTGCACATATTGGCATTTCAAGTCTTGGTTTATCTATTGCAGATGAAGATGTATTGAAGAAAAATCTTGAAAAAGAGAGTGGTTTAGTTCTTGTCTCTGGCCCAACTGGATCAGGTAAGACAACAACATTATATGCCTGCCTCAACCATCTCTCAAATCAAGGCAAGATGGTCATAAGTATAGAAGATCCTGTGGAGGTCGTGCTTCCAAGTATACGTCAGATAAAAATCAATAAAGATATTGGCTACGATTTTAAAGATGCTTTAAAAGGGGTATTAAGGCAAGATCCAGATGTGATTATGGTAGGGGAGATTAGAGATAAGGATACAGCAGAACTTGCTATACAAGCAGCTCTCACTGGCCACCTTGTTTTAGCTACAATTCACGCTCCAAGTGCACTCGAAATTATCGATAGGTTAAAAGTGCTTGGTATATCTCCAAGTATGAGTATATCGATTATACAACTTCTTATGGCACAGAAATCAGTAACTATATATGGCACCAAGAAGATTATCTTCGAGTGCATTCCTCTAGACAATAAATTACGTTCGCTTTTTGGTTATGCTAGACCAGATCATATAGCTGAGTCAGTGCGAGAGGCAGGTGTATTGCTTCTTAGGGATCATCTTATGGCATACAAAGACACAGGGCATATTAGCGCAGAAGAATTCGCTAAATATATTCGTTCATAAAATTAAACTATTATGAAAAAAATAAATCTCACTGCTCCACATATAAAAAGTATTGCAACATTGCTCGAATCAGGGTTATCACCCTTCGATGTCTTTTTGTATATAAGAGATTCTTTTTTCACAAAAAATAAAAAAATATTTGAACAACTTTTAATTTCAGTCTCATCTGGTAGTGATTTTGTCTCAATTTTTTCGTATACCACTCTTTGTGATAGTTATGTATACAATCACCTTATTGCCTCCTCGCAAGCAAACGGAGCAATCCCAGAGGGTCTTCGTGATATCGGTTCTGATATGGAAATCAAGACTGCACAAAAGCGCACTTTTATTCAATTATTGATATATCCAAGTGTGGTAGCTATCGTCCTCGGCTTGATTATTTTTGCCATACTTTTGTATGTGGTACCACAACTTAAGCCAATTATCCTAGTGGGAGGTAGCAGTGGACAGGGTATCCCTAAAATTACCTATATGCTCATGAGTCTTTCATCAATCCTCATTGATTATACTCTTACAATAATAATTTCGATTTTTGGCAGTGCAGTGATTTTTTTGGGTATATGTATGCATCCTGCATATAAAAAATATGTATATGCACTTTGTCTCAAGGTGCCAATTCTCTCGCATATTGTAAGTCAGTATATATGGTCACAAATTGCTCGATTGCTTTTTTACTATACTAAATCAGGTTCAAATATAGTGACTGCTTTTAGCGCTGTGCTGACGATCACATATTTACCTAATCTATATAGACGACTATTCACAAATCTAATTTCAGATATCGGGAAAGGAGGGATCTTAAGTAATATCATGACATCGTATCGTGATATACCAGTGTTGTGGACATTGTACCTGCGCATCGGTGAGACAAAGGTCGGATACAATATGGCATTTTCTAATATCATGAAAATACATGAAGAAAATACGTTGCGCCAGATTGCATATATACAAAGACTTATCGAACCGGTACTTATGATTTGTATTGGAGTGATTGTGGGTATCTTTGCATACGCTATTTTGCTCCCTATTTACGGTCTAGTTCAAACTCTACAGTCATGAATATACCTAGCACACATATGTCGTCCTATAGGAAAGGATTTATGATTATTGAATCACTTATTGCAATTTCAATATTACTTTTAGTAAGCCCTGCTTTTATGCAATACATTTTAACTTTCGATATCAATCGATATATTTCATCTATATCGTATGCTCATATCCTGAATTTACATCATATAGATAGAGATATGGTCACGTATCCTCACATGCAACAAATTGACATACAAAGTAAGAACTGCGATTTATTTTTTTCAAGTATATTTCAAGATGGAGCTATCGATATAGACACAATCACGGTAGATAATGTACCGATACATTTTGAGGGTACACAAGAAGATATCGGAAGTATAAGTGAGCATACGAGCACTACTTCAAATGTATATGGAGAACTACAATTTACTAAAGACATGGCCGAAAGTGGTATGACATCGTTAGAGTTTTTTGGAAAAACAAAATATGGTCAATATACAGTGTATATAGGATCAAATAGTGCCTCGACAAGTATTGCTGATTTATTCGTTTTTTCATATGACATAGATAAACATGCATTATTGTTTAAAGATAAATACTATCTAGGTCCAGGTATAGTTGGTATGGATTTGTATCCGAGGATATACGGTATGCATTTTCGCACTAACCAGCAACAAGGTGAGGGTGCTACAAATCAGTTATCAAGTATTACCAAATACTTGGGTGCGATTGAAAGGAGTGTAGTTAGACCATTTTGGATTATGCAGTATGAACATATAGACATGGTGTCATCTTCAACACCGATTATGTCACAGTTACATCTAAATCTAGCAGGCGCTTATCCTCAAACTATCAAGATGTATTCAAATTGGTTTATGATTGGAACTCAAAAATCACTTTGGTCAGAATTGGTTGTTGGTAGCATAGAACCAGATTCTGAAACTGCGCACATTATCAATCACCAAGAAGTAGGTACAGGGATACATGATGTTGCCTTACTTGGCAATCGAGTCATATATGCTTCGCCGAAAAATCCTGAATTAGACTCATTTTCAATTCTTCCAGAAATAGTCAAAGATATATATCAAAATGGCATATATTCATATCGATTTTCGCTAGATGCTTTTGAAGCTCCAGGGGAACTTGGAAATGGTAAATCAATTTCAGTTCATCCATACGGATTGTTTTTAGGTCGAACCATTGGTAATTATGAATTGTATTCATTGATATCGGATACAAGAAATCAATCTACTTCAGTGGGTGGTATTATTCAAAACTCTACGAGTACGGGATTTGATTATTCATATCGAAACCCTATTTTTGCAAATCCAAATATTAGTCTAAGAAAATTGATATATACCCATGATGGGTATGGGCTTATTGCTCTTACAAATAGCGATACAGATGCAATCAAAATATATGTGCAACCTAAAGACAGGGGCATATATCAGCTTAAAGAACTAGTGTCCATTGATCTACCTGCTAAACCTACAGATGCGGTATGTATACAAGATCAATTATTGCTTACGACCGAATTACCTTCTGTCCCTCTTGTTGTAATATATGAAAAAAGTAAATAAGTATAAAAAAGCATTTACCATTATTGAGGTTATAATCGCCATGGCCTTACTTGGTACCCTGAGTGTATACGTATTTGCAGTTGCCGAGCCACTTCGCATTAAAACAGAGCAAGCTCAATATAGATTGATGCAGTATGCAGAGGCACAATACCTTACACTTTATTTGAGCCAACTTATATCTATATTTGATACACCTGATATATTTTCAAAGCAAGATTTATCGTTATATATAAAAAATGAGAGCTTATCTCCGGGTACCTTTATCAATTTAGACACGATAGTCGAGGGACAAAACTATGTTTTGTTTTCTAAATATAGCACTAAAGTGTTATGTGGTTTTTTCAATCTACTACAGTCAGATATTGAGCCAGGTGCTTTGTTACATCAAACATATCGAACCCTAGAGTTTCAATGCCATTTTGTATACCAAGACAGACGCCGTACTTACATATTCTTAGATAGTCATACACTGTCTGCCTCTAGTGCTTTAGTAGAGATACAGGGTGCATATACTCAGATTAAAATTAAGATTAATGAATATGAACTCACTGCTGGATTTTTACCATCTGTAAAACAAATGTTACAATAAAAATATATGGTATTTGGCGCTACAAATAATTCCGGATTAGGTGGCCTTAAGGGGGCTCTTAATAATGAAGGGGCCGTCTCTGAACGTGCGCGTCTTGCTCATATCAAGGCAGAGCATGATAGGGTAGAAAAAGAAAAGGCAAAATTATCACTTGACGAGAAGAAAAAGAAGCTTGACCATAATAAACGCGAGTTATCCCAACGTACTATTGAAGTGAGAAGAATTGTCTCGGAAATCACACATGCAGAATCAATACTCCAATCAATTGAGCGAGAGATGAAGACTATGGACGCTCAAGTCGGACAATTAAATGCAAAATACAATGATCTGATATTTCAAACAAATGACCACAAAAAGAAGATGGACCTACATCGGGATTTACTAGTAAAAGAAAATCAAGTTGAACAACACCTCCAACAAGAGATACGAGCCTTGGAATTGAAGATGGTAAGAGAAAAAGATGAAATAGCACAGATCTCTAAGGAGATGGATGCTATGAGTGTTCAAATTTCACGCCTGACAAATGATGCAAATAAAGTACAGGCAGATATTCATCGGAGTAATAGTCAAAAACAGTATAAAAACAAAGAAATAGAAGCACGAAAACGTACTATGTCAACATTGAATGAGAAAAAGATACATGAGATTTCGGAGATGAAAAGGTTGGAATCTGAAAATGCTCGTTTAGAATCTGATATTAAATCACTGGAGAGATTGGGGCATAATTAGTGTATAATAAAATTATTATTCAATCATCAATAGTATTATGTTACAAATTTTAGGAATCGTACTTTTAGCTTCAGTTATTAGATTTGCAGTTGGTGGATTGTGGTATATGCCAAAAGGTATACTTGGTAAGGCATGGATGGAGTCACAGGGTTATACACCAACCAATACTCAAGAGATGATGGGTAAAAATGCAATGGTATCAGGGTTTATTTTTACTCTTGTTAGTACTTTCATTCTTGCGCTGATGCTTGCGCCACTTGCTCAAATGAGTGGGGTAGTTGCAGTCTCACCAATCATTCCAGCTTTTATTCTCACGGGGTTAATCTGGGTTGGATTTATTGTGCCTATACTTGCACAGAGAAAAGTTTATAGTCTACACAAAAACTATACATGGAAAACTTTTTTTATTGATGCGGGATATGAGTTTGTTGCACTTGCGATCGCTACTGCGACTTTGGTTTGGTTTATGTAAACTAATCATAATACAAAACAAAAAAATAGTCGTAGGTATACGACTATTTTTTTGTTTTACCTGTAAGTAGAAATAAGTTTTACATAATAAGGTTATTGCCTTCCATGCAAGTAGGCGCAGTAATTGCTAGTCTGCCAAGGATTGTTGGTGCAATGTCTGCCAGGGTACCTTTATCTCTTAGTGTAATAGCTTCTCTGTGATTAGAAACCAAGATGGCTGGCACTGGGTTTATCGTATGTGCAGTATGTTTTTCGCCTGTAATCGGATCAATATTTACCTCTGCATTTCCATGATCTGCAGTGATAAAGATTGAAACCTCGGCGCCAGTCTTTTGCCCTTGTTCAAGCATGGCTTCGACGACTCGTCCGAGCTGTCGGTCAACTTCTTCAACTGCCTCGATGATTGCAGGTACGTTTGCAGTGTGTCCAACCATATCTGGATTTGCAAAGTTTATGAAAATGAAATTTGTACCAGCCTTGATTTGCTCGATAGCTTTATCTGCAATCGCCTCCGCTCGCATCTTTGGTGCAAGATCATGTGTTGGTACATCTTTGCGACTATCGAGTAAGATGTGAGACTCTCCAGGATATGGAGTTTCGACACCACCGTTTAAGAAGTATGTGGCATGAGGAAACTTTTCTGTCTCAGCGATATGAGCCTGTGTAAGTCCAGCAAGAGAAATTTCTTTTGCAAGCGTAGTCTCAATATGTACTGGTGGGAAAGCGACAAGACATTCTAAATCTTTTTGATATTCAGTTAAAGTCGCGAAGCATAGATTATGTTTGGTGGCTTTTTCAGCAATGCTTTTTGCTAACATACGCGCACGATCGGCGCGGAAGTTAAAAAAGAAAATACCATCATTGTCTCGAACAGGATATGAGTGACCATTTTCATCGAGGAAAACAACAGGTTCGAGGTGTTCATCGAGTACTCCTTCTGTATGTAGTTTCTTGATGTATTCAGATGGTTTTCGTACATCTTTTGCAATATGACAGATAGTACCTTTACATTCATACATGGCAGCTTCGGCTTTGGCGAGACGATCCCAGTTATTGTCTCGGTCCATGGCATAAAATCTACCAGATGCTGTTGCGATAAATCCAACACCGATTTCTTCGAGAGCTTGCTCGAGTTCCTCGAGGTATCCACCTGCACTTTGTGGGGCAGTATCGCGCCCGTCAGTGAAGACATGGATTGCGATTTGTGTTATACCAGCACGCTTTGCTGCATGCAAAAAAGCGATCAAGTGATCTGTATGCGCATGTACGCCACCGTGACCGAGCAGACCTTTTACATGCAAAGTAGAATTATGAGTTTTAATATGATCAAACAATTTTACAAAAGCAGGGTTTGAAATAAATCCATCTGCTTCAATTGCTTTTTTGATACGCACCAAATCAGTATCGAGTGCCTTACCTGCACCGATAGTGGTATGCCCAATTTCACTATTTCCCATTTGTCCTTCAGGGAGTCCGACAGCAAGGCCGCTTGCTTCCAAAAGTGTATGAGGATATTTAGCCCAATATGCATTGAAGTTTGGGGTCTTAGCTGCTGCTACTGCATTGTTTTTTGAGTCTTCACGATATCCCCAGCCATCGAGGACGATGAGACAAGTTTGTTTATTTGAAATATTAGTTGAAGTGTTCTGGTCGGGGGTCATATATATGTGTGTATGAATGCTATGTATAAATTAAGTGTTGGTATTGTAACTTAAATTCTTGCCGAGTGGTACCAGGTACAGTATCGTTATGAAATATAAAGATGTATGGCAAGTCGTTCATTTGACTTAATATGAGATAAGGGTACCATTTTACCTGGAGTACTTTTAGATTTGCCATGAGTATGGTTTTCTTCAAGTCGTGGATAAGGATAGCTGTTACACAAAGAAAAACACCTGATTGTATATGACACCGAACCAAAAGAGAGCGACTCAGGCTTTTTTAGCTAGCGCTAGATCCAGTCGTAACCCTCATGTCTCTGCGAACACCAGTCCGTTTAATGACTCAGGTCCGCCGCAACGTAAACATCGGCGCAAGATGTCAAAAAAGGAAAGAAAAGCACCGCGTGGTGCTATTCAGAATACTAATACTAGTACCAGTACAACACGAAGCCCTTGGTGGTAGTGGTAATTAATATAAAACCCCTCCGGCCTGGCCGGAGGGGTTTTTACTCAACTTTGTGAACTCAGTGTTAGCATATCTCCTTGCGTTAATATATAACCATGCTACTGTTTTTAGTAGAGCATGTGCTCTTTTCACTCCATGATCATCCATATTAATAATGCTATCTTGAGAAGTGGTATAATACCGCCTCTGATCCAATTTATTGCGTTACCTTCACGCAAATTGAAGCAGGGGAGGGGGGGTCGAGAAAAGATTCCAGTGCCAAACCCACCATACAAATATCAGCATCGAAAGCACAAAAGTAGGAAACGGCTTCGTTCTTCCATATCCGTACCAGAGCCAGGTCCAGGATATATGAAGAAGATGAAGATTGTACAAGATGCTAAGCCCAGGTCGCCATACCCGCCTAGTACTACCAGTTATGACTCTTATGGTTGGTAGGAAATTATGTTGGTATTTGAAAACCCCTTCCAGTTTATCTGGAGGGGGTTTTATCTTTATACAATCTCTGGCGTTGCGATAGTGCGATCTTTAACTCTTAAACGCACCTTTGCCTGCAAACACTGCTTTAGCACCAAG
>JACCDZ010161566.1_pt1 | contig 11170 bp, 10 predicted proteins | sample 7449551 | NCBI WGS metagenome assembly JACCDZ01 (sample SAMN15323452, study PRJNA562643) | freshwater metagenome | isolation source: river surface water | place: USA:Blue River Watershed | collected 2017-08-18
ATGGCGTCGACCGTCAACGACGGCGCGGCTGACATCACCGCCACCCTGCGCCGGATCGACGCCCAGCTGAGCCGCCTGGTCGCCAACCACAGGCGCGGACGCGCGCGTTCCTCGCGGAGGAGCGCTTGTCTCGCGCTTCGACAGAAGCGGCGCGCAACCCTGATCCTGGACGCCCACCTCATCAGGATGTGGGAAGACCTGGACGAGTACCCGCCCTACTACCCGCCGATCGAGGATGAGGACGAGTCAGAGCGGCCCCCGTCCGACCGCGTCGCGGTGTTGGTGTCGCCCGACTATGAGACGCTCGCCACGGTGGGCCACCGCTCGCATCGACACATGCCCAACCTCGCGGAGCACGAGCGGATGTACCGCGCGATCCACACGTACCTGACGGCGTGCGGCCTGCTGCCGGGCCCGCTGATGGACGACCCTCGGCCCGACATGATCACGAATCTGATCGAGGGCATGAGACGCCATGATCGCGTCACCGACTTCGTGGAGTACAAGTCCGCGACCCAGCGCGTGTTCGACCTGGGCAAGAAACTGCGACGCCTGGTGTCCACCACCCGCGTCCTGACGCTGGTGCTCACGGGTCACGGCGCGCCCTCCGCCGCGCTTGACGGCGCGGGCGGCATGGGCACGCTCCTGATGGGACGCGGCGAGCGCGTGGACGAGCGCTGGCTGATGCGCACGCTGGCCGACTTTCGCGGCACGCTCATCCTCATCGTGGGCATGTGCAGCGCCGAGGGCGCGCACCCGCTCAGCGCCGACACCGCAGCAGCCGCCGCGCCCGCATCCGAGCCCGCGACGCTGAACGCGGGCGGCGGCTTCCACCCCGACTGCCGAGTCGTGCGCGTCATGGCCACGGAGCGCGGCGAGTCGGCGGCGCCCAATCAGATGCGTCGCTTCGCGGCGTTCGTGCAGGCGCTGGTCGAGGAGGCGCCGACGTACGCCGACCTGATGCAGCCCGAGCGCAGCCCCTGGATCATTGAGACGTGGCGCCGCGTCACCGGCCTGGCGTCCAGCGCCGAGCGCATCACGACCGATCGCCTCGCCTCCGTCTGAAAAAAATGGGGGTCAGGTGGCGGCGGCTGCCTGCAGGCGCCGCAGCGTGATGAACGCGCTCACCCACTCGTGGCGGTTACGCTCTACCCAGCGGATTCTGGGTCAGGGAGGAGGATACCAATTCGTTCCCGTCACGCGCCGTCTACCAGCTCCATGTGATCGCCAGCGCTCGGCCGGCGTCGCGCTGCGGGCGTGCAGCAAAATGTCTTGCCCACTAGAAGACGACGACATGGAGGGTGACACATGCCAGAAGCTGCGACGCCTGTTGACCGAGCCTACCTCGATCGTCGCCGTCGGCTTCAGCGTGAAAGAACTGACCAGGCTGTTTGGGCTGGACGACACGCACGTCGTGGACGCCGCGCGGCTCGTGACGACTCGACCGATGTGGGAGAACCTGCCCCACACCATCGTGGTCGACGTGTCCGACGTGATCGCGTCCGGCTCCGCTGACGCGGCGGCGACGTTGCTGCACGTCAGCTGCTTCCCGCGCACGTTTGGTCGACGGGTCGTGCTGTCGTGCGAGTCCGTCCTGGACGCGGGTGCGCCGGCGCAGACGACCGCGGACTGCCTGATCGCCGCGCCGCGCATCACGCGTGCCTTTCTGAACCCGCCCGCGCTGTTGTGTCACGACTACTTGACCGGCGCCGTCCAGCTGCTCGAGGACCCAGATGACGTTCAGTCCATGTAGAGTTGGTCGAATGGCGTCCACGCGTATCGCATGGTCCTCCTGTGGGCCCGGAGCGAGCGTTGCAAGCCTCGTCGGCTTTGAAGCGTGAGACCATTCAGCCACGCCGCGCATGCGCCAGGCGCCGCCGCCACTTTGCAGTCCAAGGACGCGTCCGGCGCGACGATGCGGACCTTCTGAGTTGCGAACGGCCCCAGGCATACTTCCATCACGTACGGCAACACCTCCACAGGCTGCAACCATCCGTCGATGCCCATGCGGTGGAGCGCGTGCAGCAATGGCGCACGGGCGTGCACGTCCTGTTTGAACTGCACCGGTGACGTCCACCGCCACTCCTGCCCCATGATGTCGGAGTACAACTCTGCCATGTACGAAACGCACCGCAAGTTGTGCGGGACGATGTCACATGGAGCGACGAGAGTCAGCGGCCTGAGGGTGGAGAGTGTGAACATGTTGCGGACTTCGTTCTGGGGACACATGTGCGCCGTGATCAGGCGTGGGTCGATGCCCGCGAACACGTGACGATCATCACGCAAGGCGAACTCTGCGTCTTGGAAGGTCCACAGTAGCTTGTTGGCATCCAGCTGGCACACGCCGTACTTTGCGAGCACGTTCTGATAGTCCATTGTGCACGCGAGCGTTGTTGACACACACCCACCCTTTCCCCCCCTTACTTTTGAAGGCGTTGGTACACGGTGCGGCCACACAAAAGAGACAGTTCCGCCATTGAAGTACATCGATCACACCAGTGAGATACATCACTCGTCAAAGACGAATACGACGGTCGGCCACACCGCGCAGAATCCAAATTGGTACCCGATCGGCCCTCCCCGTATACCATTCCCCAAACCATTCCCATACATTCCCATACGTTTCCCCCAAAAAACAAACATTCCCCCCCCCACAGAACGGGGGGCCCGTGCTGCAGACGGTCCGGCAGCCAGGTATGTTTGGATGTGGCTTGGGTCACCAGACTTTATGCTGCCACGGAAATGGTGTTTTCGGGAGCCATGAGGGTTTGGAGCGGTCCACTCGCCGACGCAGTCGACAGAGCCCAGATCGCTCCACGTCACCACGTCGGTGGGAGCGATCTGATCCAGGGATGGCCGCAAACCCGGGATCGCGGTTCAGTGCACGTCCATGCTGCGCTGATGCCCTGGTGTGGAGGTCAAGCGTCCCTGACACGCGGCGAGAGAATCGCACACGCCATGCGAGCGATTCAGGCGCAGTGTAGCAGATTCAGCAAATTCAGCAGTCCATATGGAGCACCCAGGGTTGATATCGCATCAGCCGAATGCTGATATCGATCTCCAAGAGACCCAACGGGCTGCTGAATTTGCTGAATCTGCTGCAAGCATGCCCAACCATCTCAAGCCAGGACATCCACATCCTCATCCTGACTCGCTGGCTGAACGTACGACACGCACTTGAACCCCCGCCCAACGCGCACCCCGTTGATGCAGGCGCTGCTGCACATGACGGCGCGCATGCGCTCGAGCCGGTCCTTGATGCGGCTGTACGACAGATTGTTCGTGACGGCGAACGTCTTGACCGTGCTGAGTGGTACGAAGTCGGTAGGCTGGCCAGTGTAGCGAAAGTGCGTTGACACGAGCACGAGGTCGTCACCCGCCTCCGCACGGTACGCGTCAGTGTCAGCGCGAACCTTGGCGCAGGGCATGACGGTGCGGGGACGATAGGCGTCAATGACGAGCCATGTGAAAGCGTCCATCGTTTCGCGACGGCGACAAAAGTCCTTGATGCCGTCGTCGCGAGGCTTGTAGAAGGGCATGGGGTCGCCCTGCAGTTGCTCCTCAGCGACGAACTTGAAAGGGAACTTGATGAGGATCATGTTGGATACGGCGTCGGCAGGGGAGACGACAGGCATGTCGTTCAGGTTCATGATCAGCTTGGACGACACGCGGAACATGCGCTCGTCCTTGTGGTTCTTGCGCGCGCACAGCATGTCGCCGCCGCTCTGGAACTGCTTGATCGCGTTGCCGTCCAGCTTGACATGACGGTTGCCGACGTCAACCTTGACCTCGTTCGTGTACGTCTGGCGCGCGAAGCGACAGTCCAGCGTCCACGACAGGGCCTTGGCGGCGTCCGGCGCCGCGTGGTTCTGCAGCAGAAACGCGTTCGCCAGGACGGTGTTGACGTTGCGCAGGCCCCAGGTCGCCGCGTTCAGCTCCTGCAGCACGCCCTTACCGCAGTCGCGCTCGCCGATCAGCACCGCCCACTGTTTGTCCTTGTACTCACCGGCGGTGGCGCGGGCGATGATCTCAAGGTAAGTGCGGACGACGTCCGCGTCACCCAGGGACGCCATCAGCAGGCGATCGTACACCTCCTTGATCACGGCGTCGGGCGGGCGCTCGATCGGGAAGTCGCGGGGGATGACGTTGACCGCGTAGACGTCGGGGCGCTCCTCGTACGTGAAGAACCGGCCCTTGCGAAAGTCCCACAGGCCGTTCAGGTAGCTGACGCACCCGATGGAAGAGTGCCACATCGTTTCCTCGAACGCAGGGTCGTCGGGGATCAGCGCTTGCGCCGCCGCGACGATCCGGGACGCGGCAGGCACGTTGCCGCTCATGAAGGTCGCCTCGACGTACTCGGCGAAGCGCTGGGACGCGCCGGCGCCGGCGTCTGCGGTGGCGGGGGGCTGTGCGGGTGGTACGAGTTTTACAACACGCACGTATACACCTCAAGCCAGGCCATCAACCTCGTCATCGTCCATACTTGACTGGTGAAGCCGCACGTGAAGGCGCGTCAGAATTGCGTGCGGGATTGTCGTCCGTCGGTGTAAGATGACGCGAGGCGAGACATGGAAACACCGCAGGCGATCCCTATTCAGACACGCGCAATTACGGTGACGACAGCGTCAGACGGCGCTGTCTCGCGCGACTGCGTCGTGTGGTACGACCGCGAGCACGCCGGTTACCGCGCGATGTATGTGCGCGAAGCGTGGCGCGACCTCTGCGAGGTCTTGTTGACTGACCCATCTGATCCGGAATGCTGCACGGGAAAGAAGGACTACATCATGGTCATCACGCCCTACCTACGCAGGTTTATGACGGTGCTGCGCACTCACGAGCCGCATATGCCGCACCTACGAGGCATACGCGAGTATGTGCATACGATCGTGCAGAGGCGAGACGATCTCCTGCGTCAGACCGACGGGTCGATGAGCCGCGAGTCCATGACGCGTCCGATGTAGGTGTACGGGCCAGGGTGCACAGACCAGCATGCGGCGTAGCTCCACACTGCGTCAGTGGACATGAACTGTACGTACGTGGGATCCAACATGTGGTGCATCTCCACCGAGCGGTCGTCCAGCGTTTCGCGCACGTCCGAGAAAGCCAGCCATTCGTGTGCGATGTCCTGTACGCGACGTCCAGTGTAGCTGGCAGTGTACTGATCAAGGAATGCCGTCGAGGCGAAGCGCGCATCCCACAAGCCGGTCACGACGTACACACTGAACGCCTGCCGCACACGAAGGGGCAACCTGCGCCGGATCTGCTTGCATACGTCCGTACAGCACTCAAACAGTGTGGGGTTTGACGCCATGAACTCCGTGACGACCTGCTCCACAACTCTCCGCACGTCCGGATCGCGCTGCCAGGCGGGGATGTGATTGTGCGCCAGGGAAGTCCCAATCCTAGACGCGCCAGCTGGAAACGGCGCCGTTCTCGCCTCGATAACTTGGTACACGGGAGGGGGGCGCATTGCTCGACTCGGCTGAGACGGGACGGAAGTGGTAGACGCAGCCAGTTGTTGTGCCCGACGACGCGAGAGGCGCAAAATCCATGCGATCGTCATCACCAGGATGGAAATCTTCAGTAGGTGCATCGTACTCATACTCAGGGCCGTGATTGGTGATGTAAGAGCGAAAGATTGATCACGCCCTTACTTTTCATTGACTTGGTGTACGTTTTGAGCCGTTGGTATACGTTCCCGTATCGCCTGCAAAACTCACACACGCCCCAGACCCGCAATTGGTCCCCGATCGGCCCCTCCCGTACACCATTCCGCAACAAAAACCACACAATTCCACAACGTTTCCCACAAAACCACACCCCCTAACTCCCCCCCACAGAACGGGGGGCACGGCGCGCTCGATCGCGGCCCACCGCGTCTTTGACATCTGCGACGTCTTCCGCGTGTCGTCAATGCACAGCACCGCGGCGACCTGCGACACGACCGGCGTGTCCTGGCCGAGCGCATCCCGCAGCGCCGCTTGCATGCGGCGCCAGCGGGCGACTGAGATGGTGGCCTTCGCACCTGGCATGGCGACTCACTTGATAGCCCGCGTCGCGTCTGCACAACGCGCAGACCTTAAATCCCTGCTCTGCGCGGCGCAGAGCGTTTTGCCTAGCATTTAAGGCGGGCGCGTCATCACCTCCGTACGGCGCGACCCCTCCCGACGACCATGCCGCGGTCCAGGACAAAGAGCGAAGAGCGGGTACGGCAAGGGTTGCAACAACTGAACTTGCCCCCCGACTTTACCAAGTACATCTGCCGGGACCTGGTGACCGACTTGCAAGTTCTGAGAAACTGGGGGTTGGCCAATGACCAATTGAACCATTGCGTGTGCGGCCACTACATCCGCGTGCACTGCATCCTGGAATTTGACACCGAAGGCGTGAAGCGGCACGTGGCCGTGGGCACCGAGTGCGTTGACAAGTTCCAAATCGAGAACCCCGCACTGGTGAAGGCGCTGAACGCCTTGCGCAAGTTTTGGAACGACAACGCAAAAGCACTCGAGCTCGCGCAACCGGCCCCGGGCACGCCGGAGAGCGCGGACCGCGCGTGGCTGCACGCGCGCTGGATCATGGGGGCGATGCAAGTGGTCGGCATGGATGATCGCAAGCGCCCGTTCAATCACACCGGCGGTGGAATCGCGCAGCGTCCAGAGTACCGTCTGAACGCGGCGGAGGACCGGTACCGGAGCACCGATGACGTGCGCGCGCTGCGGAACCACATGCTGCGCGGCCTAGAGCATCTACGGGCCAAGTGGCCGGACCACGCAACGGCCATTGATGTGGACGCGATCCTAGCCCGAGCCAAAGTCAATGATGCGGAGCTCGCCATGCGGGTGCGGTGGATGCACTACCGCGTCATTCACCTTGACGCACGGCACGGCCGAGATGATGACGGCTGGAAGCTGCAAGATGTCAGCACGATCACGTGGGACGACGAGACGCGAGCGTACGCCATTCAGAGCCGCCACTTTTGCCGGGAATGCCCGAAACGGCTTGATCTGTCCGCGCTCACTGAGAGCGTTCGGTTGGGAATGGGCATGCTGTGTAGCGCCGCGTGCCGTGAAAAGGCGGACCTAGAGGCCAGGGCCAGGGCGGCGCGCCTCCGGAAAGCCGAGGCTGCGCGAATTCCGCGACCAGCCTACATGAACCGAGTGCAACTTGCGACTCCCGCCGCAGCTATTTCTTGCGCGCGCAATGATGAATCACGACTTTGCATTGCTGCCACCCGGAACGCCGTGCCCTCAGAGCTCCGAACAGCACCGTGCATGTCGCAGTGCCTGAACTGCGAACTGATGCAAGACATGACTGGACGAGGGCCGTCCGCAGCGTGTGGAGTGTGCGTGGCCATTCAGAACACGGTCAACGCGGACAAGTTTACGCGGGCGTTTGTGATAAACGGCATTGCTCGGGGGGTGTCAATGGCTAGGACCGTCCCTGGGCTGCTGCGGGTGCTGGACCGGCAGTACGGCGCGGACTGGACCTGCGATGACCTGATACGTCACCTGCGCCCTTGACTGATACAGCAGCGGGAGCCCGCTGGGATGCGACGAGCACCGACTTGACCTGGCGCCACTTGAGCTTGGATATCGTGGCGCGGCAGTGCGGGCGCGGCAGTGGCGCGCCCGCACTTGAGCTTCGAGATCGTGGCGCGGTAGTACTATTTAAGGCTATGCCGCCATCAGCTTTCTAGAATCACGCGCAAGCCACGATCACGATGCCGTGCGCTCGGCTGCCAAGCGTCGTCTGGACGGTAGTGGTGGACGCGCTGTGCGCGGACGCGGGTCCGCTGTACTGGCCGGTGGACGTCCTCGCGCACGTGCGCGCGCTAGAGGCGGCGCAGGAGTGCCCGGGCCTTGTGACAGTAGCACAGGGGTGCCTGCAGTGGACGCCCGCGCCCCTGTGGCACGACGGCGTAACCTGGACGCTGGACGCCGCCGCGAGTCGTTGCAGCCTGCCGGCCCAGGTGCTGCAGCCGTACGCCACGGCCAAGCAGGTCCGGCGCAAGGGCGTGAAGAAGACGCAGTGGCACCTGCTCGCGGCACAAGCCAGGCACCTGGCGCGTCGGACGCACGGCTCGCACGCGCGGCTGCGCCAGTCACAGTTGGTCGCTCTCGCGGCAAAGCCACGCTTCGGCGACTACGGCGCGGACGTGACGCTGCCTCCCGCCCTGCTGTGGAGTCTGGCGACGCGCGTCGACGGCAGGCTAGAGTACGCGCGGCGGCGGCAGGACGGCGACGCGTGGGGTAAGCTTGATGAGCCGACTGACGCCCAGAAACAGTGCATGCGACACGCGATCAGTGCGGCGCGGCGGAGCGTCAAGTACGGCGTACGGCGCGTTCTAGAGCCCGCGGACGCGTTGGACGCGCTTGTGGACGCTGCCGCTGCTGCCGCCGACACGAACGCGGACGAACGTCGTATGCTGTACGATCTGGTGCGCGGCGACGCCGACGCGATGCGCGCGGTGCTGGAAGGCACGATGAAGGACGCTGGCTGCCATGCGCTACTGCCCACGTTGGCGCCGCCGGGCGGGTGGGACGAACGGGCATGGGAGCGGTGCGGCGACGCGTGCCGCTGGTTGCTGCGGACGCCTGACCGCGCGGCGGCGTACGTTGCTGGTTCCTGGAACGGTTTGGAGGAGGCAAAGGATGCCGCGGGCGCCGAGTGGCACGCCAAGCTGTCGAACATGTCGTTGCATCCCGAGGACGTGGACCTGCTGGTGAATTGCGTCATGTCGGCGGATGAAGATGACGCGAAGATGGCGGCGCAGATCGTGGACGACCTGATGGAGGCGCGGGAGTGCGGGCTGGTGCCAAAGGGGGTACACATATACGTGGATGATGGTATTCTCGATGACGTGCACGTCGAAGACTGGGCGCTCGATGACGCCCCGGATATCACCGCAAGTTGCCTGAGTGAATGGTTCGAACGTCTTGGTGGACGGGGGCACACAGTCCTGAATCCATACATCGGTATGGACCTGGGGCGATCCTCGTGCCCGGTATGGGGGTGGGATGGCTACTCGGACCTGGCGCTTGCCTTACGCTTGTACCACGAGCTCAAGGAGGCACTGCGCGCGCGGGGCCTGGAGCTGCGCCATGACTCGAGGCTGTGCGAGGCGTACGTCATGCGGGAGGAGGGCGATGTGGATGACATCGTGGATCGCATGGCCGAGATGCGGTTCTTCCACGATCACACGACATTCGCGGAGGCGCTGCGCTGGAGGGGCGAGGACGCCAAGACCGCGTCCGAAACGGCAAAGCGTGCGGCGCTGCACGTGTATACAGGCACAGCACCGATTCCGCGCGCGTACGCCGCTGTGCCGTCGGAGCTGCGCGCCGCGGCGCATGATACCGCCCGCGCCGCGGAGAGGGCTCTGGACGCTTGGCGTTCGGCGCCGCGCTGCTACCGGTGCGGGCGGGACGCCGACGAGGATGACGGCGGGTGCAGTGTGTGCGGCTCGTCCGACAGCGATGAGTCGTGGTGGTGACGCATTGCAACGATTCGCTGATTGCCACCACCACGCGTCTTCATGAGTGAGCCATGCCTCGCGCCGCGGGCGTCCAGCAAAATGTCGTGGCCACTGGAAGACGACCCCATGGAGGCGACACGTGCCGGAGGCTGCAACGCCTGTTGGCCGAGCCCACCTCGATCGTCGCAGTGGGTTCCAGGAGACGCATCGAGCGCCAAGGCCGCCGCCGCGCCGGCGCCCTGGCACACCGACGCGGTCCAGGAGATGGCCGTCACGCGCCGCACGCTGGACGTCAGCGCGTCGCGCGTCTTGATCTACGTCATCCCGCGGGACGGTGACTGCGTGGGCGACATCGACGTGACGGTTCCCGCTGGGGCGGGCCCGATCGGCGTGTCCGTTCACTTTGACGACCGCGTCCTGTGGTCAGGGGACACCAGTTCGTCGGCACGGTACCGTCTACCGTTTGGGGGCATCAACATGCACGGCACGCGGGGCCACCCGATCTACGTCGTCCTGAAAAACGTGGCGGACGATGAGGCCCTGCATCCGCGCCTCGCGGCGACCTTCAGGTGTCACGAGCCGTGGGCGGCGCGGCAAGCGCTGCGCGAGCGTTCCCCGATGCGTGACCTGCTCATCGCTGACTGGTGAACGTGAACGTGAACCTGTACTCCCGATGGAAGCGAAGGCTCGTTCCCGGGTCGGGGCATACGACCTCCATCATGTCGCTCCCAGCGTCCACGCGGGTCACAATTGCTCCGTAGCCAAGCCGGCGCACGAACGCGGCGACGTTTGACATGTTTGGGAGCAACTCCACACACGACTGGGGGACACCGTGCCCCAATTCGGAGACCAGAGCGTACTTCAGGGGGATGATGGGTGGCGCATCGAAGATCGGCTGAGGGTGCGACATGTCATACAGCACTGCCATGTCCGCCACGGTGGTGTATTCGATGACTCGCTGGTCTCGATCCGCGTGGGTGTACGGAGGCGGGGTCAGGGTGTAGTACATGGACCGATTCGCGTCCGGTGCAAACTCTTGCGATGTTTTGTGATACATGGACGTGCCTTTGGCGAGTTTGATGAAGACAGACAGGTGCACCGTCACAACGTCGTCTTTTGATGACACGATGATCAAGCGAACCGTACCGCACGCCATCTGGACAGTGATGGACGTCTGAGGGGGTCATTGACTGACGTCTGACTTTTGCACGACTTGGTGTACGTCATCACTCGTCTTCAGCTGGTCAGTCGTCGCCGGGCACGGGTGGCAGGGCCTCCCGGAACGGGGCGGTGATGGGCTGCGCCACCAGCGCGTGCAGGAGCGGCGCGTCGGCTCCCTCGATGCAGCGCACCACCACGTCTACGACGGGCTCGCGCAGCGCGCGGCGCGCGGCCGCGGACAGGGCGAAGTCGCGCAGCTCAGCGTCCGCGTCGCCCTGCATGGGCCACGCGACGGCGACGGTGGGCCCATCGCGCGCGCCCAGCGCGGCTTCGATCACGTACGCGACCTTGTCGTGGTCGCACGCCAGGGAGCGCGTGAGCGCGGTGTCGAGGGTGGCCAGCTGCTGGAACACGATGTCCGTCGGCCCCCGCGCGTGCAGCGCGTCCCTGCTGGCCTGCGTCACCGCCTCCGCCAGCTTGGCCACGAGGTCCGCGTAGACGCGGGGCGCCGCGGCGTGGGCGCTCGGCGCGCTC
>JACCDZ011506057.1_pt1 | contig 11166 bp, 10 predicted proteins | sample 7449551 | NCBI WGS metagenome assembly JACCDZ01 (sample SAMN15323452, study PRJNA562643) | freshwater metagenome | isolation source: river surface water | place: USA:Blue River Watershed | collected 2017-08-18
GTAACTTTCTGGTGAAAAATATACCGAACAAGCGACCGCTGAAAAATTTATCGCTGTTGGTAATGAGGGAGGCTTGGCTGATGATGGTTTTTCACCAGCCTGTTAAAGTTACGTCTTCAATAATCCAAAGGCATGCACGCATGAAATCTCTCGCATTTATCGGACTCGGCACCATGGGTTACCCCATGGCCGGGCACCTTGCACGCAAGGGCTTCAAGATCACAGTGTTCAACCGGACAACTGAAAAAGCCCTCCGGTGGTGCTCGGAGTTCGGTGGTCAATACGCAGACAGCCCTGCGCAGGCGGCGCAAAACGCCGACATCGTTCTGACCTGTGTTGGCAATGACGACGATCTGCGCGCCGTTGTGCTGGGCCCGACCGGCATCGTACCTGGGCTCAAGGCAGGTGCCCTGCTGATTGATCACTCAACCGTTTCTGCCGAAGTATCGCGTGAAATTGCAGGACACCTTGCCCGCATGAATGCCGGATTTGTGGATGCGCCGGTATCGGGAGGGCAGCAAGGTGCCCAAAACGGACAACTGACCATCATGTGCGGTGGCACCACACCAGAAGTTGAACGGGCCGGCAGCGTCATCAGCGCCTATGCACGGGCAATCACGCATATCGGGCCAATAGGCTCTGGTCAGCTGGCCAAAATGGTGAACCAGATATGTGTCGCCGGACTTGTTCAAGCGCTGTCGGAGGGAATGCATTTTGCCGAGAAAGCTGGTCTGGACGTCCAGAAGGTAATGGACGCCATCTCGCAGGGCGCAGCCTCCAGCTGGCAGATGGTCAACAGGCACAAAACCATGATTGCCGGCCAATATGAGCATGGGTTTGCCGTTGACTGGATGCGCAAGGATTTGGCCATTTGCCAGGCAGAAGCCCGGCATGTGGGCGCCTCGCTCCCCGTCACTGCACTGGTTGACCAGTTTTATGCCGAGGTCCAGGCCATGGGCGGAGGACGCTGGGACACATCCAGCCTGCTTGCACGGCTCAGCAACAAATGACAAGGCCTGAAATGACAGCTCCTCCAGCAGAAACATCCACTTATCGGAAAAACAGGCGCTGAACGGCCGTAATGGCAGCCCTTTTCTAGACCTGACTTGCAAGTACTCGTACACTGATCAATAGATTCAACCAGCTACAGCCACGGAATGGACATCATGAAAAAAACAACATTGAAAAATGGATGTCGGTCACTTCTACTGCTCGCGACTCTGGGACTTGGCATTGGCGCTAATCCCGTCATGGCAAACACCAGTCAACATCCCGATAATGACTGCAATTCACAGGCCGCCGGAAAGTCCGGTGATGCTCGTCGACAGGCAATTGCCCAGTGCGTTCGTAAACGAGCCCAGGTAGACAACATGCCGCCGATGCTGGCCAAGGTCAGTGCCTGTAACCGCAAGGCTGGTGACATGGCAGGTGATGCCCGCTCAAGCTTCATGGATAGCTGCCTGAAAAACAATTGAGGCGCTATTTGTTTGGTACTCATGGTACCCAAACCCGAAAAGCACCCATAAAAAAGCCCGCATCAAGCGGGCTTTTTTATGGGACAAACCTTACTTCTCGATGATGGCGACAACACCCTGGCCGCCGGCGGCGCAGATCGACACCAGGATGCGGCCACTGCCCTTCTCGTTCAGCATCTTGGCTGCACCTGCCACGATACGGCCACCGGTCGCTGCAAAAGGATGTCCTGCGGCGAGCGAAGAGCCATTTACATTCAGCTTCTTGCGATCAATGCTACCCAGCGGCTTGTCGAGGCCCAGGCGCTCCTTGCAGAACTTTGCATCTTCCCAGGCCTTGAGGGTCGACAGCACCTGTCCGGCAAAGGCTTCATGGATCTCGTAATAATCGAAGTCCTGCAGGGTCAGTCCGGTGCGGGCCAGCAGTCGGGCAACTGCATAGGCAGGCGCCATCAACAGGCCTTCCTTCTTGTGCACGAAATCAACGGCAGCCGTTTCCACCGTGGTCAGATAGGCCTGAACTGGCAGGTTGTGTGCCTTGGCCCACTCTTCAGATGCCAGCAACACGGCTGAAGCACCATCGGTCAGCGGTGTGGAGTTTGCGGCAGTCATGGTGCCCTTTTCCTTGTCACCAAAGCATGGCTTCAAGGTCGCCAGTTTCTCAAGGGTAGAGCCCGGGCGCAGATTGTCATCACGCTCAAGACCCATGAACGGCGTCATCAGATCCTTGAAAAAACCACGCTCATAGGCTGCAGCCATGTTCTTGTGAGAGAGATACGCCAGCTCATCCTGGGCTTCGCGAGTGATGCCCCACTCGGCAGTCGTAATTGCCTGGTGATCGCCCATGGCAAGACCCGTGCGCGGCTCACCGTTACGGGGAATCTCGATACCCATCATGCCCGGACGGAACTTGGCCAGCGCCTTGAGACGCTGCTTGTTATCCTTGCAACGGTTCAGCGACAGCATGAACTGGCGCAACTCCTCACTGACCGCAATGGGCGCATCCGAAGTGGTATCCACACCGCCGCCAATACCAGACTCGATCTGGCCGGTGGCAATCTTGTTGGCTATGTAATTAAGAGCCTGCAGACCTGTACCACACGCCTGCTGCATATCGCACGCAGCCGTCTCGGGTGCCAACTTTGTGCTCAGCACGACTTCGCGAGTCATATTGAAGTCACGTGCCAGCTTGAGCACTGCACCGGCAGCTACCTCACCCAGACGCTCACCCTCCAGTTTGTAGCGACTGACCAGTCCGTCAATGGCGGCAGTCAGCATGTCCATATTGGAGGCAGTGGCATAGGCGCCATTGGAGCGGGCGAAGGGAATACGATTGCCGCCAAGGATGGCAACACGACGAAGGGAAGACATGGAGGACTCCTGCTGGTTTTCCGATGACGGCACCCTAGCACAGAATGTTCGGGGTCAATTGGCATTAAAAACAGAAACACACTGGCTATACAGCAAATGCTCTGGGGGATGACCTTTGCTAGCCTGCGTTCCGCTAGTGCAGTGGACAGACAAGGAAAGCATGACCGATTGCCTGCCGGCACACCGATACTTTGCCATGCCACTGACCATGCCTGCACCTCCTGCTTCTGCTAGAGTTGCGCCCGTTTTCTCCGGCAATTTCCGGAAGCCCTCCCAACCGTCTTGCGCTGTTGCGCCTGAAACCGAAGGACGACGTCATGAGTGACCGTTACACACAGTTCACGAACTCCGCACTTGGCCGCCTGCTGGCCAAAAACCTCGGCTTGCCCATGCCTCTCAACCTGGACCGTTACCAGCCAGGCATGCCCGTGATTTCCGGTGCTGTGCTGCTCGGTGGTGCTCCTGACGGACAGCTGACCAGTGCTGCTGCTACCGCCCTGAACAACATCCAGGCCGAGGTGCATACCTATGCCCAGGACCATGTCTCCAAAGCTGCTGCAACTGCAGGGCTTGATGTGAAGGTATGGAATCCTGAAGTGGATACGGAACTGAAGTTCAAGGCACTGGTATTCGATGCCAGCGGCATCGCCAGAAGCGAAGATCTGGTTCAGGTTTACCACTTCTTCCATCCGGTCATGCGCAAGCTTGCCGAATGCAGCCGCATCATCATCATCGGCCGCACTCCGGAGTCATGTGATTCCCCACGCCAGGCAACTGCACAGCGTGCGCTTGAAGGCTTTACCCGCTCCCTGGGCAAGGAAGTCAAGAAAGGTGGCACTGCACAGCTCGTTTACGCTGCACCGGGTGCAGAAGACCAGCTCGAGTCGACACTGCGCTTTTTCCTCTCCCCGCGCTCTGCTTATGTATCTGCCCAGGTTGTTCGCATATTCCCGTCGACAACAACTGCGAGCCTCGACTGGGCAAAACCACTGGCTGGAAAGGTTGCACTGGTCACAGGCGCATCACGTGGCATTGGTGAAGCAATTGCCAAAACACTTGCACGTGATGGTGCGCATGTTATCGGCCTCGATATTCCGGCACTGGCCGATGACCTGCGTGTGGTAACCAGCCTGATTGGCGGCTCTGCACTGGCTCTGGATATTACTGCCGCTGATTCGCCCCAGAAGATTGCAGAGCACATCAAGGCTCATCATGGCGGCGTGGACATCATTGTGCACAACGCTGGCGTGACCCGTGACAAGACCCTGGCCAACATGACCCAGCAGCAGTGGGACATGGTGATGAACATCAACCTGTCCTCGGAAGAACGCATCAATGATGAACTGCTGGCACAGGGCATGATCCGCGACAATGGCCGCATCATTTGCGTGTCGTCCATTTCCGGCATTGCCGGCAACATGGGCCAGAGCAACTATGGCATGAGCAAGGCTGGTGTAATTGGCATGGTGCAGTCGATGGCGCCAACCCTGTTCGCCAGGAACATCACCATCAATGCCGTGGCACCGGGCTTTATTGAAACCCAGATGACTGCAGCAATTCCGTTTGCCATTCGCGAAGCCGGCCGCCGCATGAACTCGATGTCGCAGGGCGGTCTGCCAGTGGATGTAGCAGAAACAATTGCATGGTACGCCTCCCCCGCCTCTGCTGGCGTGAACGGCAACATCGTGCGCGTATGCGGTCAGTCGCTTATTGGTGCCTGATCCGGCTGAAACAGCGAGGGGATAATGCGCCCCTCCTTTTTAACCTACTGGAGTCATGAAGATGACCGTACGCGAAATCACGACACTCCCGGGTACCGCCACGCTCTACTCCCGGGCAGTCCTGGGAAGCATTTCCGGCAAGCAGGGAAAGGAGTTGCCTGACCTTGAACTGGTCATGCGTGATGTAAAAATCGATCGCGCCAATCTGGCTGCCTATAACCGTGTCTGTGGCTTCAGCCAACGTGACACACTGCCGCTGACGTACGGGTTTGTGCTGGGATTTCCGCTGCACATGAGCCTGATGACAGACCCGTCCTTTCCGTTTGCAGCCATGGGCATGGTGCATATCCAGAACCGGATTACCCAGCACCGCCTGATCAATGCATCCGAAATCCTGACCATCATCGTCAAGCCGGCCAATCTGCGCCCGCATGACAAGGGCGTCCAGTTTGACATCCTGACCACGCTGGAATCAGGTGAAGAAGTGGTGTGGGAATGCTCAAGCACGATGCTTCGTCGTCAGGCAGGAAGCGAGGGAGAAAAATCCTCCACCCCTCGTCCGGCTGCACAAGCTACTCGCAGTCCGGTAGCGAACGTGCAATGGAGCGTTCCTGGTGACACCGGACGTCGTTATGGCGCCATCTCCGGTGACAGAAACCCCATTCACCTGTATGCCTTCACCGCCAAGCTGTTTGGTTTTCCACGGGCGATTGCCCATGGCATGTGGTCAAAGGCTCGCTGCCTGTCTGCACTTGAAGGCCGACTTCCTGATGCCTGCACGGTAGATGTCCAGTTCAAGCTTCCTGTGCTACTGCCTGCAAAGGTTGCCTTCCTTTCCGAGCCTCAAGCCAATGGCGGTTTTACCTTTGGCCTGAGTGACCTGAAAAGCGGAAAGCCACATCTTGCCGGATCGGTGCAAAAGGCCTGACCTCCGGATGAGTCAATAAAAAACGCCCTCTTCAGGGCGTTTTTTATTGACGTGGATAATGTGTGACACCTTGCTTACAGCAACGACTCGACAGAACGTATGGCCGCAGTATTGATACGTGAAATGCGGATATCGCCAAACGGCGATCCACTGCCATGATTGACCGTATAACCCAGTGACAACTCACGCGACGGGTCACACCATGCGCCTGACCCACCATAACCAAAGTGCCCGAAGGCATTCGGTGTGCGCGGCCCCGTCGTGAACACACGATGGTAACCAAGGCGCCAACGCATCGGGACAGGAATTACGTCACCTCGCGTCGTATTTTGTACCGTCGACATTTTCCGGACCGTCTCCGCAGAAAGTAGTCGCCCACCCTCATGCTCGCCATTGTTGGCAAGTACGGAATAAATCCTGGCCAGTGAACGCGCCGTGAACATTCCCCCTGCCCCGGGAATGCTGGCCTGCATGGTTTCCGGAGCATTCCAGTCGAACCGGCTCATGCCTTTGGGCAACATGGCATCCTGGAATTTTTCCTGATCAAACCCGGCAAGACTGAATACTGCTTCTGTGACTTTTCTGGACCAGTTGATGCCTTTCTTTCGCTGTTGTCCTGGCTCTGCTGGCTCTGTTTTTTTTGCAGGCACAATCAGTTTTGCGCAGCGAACCAGATCCGGTTCGGGAACACCGATGTGGCAACCATCCAGACCAAGCGGATCAACCAGTTCGTCCTTCAGGGTCTTTGCCAGCGGTTGCCGGGCAACTTTCTCAATCAACCCGCCAACCAGCCAGCCATAGGTCAGGGCGTGATACCCGTTCTTCTGCCCGGGAGCGTGTACCGGTGGAGCCTCCTCCATGACATGCAACATATGCTCCCAGTCACGCATTTCAGATGCATCAGCGATCAGGGAACGGATGCCATACAGGCCTGCCTCATGGGTCAGCAGGTGCCTTACGGTAATCCTGCTTTTGGTATTGCGGGCAAATTCCGGCCAGTAATGGGCCACGGGCAGGTCATAGTTCACCTCTCCACGATCAGCAAGCGTATGCAGGAGTGTTGAGACAATGCCCTTGGTCGTGGAAAAGGACAGTGAGAGGGTATCAGCTGCCCATGGGGTGCCCTGCTGGTCACTGCTCCCCGCCCAGATATCGACCACCGGGATGCCCCGATGGTAGACACACAGCGCAGCACCGCCCTGAACATCCACCGGAAGATTCCGCCGGAAGGCATCAGCTACAGCAGTGAACCCCGGATTTACATACCCTTTAAGCATGTCATGGCCCCTATTACAGACTGGACACTGGTTTAGCATGCATCACCCAGCTAGGCTATGGCATCTTTTGCCTTCCTCCTGTCATTTCCGTCGTGATCAGTCCCCGAACCACTGTCCTGCTTCTGCTCGTCACTGCCGTGATCCTTTCGTGTCTGGGCGCAGGCGACATGCGCAACCTGGCGCCAGAAGTCTGGGTACAGCTTCGGCTGCCTCGCGTACTGCTGGCAGCGTTTACAGGTGCCTCTCTGGCACTGGCAGGGCTTCTGCTTCAGGACTTTTTCCGCAACCCGCTGGTGGAGCCCGGACTGTTAGGAGTTTCTGCAGGTGCCGGGCTGGGTGCGGTTCTGGTGATCAGTCTGGGACTGGGTGGACTCTGGCTGCTGCCTCTGAGTGCCTTTGCCGGCGCACTGGGAACACTGGGTCTGATCCTTTTGATAGGGCGCCAGCTCAGCGGCAATAATGCCGAGCTGCTGCTGGCAGGGGTTGCCATCAACTCGCTGGCAGGTGCGCTGGTCAGTCTCCTGCTGAGCATCGGTGATGCAACGGCGTTGCGCAGTGCAACCTTCTGGCTGATGGGCAGCTTTACGCTCGCAGAATGGCCACTACTGCTGACAGGCTGGGTAGTCCTGCTCTTTTCGATTGCATGGACGTGGCGTCAGGCACAGGCGCTGGATGTCTGGCAACTGGGGGAGTCAGAGGCCATACATCTGGGTCTTGATATCCGGCGCTTCCGGCGTCGCATACTGTGCGTGACATCACTGCTGGTCGCGCTGGCGGTCGCCCAATCCGGCGGTATCGGGTTTGTCGGTTTGCTGGCGCCACACATGGCACGCAAGCTTGGGCTGACACAGCACCGGTTGCTCATGCCCGCCAGCATTTTTATTGGCATCATCCTTGCCGTTCTGGCAGACCAGCTGGCACGACAACTGATTTATCCGCTTGAATTACCGGTTGGCGTCCTCACCGCACTGATTGGCGCACCCGCTTTTCTCCTGCTGTTTCTCAGGAGGAGTCACACATGAAACTCCAGCTTGACCATGTTGGCTGCAGCTTCAACACGCACCCTGTACTTAAGGATATTTCGCTGGAGCTGCAATCTGGTTGCATTGCTCTTATCGGGCCCAATGGCGCGGGAAAATCCACGCTTCTGCGGTTATGTGCGGGAGAGGGACGCTATCTGTCAAACGCCCGGCTGCAAGGCCGGATCCTGCTGGACGACAAGGCACTTTCTGCGTGGCCATTGAACACGCTCGCCAGACGCCGTGCCTTTCTGCCGCAACATCATGCAGACTATTTGCATGGCCAGGTCAGGGACATCATGTGTCTTGCCGCCTACCCTCACGGGGGAGCAGGCGAACGGGCCATTACCCTTTATCAGGAAGCCCTCTCCATCTGGGAGCTTGATACGCTGGCAACACGCCACTATGACGGCCTCTCAGGCGGCGAACGCCAGCGCGTACAACTGGCTCGTACCTGGCTACAAATGCGTTTGCATCCCGTTACCGGGGAGCGCCTGTGGCTTCTGGACGAGCCACAAAATGCTCTCGACCTGCCTCACCAGCAGCGCCTGCGCACACAACTGAAGAAAGAGTCGGACGAAGGTGCCTGTGTTATTTTTTCCACGCATGACATCAACTTTGCCTTGCGTACCGCAGATCGCCTGATTGTGCTGCGACAGGGTGAGCTGTGTGCTGATGCCGTACCGGAAGACTTTGCAGACAAGGATCTTCTCCAGCGTGTTTTTGGTGTGCCGTTCTGTGTATCACGACACCCGGTGGATAACCGTCCCTGGGTAATGGCTGAATGATGCGGGAGCATTGATGACTCTTTTTGCCAGCAAAAATTTCACGGCCGACAGCCTGCAACAGGATCTGGACACGCTGGGTTATGTCGCCTCCGACAACATCGCACTGACGCTGTTTCTGGCTGCACAACTGGAAAAACCCATTCTTGTGGAAGGACCACCAGGCGTTGGCAAAACAGAACTGGCCAAGGCCGCCAGTACCCTCTTTGAGCGCCCCCTGATTCGCCTGCAATGTTATGAAGGACTGGACGAGAGCAAGGCCCTCTATGAGTGGAAATATGGCAAGCAGCTGCTTTACACACAGGTATTGAAAGAACAGCTCGGCGATATCCTCAGAGGCACACATGGCCTTGCCGAGTCTGTTGAACGCCTGCACCAGTTTGGCGATATTTTCTATTCACCTGAATTCCTGGAGCCCCGTCCCCTGCTCTCTGCACTGCAGTCGCCCACCGGAGCTGTTTTGCTGATTGATGAAATTGACAAGGCTGACCAGGAGTTCGAGGCCTTCCTGCTTGAACTGCTTTCCGACTACCAGATCTCCATTCCGGAAATCGGCACCGTGCATGCGCAAACCAAACCCCTGGTATTACTAACCAGTAACAACCAGCGCGAACTGTCCGATGCACTCAAACGCCGCTGCCTGCACTTGTATATCCCTTACCCTGATCAAAACCTGGAGTGCCGCATTCTGGCCAGCCAGGTGCCCAGCCTGCCGGACAAGCTCAGGGAGCCATTGGTCAGTTTTGTGCAAAAGCTGCGCAATCAGGATTTACGCAAGGTGCCTGCCATCAGTGAAACCCTGGATTGGGCCAGAACGTTGTTATTGCTTAACGTAGAGGCACTTGATGCCACCTGGGTAGAGCGGACACTGGCCGTCCTGCTCAAGCATCAGGATGATGTAGACCGTGTGCGCGAGAAACTTCCGGCGCTATTGAAAAACCGGTAACCCGGAAAGCCCGGCTTTACTGAGGCAGGTAAATCGGAATGGAACGTAAACTCACCGAGTTTGCTGCGCTGCTGCGGAATCAGGGCTTGCCTGTATCCCCCCCTGAAGTAGCAGATGCCGTGCTGGCCATTCATGCCGTTGGTTACGAAAACCGGCAGCAGTTTCATGATGCCTTATCGTGCACCCTGGCCAAAAGCGTACCAGACACCCAGATATTCGAGCGCTGCTTTGAGACCTTCTTCAGGTTTGGCATCAGCACGAACAAGGCCGACTCAGGCGCCACGGACAACAACGCCACGTCAGCCTCTCCCCCGCCACAATCCGGACAAGGTAACCAGGGTTCGGGAGGGGCCGGAGGATCAGGCAGCTCACCGAGCCCCAATGAACCCTCCCAATCTGGACTCGGCCAGCTTCTGCTGACAGCGGACAGCGAAGGGCTTGCACTCTCGCTTGCAAAGGCAATTGAACGGGTACGCCCGCAGAATATTCGTGTCATCACCCAGAAGGGACTGTTTGGCCGCAGACTGCTTCAGGCAATGGGCATTGATGAACTGGAGCTGGAACTCAAGAACCTGGATGCTGCTGATACCGGTTTTGCACGTCAACGCGCCGAAGCTCTGCGCAGTGCCCGGCAGCGTCTTCGCAGCAATATACGTGAAACGGTGGAGCGCTACTTCCAGATGGCGCGCAATCAGGACCGGGACGCCATTATCCGTGATGCCGACTTTTCATCGCTGCGCGAGTTCAGGGACACCGGACTTGTTGTGAAACGCATGGCACGACGCCTGATCACATTGCATCGCCGCCGTGAACGCATGGCCGCCCGAGGTGTTCTTGATGTAAAAGCCACCCTGCGCCACAACATTGCTTACGACGGCATTCTTGCCGAGCCCCGTTGGAGACGTATCCGCAAGGACAAGCCTCGTGTCATTGCCGTCTGCGATGTCAGCCGGTCTGTCAGCCAGCATGCCCGCTTTCTGCTGATGTTCCTTTACAGCATGAGAGAGGTAATTCCGCAATTACGCGCATTTGCCTTCTCGTCATCGCTGCATGAAGTGACAGGTTTTTTTGAGCATCAGCAACTTGAGAGTGCCATTGACACCGTCATGGACACATACGGCTTTGGCAGCACGGATTATGGCCAGGCATTTACTGATCTTGATGACCTTGCCCGTCATGCCATAGACCGCCGCACCACACTGATCATTCTCGGGGATGCACGCAACAATAATGGGGATGCACGCACCGACCTGCTGCATCAGTTTCATGCCCGTGCAAAACAGGTCATATGGCTTAATCCGGAAAGCCGTAATCGCTGGGGAAGTGGCGACTCAGAGATGTTGCGCTACCAGCCTGCCTGCACCCATGCATGGAGCTGCCGCAACCTTGGCGAGCTTGAACGTATCGTTGACAAGCTACTCAAGTCGGCCTGACCTGGCGTCCGGATGTGACGCATAAAAAAGCCCACACAATGGTCACTGCTGTCCCATAGTTTTACACCCCCAACCCGAGCTGGCCTGGGTCCGGCTCGGGCGGTGGGACTCCTCGGGCCAAGGCCAGTAGCTCCTGTTTTACAAACACATTGAGCTGCAGCACCCGCATCAGCCGTTGCAGGCTCCAATCCGTCTTGCTGATAGCCTTCAGGAA
>JACCDZ011751103.1_pt1 | contig 11162 bp, 17 predicted proteins | sample 7449551 | NCBI WGS metagenome assembly JACCDZ01 (sample SAMN15323452, study PRJNA562643) | freshwater metagenome | isolation source: river surface water | place: USA:Blue River Watershed | collected 2017-08-18
ACCTACACAAATCCAAGGGTTCATACCCTGGACCATCTTTCAGATCACAACAAGTACCTCGCCTTCAACATGCTCCCGTTGACTCGGCAACATACAGTGGAGTACCGGCACCTAGAAGGTACGGATGACATGAAGAAGCTCCGCAGATGGATACAGATGCTCTGCAAGCTTCATCGTTATGTCACGACAACAGACATGACGATCTTTCGTTCTGATCTCGACAAATTTTCTGTGGGAGACACCACTCCCCTACAAAAGATGTTGGGGGTTCACTTTCATATTCTCAATCTCGGGGATATCAACAAGAGCCTTCGTACAGGATACGAGTGGCTCGCTGTTCGGGGGATCTTCTAATGTGTGGAATCTATGGCCTCTTTCAACTGAACAAGGCAGGTCTACTTGAAAGTGATATCGACACGCTTAAGGCGATGGCGATCGTCACCTCCTTGCGTGGTGACCACAGTTCTGGCATTGCGGTACTAGGGAACAAACCCAAAACAAAACCTTGGACCGCCAAGGCTGTTGGGGACCCCTTCAACTTGTTCCACAATGCAGGAGTGTTAAAGCAACTAAAACAAGCATTCACAGGAAGCAACTCTTCTGTGGGTGTTTTTGGGCACGGTCGGTTAGCAACCCGTGGAGATATCACTATCCGAAACGCCCACCCCTTCACAGAAGGAAACATTACCCTTGTCCACAACGGCACTCTTGTGGGTGTGGATATGGATCAAACCTGTGAGAAGGGTGAGAAGGTAGAGGTTGACAGCCACATCCTTGCTATTGAGATGGACAAGCTAGGTGTGGCAGAAGCTCTGCGACAAACGTGGGGAGCTTACGCCATCATTGCCCACGACAAGAAAGAAGGCAAGGTTCACTTTGCTACTAATGGTGAACGGCCCCTTTTCTACATCAACTATCCTCAGACTAAGCTGTGGGTTATGTCTGAGCAACTGGCCCTTTTCTATGTAGCCTTAAAGAAGGGTTCCAACGTTTCTCTCAAAGCCCAAGACGTTCACCCGTTCGAGAAAGAATTCCTCTATACTCTGGATCTCAACACCTTCACTTTTACAAAGGGGGAGTCGCTAGCAAAAGCTGTGACCCAAACCCCTTTTCGTACGGCGACGCGGACTGGGGGGGTTGGTAGCGAAACTATTTTCGAGTGCCGAGGTCTGAGAAAAGACAAAGACAATCCAATCATGTGGCTGTATGATCTAGTAGACGACGACGACAATGTGTACACTGCGACGTCAAGCCTACATCAACCAGAACGAAAGGGACAATATGCTCAAGTCACACGATATCGAATTGAGCGGAGCAATGGTGTAGAACGCCGGACAGTGAAGTTCAAGGACATTGACTGGTATGAAGAACCCGCAAAGCCTGACACAGAGGAACCCGCAGATGCAGCGAACCAGGACTCTATTGAAACAGTCAAGACAGTAAACGAGAAGTACATCTCTGTCGAAGACTGGAACAAGGCCCGGCAAGATGGGTGTCAAGTATGCCAAGGCCCCATCTACAAGAATGAGCCGGGGGTTTCATATCTAATGAGTGACGGTAAACTTGTGTGTGGCCAATGTGTTTCAAGCGGGCGTGCCAAGCAGATGGGCCTACTAGGAGTTCACTGATGCGATACAGAATCATTCCATACAAGATGGGCTCAAAATCAGCAAAGGCCCTTGCCACAAGAATGACGGAACTCTCCGGCAAGAAGGTGTGGCGTGCAAAAACAACTCGTGCTGGATGGGCTAACATCAATTGGGGTTGTGCTGTAGACGGAGGCCTCAATCCCAAAGAGGGCTTGGAGATTGCCCGAAACAAGCTCAAGACCTTCGAGCTTCTGAAAGACAAGGAAGATGTTGTCATTCCATGGTTTACCACAAGTCTTGAAGAAGCCAAAGCAGCTAAGGCTGAGGGAAAGGACATCCTCGCTCGTAAGATTCTCACAGGACACAGCGGTGCAGGGATTGTAGACTTCACTGGAGAAGAGGTAGCTCCTTTGTATGTCTCTTATGTCAAGAAGAAGACAGAGTTTCGAGTACATGTCTTCGGAGACACTATCATCCACGTTCAGGAAAAGCGGCGGCGTAAGCAGGATGGAGAAGCAAACCCCGCAAACTCCCGAATCAGAAACCTTGCAAACGGATGGGTATTTTGTCAGGACAACATCAACCCAAACGATAAGGTTCTACTTACTGCTGTAGCTGCGGTAAAACACCTTGGACTACAGTGGGGTGCTGCTGATATCATCTGGAACGAGAAGTACCAAAAGGCAGTACTCCTGGAGGTCAACACAGCCCCAGGTTTGGAGGGGACCACCATCGACAAGTATGCCAAAGCATTCCTAGGGGTCTAAAGTGCAACAGAATAAACTTCTGAAGTTTGTGCCAAGCAAGTATGAACGGTACTCTGAAATCCCCCAGGCGATTCCAACCAAGTTCGCATGGGCAACTCTGGATGAAGATAAGGTAACAGAGAACCATTCTCCCGTACTATGCAGGGACTTCTTGAATGACACTCTGGTTTGGAGGGACCCAACGGAAAAGGGCCCTGTAGTACAATTCCTTTATGGGTATTACTACAAAGGATTTGTACATCCAGACAACACTATCTTTGTACTTACTATACCCACAAAGCTTTTCCCTGGGTTTGAGTATGGCAAGAGCATTCTCAACAAGCTAGAAAACAGCCTGGGTGTAGAGAAGACCCGATTCCTCCCAACGGAAATCAAAAACAAGATCGTTTCTGTAGGAGACTCTGTATGGATGAAGACCACAGTACACCTAAGCTACTATACTGCTCTTCTGCGGTATATGTGTGCTGCTAACGAAGACACACAAACCTTTGAAGAAATCTTTAAAGTGTGTGACAAAGACGATCCTGTAAGGTACCTTTCAAAATACGGGGTTGATAAACTTGGTCATGCTATTGTAAAACTACCCTTCGTCTCCGTGAGGGGTGCGGCGGATCCGAAGTACATGCACGATATGAACGGATTCGTATCAGCACTACGCAACGGAAATGTCTACTCCCCACACCTAAAAGGAGTTCTGTAAATGGCAACTTTCAATGCAGCAGACGCACTCGTACACATGAAGAAGCAGCAAGCCCAAAACAAACAGGATTTCTCTGCAATCGCAGAGCTTGCTTCACTCAAGGCAAAGCTAAAAGTAACTGAAGCAGCAAAAAAAATGCTTGAGGAGAACAATGCCCTTTTGTCCAAGGACCTCGTGTCTCTTCGACAAGGTGTGTCTCTTGAAAGCATCCGTGAGTATGCCAAGGATCGGGCCGTAAGCTTTAACGTCAGCCCTGCCCCTATCAGCAAACTCAAGGATGGGATAACTATCCTAAACTGGCTTGATGCTGCCATCTGGCGTAAAACTGAGGCAGGGGAGATGAAGGATGGGCTCGCTGATTAAATTCCTTCGCCACGAGCCTTGTCCTGCGTGTCGTGAACAAGGCAAGGACAAGCGAGGGAACAATCTGGCGAGGTATGTGAATGGTAAGGCCTTCTGTTTTGCATGTGGCTACCGCGAGAAAAGTCAAAAGACAGCCGAGGAGATCCACACAGAACCTGTTGTTCTTACCCCACAACCACCCACAGATCTGTCTAAAACCCTCCCTGTGGCAAACTACAACTGGCTGAGACAATACCTCAGTCATGAGCAAATCAACACGAACTTCTGGTACTCTAAAAAACTAGACCGGCACCTCTTCCGTTTCCTGTCTTTTTATGAGGCCCGGTCGGTTACAGGAGCAGAGCCGAAAACCTATTGTGTAGGAGAGAAACCACCTCTGGTCTTTGCTAGGGTGCCCGCAGACACAACCTTGGTGTTAGTCGAGGATGTTGTATCAGCTATCAAATTAGGGGATGTAGTTCCAGCGATGCCCCTCTTTGGGACTGGTATGAATCCTGCATGCAAAGACTTTCTCCACAAGTGCGGGTATGAAGACATCATCATCTGGCTAGACAGAGACAAATATCCCCGAAGTCTCTTCCTCCGCAAGTACTTGCAGGGTTGCGGAAAAAGAGCAAGGGTGATCTCTACAACCAAAGACCCGAAAGAGTACACAGTTGATGAACTTAAACTGATCCTTGAAGGAGAATACGTCGATGAAACAAGTTTTTCTGATCGAATTATCTGATCTCGGGTACACACCCGATGATCAAAATGCAGTCATAGCATTTCAGAATCTAAGAAGCTTCTTCGCAGACATCCTGGATGGAAGCGTTTCAACAGAATTTGTTAAGAAAAAGGTTGGGGAGATTGAAAAATACCTCAACGCTCCCGGTAAGTATTACTACCCTATAGTAAAAGGTAGTACCAATGTAATATACTCTAATTCTGTGGACAATGTACCAATCATGGCAGAAGTTCTCAGGATGTATATCGAACTGACAGATAGTGGGTTTGATACACCTATCGGTATTTCTTATCCCAGGTACCATGCCTCTAAGAAAGAGAAAAATCCTGCCAAATCTCTAGATGAATGGGTTCAATATAGCAAAGCTGTTGAAGTAGACCTCGGAGCATTTGACGAGGCTCAACTAGCACTAGATCCTGAAGATCAAGTTGTAAACGAAGAGGACAACAATGCGCAACAGTTTTGAGCAGAAAATCCGTTACCTACGTCCTGGAATTGTTTTTCGATTCAAGGATAATACCAAACCCGAGACTGGTGTGTATGAGTGCGTTACTGTAGGCTACGATCCTCGTGATCGTGACTACATTATGTACATCCATAAGAATCTTCCAGACAACGGGATCAAGAGGATCCACGGAGATGAGGCTGTTTCCACAGAGACTCAACTCAATTCATACGACGAGGCCTCTCCACGGATAACTACCATTGGTAGCCTGTATACTGGAGCTGTTGTGCTTGTATTTCGGCAACAAGACTCATGTGTTACAGAAGTAAGGAAGCTTGTATACAAGCAAAACACAATCACCGGTGAGGTTGAGGCTGTCTCCTGTAGTAATGGGGAAACATACCCTCCACATCAAAAGGTCCGTATTCTTTATCCTGGTGCTGGTAGGGAGTACAAGCGAGTAGATGAGTGTGTCAAGGACGAATTATTCCATATCCGAGATCTTCGCGTTGTGTACAGCCCATGGAATACTTACGGGATCGTCGATCTCTCGTGGGAGGGGGGTGTCTGCTCTCGTGTGCTTCGCAAGTATGATTTCACTCTAGATGAGTATGAAGGCCCTGAATTCAAGTTGGCTGGGGATATCGTCGTACTACGAAGCAACCGAATAGTGGGGGCCAGTAGGAAGAAGTATCCCGGAACTACATATACTCCCCCGGCCCCAATACCAGATCCTGTGTACGAAGATATTCTTGTCGAAGTACAACCAGGGAACAAAGCTGTGGTGTCTGATCTAGCATGTGACTGCTAACACCATACCATAAACACGGGAGGGGGTATTGACAAAATCAACCCCCTCTTGTACAATGCATTACAGAGATATGTACAACTACACTCAAGAAAAGAAATGTGTACAAATACATACAATATACTAAACAAGAAAAATAAGAAAGGTTTACATGTATGTTTTAGTAATTCTCAAAGCGTTTCTCGACAGAGAAACATACATGTTGTATAGAAACTACATAAACAAGAAGGAGTTTGGAAAAGAACTACAAGTTGTTTTAGGTTGTATTGATAATTGGTACAAAGAGAATACAACTAATCCAACTGTCGTTGACATTGCAACTATGGTTGCGATGGTATCGAAAGATACCTATTACGACACAATGTTTGAAACTTTGAACAAAATCACTGTTCCGAATAGTGTCGTACAACTTCTCGAAAAATACAAGGAATCTGTCCTTTTAGAGAAGCTATCTGTAGGCGCGTATGAAGCTATGGAAGGATCGCGCCCGCTGACGGATGTGTTCACCATCGTAGAACAAATCAAGAATCCACAAACGATAGGTGAAGTTTCATACGTTACAGATGACCTAGAAGAAATACTGCAAGGCACAATCAAGGAGCCAGGACTAAGATGGCGTCTAAATTTCTTGAATCGCTCGCTCGGCAGTCTGAGGCCCGGCGACTTTGGTTTTATATTTGCCAGGCCCGAAACCGGCAAGACCACCTTGCTGGCCTCGGAGATCACACATATGGCCCACCAAGCCCACCAAAGAAACCTTGGGCCAGTGCTGTGGTTCAACAACGAAGAACAGGGTAGGAAGGTCAAACTTCGTACCTATCAAGGTGCTCTTGGTGTATCTCTTACGGCCCTTCTAGGAGAGACTCAAAAGCATAAGGAGAAATACCTTAACTTGGTCGGTAACAAATTGAAGCTGCGCGATTCTGCGAGCATCAGCCGACAGGAAATTGAGTCCATTGTTGACAAGGAGAAGCCCAGTCTAATTGTCCTTGACCAGATTGACAAGGTAAAGGGTTTTAAGGCTGATAGAGAGGATCTGGCGCTGGGGGCTATCTACCAGTGGTCCAGAGAGCTAGCGAAGGCCTACGCCCCGATTGTGGGCGTTTGCCAGGCAGATGCAACAGCAGAGGGGGAACGCTGGCTGAACATGGCCCATGTGGCTAACGCCAAGACCGCTAAACAGGCAGAAGCTGACTTTATCCTTGGTATTGGGAAAGTACAGGATCCGGGGTTTGAACATATCCGGTTCTTGAACATTTCCAAGAACAAATTAACTGGGGATCAAGATACGGAAGAAGCCCTCCGTCATGGAAGAGCAGAAGTTAAAATAATACCTACAATCGCTCGCTTTGAGGATTTATAGCCCTGATGAAGTATGAGACAGAATATAGTAGTACCTACAAACGATCAGTCAAAAATCTGGAATACCTTTTGAAGATGTCGAAAGGCAGGCTACAACCCGAAGCTGTGCTTATCCTTGAGGAATGTATCTTCATCTTGAAAATGCAACCACAATATGAACCTAATCTTTTAAACATAAAGGCAATTGATGGAAAAGACGAACCTTCATAACAAAATTGCTGAGCAAGCCGCCGAGATAGCTCTGCTGCGCACTGGAGACACTTGCGCGCGTATGTGTGAAGGCACTGCGTATCGAATCGAGGCGCGGCAATTGAAAGCGCAAGTTGAGCGGCTGCGGGTGTTGCTGCGCGAGGCGCGATCACTCGTCGCGGACAACATTGGCGATGCTTTCAACGAAGACAACAACGGGTGGACTCAGGAGCGTGTGGTGCTGGCTGAAATCGACGCCGCGCTTGCGGAGGGGAAGTGAGTGATTACGATAAGTACCGTAACAGGAAGCTCTTGGATCTTGCCGCTGAATCCCCTTTTTGTTGGGGTTGCGGTAACGATAACGATGGTACTGTTGTTGCTGCTCATAGCAATAGTCTTGCAGACGGAAAGGGGAAAGGGACAAAGGCTCACGACTTCCGTATTGCTTATCTGTGTTATGGCTGCCACTGTGCTGTTGACGAAGGTGTTGACCCCCGAACCAAAACCCGTCTCAGTATGGACGAAAAGCGAGCTTTGTGGGAAGAAGCCCACCGGCATACGATAGGTTGGTTATTTCTCTCTGGGCACTTAAAAGTAGTACCATAAACACGGTAGTTGACTTTTAGGAAAGGTGTGGTAGGATGGATACATGATCTTATTTCTGGACAGTGAAAATACCACATGGAATACAGGTTCACCCTTTGACCCAAGGAATTTCAATGTCTGTATATCTGCTGCAACCGAAGGTAGTGTCAGAGTCTTCTTTGATGTCGTGGCTAATCCACAACCGTTTAAAGAACTCTTCGACAAATCAACAACACTGGTCGGATTCAACCTCAAATACGACCTCCATTGGCTCCGAAAACTTGGCTTTGACTACAGAGGTAAAGATCTATACTGCTGTCAAGTAGCTGAGTTTTTCCTTGGGAGGCAATCTCCCAAGTATCCCAGTCTCAACGAGACTGCGGCCAAATATCACCTTGGAACTAAGGTGGATAAGATAGCTCAGTATTGGGACGAAAAGATAAATACTCACGAACTCCCACGCGCTGAGCTTGAAGAATACGCCCTGCAAGATGCCTTACTTACTCAAAACATTTACCTAAAGCAACAAGAGCTTATAAAGCCACACCAGCGAGTCCTGTTAAAACTTCAGATGCTTGACCTTGAGGTTTTAACAGATATCGAATGGAACGGGCTTCACTTCGATCCCGGCGTTATCGAAGAAAAACAAAAAGAAATCGAGGCGCGTATTGACAAAATCCAGAAAGAATTGGATCTTTTCCATTCTGTACCCAATTTCAATTGGGCTAGCGGCGATCATCTCTCTGCCCTTCTTTACGGGGGTACGATCACTGAAAAGAGAAAAGTACCAGATGGAGTGTATAAGTCCGGAGCTAAAGCAGGACAACAGAAGTTCAAAGCAGAATATGTAGAGCACCACCTACCTAGACTATACAAACCAGTTAAAGGTAGTGAGCTAAAGAAAGAAGGATTCTGGTCCACATCAGAAGAGTATCTCCGAAAGCTATCTGACAAACGGGGGCTTGTTACAGGGATTCTGGAGATCTCCAAGCTCCAGACAATGAACAATACCTTTGTTCATGGACTAGCTAAGAAACATGCTGAAAACATGTGGGAACCAAATTATATACATGGACAATACAATCAGGTGGTAGCAGCTACGGGGAGATTATCTAGCTCTAACCCCAACATGCAGAACCTGTCCGGGGATGTACTGAATATCTTTGATTCGAGGTTCTAATGTCACCTTACTTCAATTGTTTAGAGGAACTGCAAAGATGGATTCGTGAGTACGGCGTTCAACAAGTAATGGATGACCTACAACTTCTCAATCCGGAGATGTATGAGTCAGTAGAACAGCATTTCACAAAAAAGATCAAGACTAAAGAAGTCGCCGCACTATTGAGAAAAGGATATGCTGATTAAAATTGATGCAACAAAGGAAGAACTTATGGCCTTTGCTAAGGGGGTACTAGAAATGGCCCTCAAGGAGGAAAGCTGTGCTAGTCAAGATTGATGCGGCACAGCTTTAGCTTGAATGGCGCGTCGCAGTTTGGTTGTCAAATGATCCTACAGGTATAAAAGAGATTCTAGAGGGTGTAGATACCCATTCAGATAATCAAAAGGTCTTTGGGCTTCCCAGTAGACTGATAGCTAAAATCTATTTGTTCAGAACAATCTTTCGCGGAAGCGGGTATGCGTTTTCATTAGACCCTGACTTTGTGACTGTTTCAAACGACCCGGATTTCTGGGACGAGATTAACCGAAAGTTCTATAAAAAGTACTTCGGTCTGGACAAATGGCATCACCAATTGGCACAGCTATCAGCCGAACGGAAGCCCATTGTTTCGCCTCTCGGAAGAGAGTGGTTAATACCACCAGATCCTGTTACTGGTAAGCTTAAGTGGACTGTATTCACAAACTATCCAGTCCAAGGTACCGGAGCAGATTTGATGGCAGTAGCAAGAGTCAGTCTTTATCGGCGGTTAAGGGCCGCCAAATGTAGGGCTGTCTTAGTATCGACAGTACACGATGACATTAAGGTGGATGCACCAGACGAGGAGGTTGACTTTGTAGTAAAAACAGCATATAGCGTCTTTAACGATATTCCGAACAACGTTAAACGAATGTTTGGGGTAAACCTACCAATACCCTTCCCCGGTGAGGTATCCGTCGGGAAAAACCTTTTGGAAATGGAAAAAGTAAAATGAGTTCAGTAAACGTTCAACTAATCGACGCAACAGTATCAGAAAAGCCCACCAGTAAGGGCACCATGATGAATGTTCTGACTGTTGTATATAAGAACCTTGACAATGACAAGATGGAATCTAAGGTACTGTACGAACCCTTTGCAGATAAGGGTGTGTGGAGCACAATCAGTTCCTCAGCAAAGGACAGTATCTTTACCATTGATCGGGAAAAGGACAAGAAGGAGGGCAAGTACTGGGATTGGGTCGGTATCCACCGCCAAGACTCCGTGCCTGCCAAGGCAGTAGGCTCTGCTCCAACTCGTCCTTCGTACGAAACCCCGGAAGACCGGGCTCAACGACAGGTATCTATTGTCCGTCAGTCAAGCCTCAAGGCAGCAGTTGACCTAGTGCGAGAGCACACCCAGGATCCACAGCTAGTTATTGGTGTAGCTAAGCAGTTTGAAGCTTACGTCAATGGCGTAACTGTAGATCAAATCACAAGTGATATTCCATACTAAATTAGGAGACTAATCAATGTTCATGATCTTCAAGAATAACAAGCCTGCTGGCACTACTCGATTCCTTACCTATGAAAAGGCTCGGCAAACCCTCCGTAAGCGTCTACGCAAGGTTACTGCGTTCCGGCTATACAATCAACCAGCCGTAACGCTAGGTGATCTAGGGTACTCCATCAAGGCGGTATAAAGCTGTACCAGCGGGGTTAGCTCAATGGTAGAGCCACTGCCTTCCAAGCAGAAGATGGGAGTTCGATTCTCCCACCTCGTTCCAATAGGAAAGACATGGAAAAAACAGTTTTGATTGACGGCGACATTATCGCATATCGATGTGCAGCCAGTGTATTAGCCTCTAAAAAGAAACCAGATGAAGACCCTCCAGAGTTGGCTATCCGAAGAGCAGATGAACTCCTCTTTAGAATTGCTAATACTACACAAGCAACTACCCCGCTTGTCTTTGTTAGTGGGACCGATAATTTCCGATATGAGATCGCGGCAGATTACAAAGCAAACCGGAAAGATCTTGTCCGTCCTCCAATGCTTGAACCAGTCAAAGAGTTTCTATGCCGCGAGTGGAAAGCTTCCGTTACAGACGGATATGAAGCTGATGACGCCATCGCCATACGGCATTGTATGGCCCCCGATACTTCGATCATTGCCTCTATCGATAAAGATTTTAAACAGCTTCCGGGAGAACACTACAATTTCGTCACTGACGAGTTCGTACATATCAATGAAGAGGAAGCTGCTTGGGCGTTTTGGACACAAATGCTCACAGGAGACCCTAGTGATAATATTGCCGGACTCCACAGAGTCGGACCAGTTGGAGCAGCAAGAATCCTGGCGGGTGTTGATTTTCGGGAGTACGAAGCCGCGGTCCGGGAGGCTTATGGAGATGAGAAACGGTTCACTCGGAATTATCACCTACTACGACTACTAAGAACGGAGGAGGAGTTTGAAGACATCAAGCGCAAAATCCAAGG
>JACCDZ011446080.1_pt1 | contig 11160 bp, 7 predicted proteins | sample 7449551 | NCBI WGS metagenome assembly JACCDZ01 (sample SAMN15323452, study PRJNA562643) | freshwater metagenome | isolation source: river surface water | place: USA:Blue River Watershed | collected 2017-08-18
CAACTTTGCCAGTGCTATTTTGCTCGAAGCTGGACTGGGATTCTTGGGATTGGGCGTCACGCCACCCACACCGTCTTGGGGTATGATGGTGAAAGAAAATTTGGGCTATTTGGTGCTCGATAACAGTTACTTGGCCCTGATTCCGGGCATCGCCATCATGATTTTGGTTATGGCATTCAATTTAATGTCGATGGGAATGAGAGACGCTCTCGATCCCTACAACCAGAAATAACATCTATTCGAAAACCACAACGGCCGTGCGATCTATGGCCGCTTTCAAGCGATCGTCTTGGATGATCGAAACCAATAAGATATCCAATTCGTAAGGAAATCCCTGTGCCTCAAGGGCATCTTCCAGGTCGAAAATCGCCCCAAAACCTACGCCATCGCCGTACAGCGCAATATCTAGATCTGAATTGGATTTGTGTTTACCCGTAGCACGCGAGCCAAAAACCACGGCCTTCTCCAATCCCTTCACGGTGCCCAAAGCAACTTTTAACTGCAACAATTCTTGATCAGTAAGCCCTGCGATTTTCATCTCACAAAGATAATGCGCCGGTTCTGCCGAATCGCTCTAAAATTTAGTATACCCAAAGGGTTCTGGTCTCGAACTGTTCAGCCGCCTTCACTTGAAGGAAGTAGAACCCGCGAGCGATACCCGCTGGGACTGTTGTGGCACCGTCAATCACCTTGGATGAGGCAATCTCCCTACCCGTGGCATCCAACCAAACCAACTCTCCCGAGATCAACCCTTGCAAGGTAAGCATCTCTCCAGCTCCCACAGGATTTGGATAGGCCACGAACTGTTGCTTGACGATGTTTTTCACATTGGTATGATCCACAAGTACGGGAATATCGGCGGTGTCTTTGCATCCATTGGCATTGCTGGTTACGATCAAGCGAACGGTGTAATTTCCGGGTCCAGCATATTGGTGCACACCGGGCAATCCCACTTTTTTGGTTCCATCGCCCCAAAACCACTCAAAACTCAATCCGGCCGTATTAATTGGAACGCAGTTGAGTTTGTGCTGCCACATCAAATTCCAAGTAAATCCGGCTGCAGGTCTGGCTTTCACCACCAAGGTTACCGGTGATCTCTCGCTCTTGCAACCCTTGTTTTCTGTTTCGTACCAAGCCGTTCTACTACTCAACATCAATCCCAAATCGTAATTACTGCCCGTGAATAACAAGTCTGTGGATGTAGAATCTTCGTACCAATTCACTTTTCCGAATGGAATGTTGACCGTCATTTTACCCAAAGATTTCGCACAAACACTCAGAGCCTGAACCAAAGTGGGCTTGGGAATATCATTCACAATTACTTCTACACTATCAAAATTGGGCGCAAAACACCCTCCCTCTGATGACTTGAAATACACCTGATTCTTACCACTCAATCCATAAACAGCTGGGTTCTTACCCACATAAAACGGCTGCGGATCTGATTTCTTCAAATACCAATTCAACTGTCCCCAAGGCGTAGATCCAAACAACCGCGCCGAATCATTGGAGCAGGTTTCATCGCCCGTTGCCCCAAACACATTGGGGTAATCTTTTACCATGATTTTGATGGCCGCACGACCGCTTCCGCATATGCCATTCCATGACTCCACATAAGCGAAAGCCTCACCGCGTTTTCCACCCTTGAAGGTATAGGAACTGCCCAATGCCACGGGTGTTCCACCGGTTGCATCCAAAAACCATCGCAAAGTATCACTGCCACTATTGCTGCTCGCCGTTAACGTCACAGAATTCACGCCCCTTGCACACACAAAAGTATCCGCAGGCACAGTGGGCGATGTAGGTGCAAAACTGCTACCCACAAAAGCCTTTACCAGTTTCGAACCACCCGCATACAAACAGCCCTTGTTGTTGGCCACCACATAGAATTGGGTGTCACGGCTCAACTTACCCGTTTGCAAAACCTGTCCCGTATACATCAGCGATCCACCAGTGGCTTGGTCGTACCAGTATAGCTGTCCGTAATCCGTAAACGCTTGCAAATTCGCTGTTGCACCCGCACAAATGGAGTCGTTTTTCACGGTGAGTTTGGTGGGATATTTATTCACTTCGAAAGGGATCATGAGCCAGTTCGACTCACAACTGTTGTTGACCGCTTTCACGTAAAAGGTATCGGTATTTTGTACATTGTTAACCGTGTATTTGTTGCCCTCAAAGAAGGGTTTGGGGTCGGTGGTCTTCTTGAACCACTGCACCGTAGTTTGGGCATCCGATGCTACGGCAATGGTCACCGTATCACCACTACATCCTTGCGCGGGCTTGTATAAACTGGGTGTGCCGGGCTTGAAGTAGATGATTTTACTCACCGTATCTGAGCAAGACCAACCGCTGTATGGGTACACCGTAGAAATCAATTCTACATTCAAATTTGTACGCGAAGTGGGTTTGTATTTACCGTCGATGGCGTACTGATATAATTTGTTGTCGAAATTCCAACGATGGCTTGAACGCTCAATGTTGTAATACACATAGTAATTGTAGAAGATGCTCGATACCACCGTTTTCTTGCTCTGGTTCTGGAAATACAAGGTGTCCAGGTTGGGGTAACACTGCTGGTTGGTGGTATAATCGATACCCAACTTATATCCCACAAAAGGATACATCTGCATGTGACTATTAAAAACCGTTCCACCGATGTTCAAGCTCATACAGCGATACCATTTACCACTCACTGAACCCACGCCAAGGTTGCGTTTTTTACCATCGCCATTGGTATAAGAGTTACAAACTACTGCGGCCAAAGCGTTTACACTGTCCGATTCTACGCAAACAATATAAGGACCGGTCACGGTCACCGCTTTACCAAAATCGGCATTCAAGGTGATTCGGCTCAGGGGAATACTGCTGCCCATAACGGTATCAATCAGCAACGTATCGCTGGCGATGGGTGAACCAGACGGCAATGAATCGGCTCCGGCTTTGTAGAGGTTACAAATAAGGTTGATCTTCACTGATTTGGCGGGTGTGGGGGTTACTGAGAATCCGTAAAACCGGAAACCACTCACGGTCATGGTCTGCGGGGCGTCGAAAAACTGTCCCAAAGAACTACCCTTCCTAATTGTTACGCTGTTGTATGCCGTGCTACCATAGCTTGGAAACATGCTCGTATCACCATCGCACTGCGTGGGTTTGGAAGCACTACGGTTTTGCAACTTACCCGCTTTGGTGGCGGTATGAACATCATCAACGATGGTTTTACCAGCATCCACAAATTGGGCTTTCATTGGTGCCATGATCGCACACAACAGAATCAAAAGTAGTTGTCCTAATCTCATTGTAAGGGAAATTAAGTCAATCGGTTGTAAATAAACAAGTATGGTATGTCAATCACCCCCAAAAAATGTGATATCCATGACCTCAAAAGGAAATTATGGGCAATTTCAATGCATTTGCCCGAAATGGCCTAATTTTGTTCCACCCAAATACTATGTCAAACAACATTTTAAAAGGAAAAAAAGGCATCATTTTCGGTGCTTTGAACGCCAATTCAATCGCCTGGAAAGTTGCTGAACTTTGTCACGCCGAAGGCGCCCAAATCGTATTAACCAATGCGCCTGTGGCTGCGAAAATCGGACAAACTGAAGAGTTGGCCAAGGCCTTGAACGCCCCCCTCATTTTTGCCGATGTAACCAAAATGGACGACCTAGAGAACTTGGTTTCAGGGGCCATGGAAGCGCTCGGCGGTCCACTCGATTTTGTACTTCACAGCGTGGGAATGAGCCTAAATGTGCGTAAAAAGAATCCCTACACAGATTCCAACTACGACTATATGCACCAAACGCTCGACATCAGTGCGATGTCTTTCCACCGCTTGATGCAAACCCTCATCAAAAAAGATGCAATGAACGAATGGGGTAGCATTGTAGCTTTGAGCTATATCGCTGCGCAACGCACTTTCCCTGATTATGGTGAAATGGCCGATGCAAAATCCCTTCTCGAAAGCTTCGCACGCTCTTTCGGATACCACTACGGCAAGAAAAAGCACGTTCGCGTGAACACCATCAGCCAAAGTCCAACCCCCACCACTGCGGGTTCAGGAGTAGGCGGGTTTGATGCTTTCTTCAACTATGCCGATAAAATGAGTCCCTTGGGCAATGCTAGTGCAGCAGCCTGTGCAGAATACTGTGTGAGCATGTTCTCTGATTACACCCGCATGGTTACAATGCAGAACTTGTTCCACGATGGTGGTTTCAGCTTCACTGGAATCTCCAACGACCTGATGGACGGTTTCCGCAATGCGGCAGCTGAGTAATTTTTATTGGTAAATGACCACTTGGGCCGTTTGCAAGCGCTGATTGTCCCCGACCAACGTCAACCAATACATGCCTGAGGGAAGAATCGACACATCCATAGATATTTTTGTATCGTTGGTGTTATCATACTTTTGATCCAAGTAGACGGTTTTTCCCGTGATGTCTGTTAACAGGAATTGATTACCTTTTTGACTTGCACGATCTATCTCTACCTCCAAAACACCATTTGTGATTGGGTTGGATTGAATGTGAAAGTACGTCTTCTTGAGACCATCTGCCACAGATGAAACTACGCCGCCATACTCGTGCGCACCAATATCATATTTAGTACCGGTGGGTATTGAACCACCCCAAAAATCGCGGGCACCCACGGAAAGGCCCATTTCCTTTGATAAATCAAGCCCAGCATCTTTTGCGGGAGAACTCGACACCAATTGAAATTGACTCAATGAATTGTTGTCCTTGGGATACAACAATGACGCCGCATTGGCAATGCCCGTCAATAAGGGATCGGCTTCCACACCCACATTATTCCCATTTAATTTTTCGTTGCCGGTAGAACGAAATGCCGACAAACTACTGTATGCATTGCCATAAGTAATTTTAAAGGCACCACCAGAACTCCAATACAAATTTCCCATTAGCAAGGGATTTTGCGACACAAAGGTGGCAGGAATATGAACCAATGAAAGCGGGCCGGCATTACCTGATCCGGATACCTGAAATATGTTGTTATAACATTTCACCCCCGACATATTGGTTCCATAATCCGTCATTTGAAATGCACCGAATGTAGTGTATTTGTTCTTGGTTGAACCACTCAGGTACACCGTATTGTTGTAAAAATTCAATCCGTTCCAGGTGGTATTTGGGGCAGTAAATAGAGTCACCGCACTGTTATTCGTGCGGGCATCATTGATGCTAATATTGTATCGCACCGTATTGCTACCCCAAGCGCGAGCTCCTGTAAAATTACCCAACAAATAGCCGGCGCCGTCGTTATCATGGGAGTAACAATATTGAACAACCGAATTGGTTACGCCACCATCCAAATCAAACCCCAAGCCATCGCAACCCGTTGATGTCCCAGAGGAATTGTGGTGAGATTCGCAATACTGTATGGTTATGTTATCGGCAGACCAAACCCAAATGCCTCCCGGTCCACCGCAAGCTGAATTCATTGTACCTGTATTGTAGGCAACGCATCGCTCAATGAGTGAATAATCAATTTGAGAAAGCACAATACCACTGCCTTTGTGACTCGCAGCAGCATAGCCTGTAATATTATATACTTCGGTATTGCGAATTTGAAAATCCCTGTGGTGATAAAAATTGGTCGTTTGATCATCATAAGCAAATGAAACAATGCCATTTTCCCTACAGTCATGCACCGAGCAACTATCGATACGCACCCCGCGGTAACCTGCCTTCACCGTGGCAGACCAACTAGAATAAAAACGTATCCCACAGTAGCCAAACCCTGCAACCTCCACATTTGTTAGGGCGATATTCGATAAATAACCAGCCGTTTTATCCGTAAAAAACAATACCCCATCTACGTCCTTTTGCGTGCCATTTCCAGGACCCTTAAACACCAAATTACTGATATGCACTCCTTGTAAATTGGTGGCTTTGAAACCACATTTATTCGTAACCGTGGTATTAATAGTCGCTCTACCAGACCCATAAGTAGAGAACACGATGGGCTTCAGGGCAATATTACCATCCAAGGCATCCAATTCGATATTCCCTGTAAATGTCTTACCACCTTCGAACAAAACTCTATCGCCGGGTTGAAATACTTGCGAATTCACCTTTGTTAGAGAAGTCCAAGCGGTAGCTACTGTCAGTCCATCCGTGTTATTACCCGTAGTATTCACATAGTAGGTTGTACCCGTTTGATTGGATGTACCCTCATTGAACACCTCCAACAAACCTTGAGCATACCACCTGGCCAAATAATCATTCGGATGCAAAGAATTCGATGTACAGTGTTTGGCACCCTTTCTACGATAGATACTATCACTCATTGTTGTCATATCCATCACAACAACCCCAGTTGATTCCAATGATTTTAACTGCGACAAAAACCCATACATCAGTGCGTCTCCGTTGGCGGGAGAACCTTGAGAATTTACATCAGGTAACATATTACCAACCAGAATAAACTCCGCATTGGGGCAATCTTTTTTTATCTTATCGATACAAGATTGCATACTGGTTTTAAACGCCGCATTCGTTGTACCCCAAATGTCATTCATTCCCATATCCAAAATCACCAAATCGGGATTATTGGGGTTGACCATACTTTTACAATATTGATCAATCCAAGCAACGGTTTTTCCGCCACATGACCCATTGATCATCGTGATGTTTCCACCGAACTTAGCCAACAACCCTTCACCCAATAAATCTACATAGCTATGCATATAAGGCTTGGTTGGCTTGAAATTCTTATCATCTCCTGCAAATCCACTCACATTCAACCCCGCGGTAATACTCATGCCATATGCCTGTATCACCAAAGATTGTTTGTTCTTCAATTTAGACATGGTCTTGGGTAACTTATCTCCCTTATACGAAAAAATTGAATTACCACCCCAATCAGATCGATCCGGAACATAGGTAACGCATGTCCATGAAGTAGGGTTGGTATTCATCAATCCGTTCGATTGCCCATTGCCCTTAACACCTCCTTTGGTGGCATACGTGGCAGACACAGCAGCTGATTTTTGTGTAATGACCTTGCCACTCACCGAATAATCCGTATTCAACACAAAAGATTTCGAAAAATCATAATTAGTCACCTTCAGAACTTGTTTCGCTTTGAACATCAAATTCGCCGTGCTGTTCACCCCAGTTAAAAGAACCAACTCATTGAAAATGGTATCTGAATTCCAAAATGACTGTAAATATTGATGGGTATTGCAAATTGATGCATTGCTCGAATAATTGGGAAATTCATAATATCCACCACTCGTGGGGGTTACCACTACCCATGCAGCTTTCGCAGGGGTAGCCGACCATCCCGCTTCCGCGGCATCCACAGAAAGCAACAAATTGCTGTTGGCATCATAAAAATCGCACTTGCCGCCGGCATAATAAATGATATTGGGTTTTGCCGCCACGGCGCCAGCTGGTGGCTGTGCAATTCCGGGAATTGACAGCATACAACCCATCACTGCAACCAACAACGTATTTGAACGAATGAACAAGTTTTTCATCATGTTACGTTAATTTTCTTGCAAAATAAGACGCAAAAAGCAAAACTTCAGTTGCCCAATTAAAATCCAAATACCATTAAACACATTGAATAAAACACCAACTTTCGTTGAAAATGTTTCATGCTCAATATCAGAAACTACGAAGAAAGATTGAGTATTTCGTTAAGGCGAAAGCCTTGATTTCACCCAAGCGCCATCCACTTTTTGGTAGAGTGCCCGGTCGTGAACTCGGCCGGGTCTGCCCTGCCAAAATTCAACGCGGTCTACCACGATTTCGTAACCACCCCAATGTTTGGGACGATCGATTTTGATGGTTTCATCGGCCATCAACACCCGCATTTGCTCATCCAGATCACTCCTACCCTGTATCACTTCGCTCTGATTTGAAACCACCGCACCCGCCTGTGAAATTCTGGGTCGACTGTAAAAATAGGCATCACTTTCCGCTTCAGACACCTTGCGAACCGCGCCTTCCATCCTCACCTGACGTTCCAATTCAGGCCAAAAAAACACAACCGAAACAAAATTACATGCCGCCAATTCCCGGCCCTTTCTGCTCGCATAATTGGTATAAAAAACTATGCCTTCAGCCGTGATATCCTTCAACAATACCACCCTCGACGATGGCCTTCCCTCCGCATTCACTGTGCCCAAAACCATGGCGTTCACCTCCGTCACCTTTGAAGCCAACGCTTGATCAAACCAAGTTCTAAAGACCAACAGCGGATCGCTCCCCAAAGTGTTGGGATCCAACTCACCCATGGTGTATTCCTTGCGGATGTCGGCGATGTTTTTCATTGTATTGTTCCCCAAAACCCGTCAATTACCTGCGCATGCCCGGCATGTTCGGCAAACTTGGCATCCTGCCACCCTTTGAATTGTTCATCATCTTCATCATTTTGCGCATTTGCTCAAACTGGGTCAGTAACTTGTTCAATTCCTGTATGTTACGGCCGCTTCCACGAACAATTCGCTGCTTGCGACTGGCATTCAAAATTTCTGGTTTCGAGCGCTCCTGGGGCGTCATACTCTGAATCATCGATTCAATACCCTTGAAAGCATTGTCGTCGATGTCCAAATCCTTGATCTGACTGCTCACACCAGGCAACATCCCCAACAAATCTTTGATGTTTCCCATCTTTTTAATCTGCTGCAGTTGAGCCAAAAAGTCTTCGAAATCAAATTTGTTCTTGGCGATTTTCTTCGACAATCGCTCCGCTTCTTCCTCATCAAAGGCCATTTGCGCGCGCTCCACCAAAGAAACTACATCCCCCATACCCAAGATTCTGCCAGCCATACGATCGGGATAGAAAACGTCTAACGCTTCCATCTTCTCGCCCATGCTCACAAACTTGATGGGCTTGTTTACCACCGTTTTGATGCTCAATGCCGCACCACCGCGTGTATCACCATCCAATTTGGTTAACACAACACCCGTGAAATCCAACACATCGTTGAACGCCTTGGCTGTGTTCACCGCATCTTGACCCGTCATTGAGTCCACCACAAACAAAATTTCGTGGGGCTTCACAGAACGCTTCAACTGAGCAATTTCGTTCATCATTTGCTCGTCAATCGCAATCCTACCCGCCGTATCAATCACCACCACATTGTGGTTGTTTTTCTTCGCAAACGCGATGGCATTTTCCGCAATCGCCACGGGATCATTGCTCCCGTCTTCGCTGTACACCTCAACACCCACTTGTTCGCCCAACACTTTCAACTGTTGACGGGCGGCCGGACGGTATACATCACCCGCCACAAACAACGGATTTCTGCCCAAGCCCTTCAAGTATTTACCCAACTTACCAGTGAATGTGGTTTTACCTGAACCCTGTAAACCGGCGATCAAAATCACGGTTGGACTGGCATTCAGCTGCAAATCACTTTTCTGTCCACCCAACAACACCACCAACTCATCGTTCACGATTTTGGTGAGCAACTGTCCTGGCGACACCGATTTGATGACATCTTGGCCTTTGGCTTTCTCAAGAATGGTATCAGTAAAATCTTTTGCTACTTTAAAATTTACGTCGGCCGCAATCAACGCCCTGCGGATTTCCTTGACCGTATCAGCAACGTTTACTTCGTTGATACGTCCTTGTCCTTTCAGCGACTTAAACGCCTTCTCTAACCGATTCTGTAGATTCTCAAACATAGGTAACGCAAAGTTACAAAAACCGCCCCCGTTTCGATTCAAAAATTCCAATTACCTTTGTTCTTGATGAAAGTCGTAAAATTTCTCTCCCTCATTGCCCTGCTCACCGGTATGGCGGCTTGCAACAACAACAACCAGCATTTAGAAAAGGCCTACAAAATGGGCGTAGCTGCCGGCGATTATCATGCGGCGAGCAATGCTTTGGTTTTGTGGATCAACCAAGATAGCACCATCGGAAAATGGGCTTACGACAGTCTGTCTTACATCCATTATTTCCATTTGGGCGCTTCGGGCGATCAAGTGAGAAACCCCAAAACCCCTCTATTTTACACCGAGGCGGGGCTCAAACAAAACCCAAAAAGTACCTTCTTGCGTGAAATCAAAGCAAAATTGTTGCTAGAACAAGGAAAAGATACCGCATCGATGGTGATGTTCCGCGATTTGTACGACGAAACCAAAGACCAAACCTACTGGTGGGACATGTGTTTTGTGGAGATGGCAAGAGGAAACGTAATGGGTTGTGATTCAATGGTTTCATTGGCATTGGCCGACCCCAAAGTGGGCGATAAAAAAGTGCGCATGGAACACATTGCAGCGGGTGTTTCTGAATCGGTGAATGCCAAAGCCGCTTTCATTTATTTGCAAGCCTTGATGTTGCGTGGCGCGGGCGATGTGATGGCATCCGCCAATGCGCTGGAAGCGGCAATCAAAGAAGACAAAAACTTCTACGCTGCAAAACAAAGTATTTTGGATTTACAGAGACTTTACGCCCAACAACAAGCACGCGGCGGGAAATAAAGTGCACTTCTTTTATGTTTTTAAAACAAAAACTAACCCTCCTTTTATTGGGGTTTGTAAACCTCGTTGGTGCTCAAAACTTGGCAACCCTTACGGGTAAAATCACACACAGATTCACGGGCGTAGCCATAGCAAATGCCAAAATTGAATTGCTGAATACTCAGTATCAGGGATATTCTGATACGGCGGGCTACTTCAAAATCGCCGATATATCCGTTGCTCAAGCCCAATTATTGGTGTCCTGCCCCAATTTCCAAAACGAACTGCTCGAGAGAATTACATTGCTCCCAGGAAAATCAATGGAATACAACTTTCAATTGATGCCTGTGAGCGAGCGCATAGGCACTGTAACCATCGCATCGAAAAGTGTAGACAACAACCCCCAAACACCCGTATCGGCCTATTCGTTTTCGCGCGAAGAAATCTCCATGAATCCCGGGGCACAGGGCGATATTTTCCGAGCCATTGGTATGCTGCCCGGCGTTACAAGTAGCGGTGGAGTGTATTCTGCCATATCGGTTCGCGGTCAGGGCGTGCGCGACAATGTATATATGGTTGACGATATCCCGGTAACAGAGATTGGCCACCTCGAAGGGAATTCCTTTTTCAACGATCCCAACGGCGGAAGATTCAGCCTATTTGCACCTCGGGTAATCGAAAAAGCGCAGTTTCAAGGCGGTGGATTTGGCCCTGAATTTGGCCGACG
>JACCDZ010114755.1_pt1 | contig 11158 bp, 9 predicted proteins | sample 7449551 | NCBI WGS metagenome assembly JACCDZ01 (sample SAMN15323452, study PRJNA562643) | freshwater metagenome | isolation source: river surface water | place: USA:Blue River Watershed | collected 2017-08-18
TACAAAAGACGTAAGGAAGAATTAAATTATCTAGATGACATCTAATATAGGAACTAATAAAAATGGATGCGAATGAAAAAATTAGACTTATCAAAGAGCAAGCCTTAAAAGCTAAAGCTCTTCAAGAGCAGGAGAAACAACCAACTACAGTTATACCTGTGACAAATATTGTTGAAAAGGAAGAGGCTGTAAAAGATTTACCTGCTCCTTTTAAACCAACTAAATTCTTATCTGTTTCACGTAAGGGTGGAACTAGTACAGTTCAAGATCTTGTGCAGAAATTTGCTATAGAACCTGAAGTGTATGAAGCTATAGAAGTCACTGAAGAACAAGGTGCTAAAATCAATAAATCATTAGGACGTATGGTAACAGGTGTTGCAGCAGCAGTCCCTATTGTATGTCGTGGTGATGGTTGTTCATATAAAGAAGCTTGTGTTACAGGTGATACACTTGTTATGACAGTTAAAGGTTTAAAAGCTATTCGTGATATTAATGTAAACGACAAAATATACTCTATAAACACACAACGAATGTTAATAGAACGAGATACTGTTACAGCTAAAACTATAACTGAAAATCAACCTGTTTATTGTATTAAAACTAAATCAGGTAATAAAATTAAACTAACAAGTAACCACCCTATTTTAACTAAAACTGAAAGTGGTTATAAATGGAAAACGTTAGACACAGGGTTAAGTGTAGGTTCTCAAATTCTAGTAACAGATGGTGAGACAGATACTTACTTTAATGATAGTGTAGGGGACTTACTACTAGATACTGTAACTAGAGTAGAGTATGTAGGTACTGAAGATGTTTATGATATCACTGTTTATACTAATTCTAACTTTGTTGCCAACAATATCGTTGTACATAACTGCCCTTTCTATGAAGAGAATGTACATGTAGTTGGTGAAAAATGCCCTATCGAAGTAAGCTTAATTGAAGCTTGGGCTCAAGACTTTATGGACGAATTAAGAATTGACCCTAATAGTATTACAGAGATTCAGATCTTATCTCGACTAATTGAGATCTCTATTTTAGAAAGACGATTAACTGTTTATATATCGCTACATGATCAAGACTTAACTACAGATTTTGTAGCTAGTGTCGACCCTATGGGTAATGAGATTAAGAATAAAGGACCTTCTATTGCATTCGAACAACGTGAGAAGTTAGACAGAGCTAAGATGAAGCTTTTAGAAAGTCTAAATGCAACTAGAGATCGGAAACTTAAAATACAATCTCAAATCCAACAAGAAGCTAAAGTTGATAGCAGTATGCTTGAGATTCGTAATAGCGTTATTGATATCGCTAAAGCCCTTAAAATGCAAAATGTTGTAGGAGAAGGCTAATAATGTTTAACCCAACACTTACTGAAGAAGAAAAGATACTCGTAAAGAGCTTGTCTAAACAAAAGAAAATGAGAGGACAAGGAAAAGTAAAAGTCTACTTCAATAAAAGTAAAGGGGATGGTAAAGGAGGGACGTACTATACAGGTACGTTCCATTCTAAGAAATCACATGGATCTTTTACGTATAGATCTTCATATGAACTTAGACATTTTATTAACTTAGAGAATGACCCTAAAGTTGTAAGTTTCCATTCTGAAATTATGGAAGTTCCTTACAAGGACTCTAAGAACAAGAATAGAGTTTACATCCCTGACCTTGTAGTTGTATATGAAGATGGTAAGATTGAAATACATGAAATCAAACCAAAAGCTATGTTACAAGATGTCGATGTACAGAAAAAAGCTCAAGCTTGTAGAGCTTTTGCGACTAAAACCTTTGAACAAAAAGTTCGCTATAAGTTTATAACTGAAGCAGAGCTATTTAGCACTAATAAAGAATACATAGACTTTATAAATAACGTATGTAAGAAGTGGAATAAAGGTAAATGAACAATGATGCATTAGATCTGTTAAGAAAGATGCATACTGTCTCTATAGACTTAGAGACAACAGGTATACAACCTTCAGATCAAATATGGTCAGGTGGTTTTTATAGTGTTAAGGACGGGGCTGTGTTGAATCAACATCAGTCCTTTTTTGATATTAAGACCACTAATTCTTATAGCAATCTTACCTCTGAGACAGATCTAGTAGACATTCTAGAAAAAGCTCACAGCTCAGCTTCCTTCGGTGCTAAGCAAGCAGGTAAAGGAGTAACTGTAGATGGTAAACAAACTACAAATGTACTAAAAGACTGGGCTAAGGCTGTAACTCAAGGTGAGACTAGTAGCGTAAGTTCGTATGTTAGTAACTTAAATAAAGAACTTTCAACGAGTAAAGAAGGTTCTATACTCTTACTACAAAACGTAAACTTTGAGGATAGAGTTTTGTCTAGTCTATATGCAAAAGGCGGTATAGATTCTTTTCCATCTTTTACAGGTAACTTACTAGATAAAGGTCTACCTGCAAGCTCTGACCCTAGGTATGGTGAACCGTTCCAAAGATACTTACTTCCTAAAGATATATATGATTTACGTGCAAAGCAAACAGGTGATCTTAGATCTACACTTGAGGCTTTTGGTAAAGGTTCTAATATAGAAGGTCACCTCCATCAGTACTATAAGAGTAGTATGGATATTGTAGATAAGTATACAGCTAATGCAGCTAGAGCTTCGGCAGAAGGTAAAGTAGCTGTTATGGATCTTATGGATTTTACTAAAGCTCTATATGCTCATGGAGCTGTATCAGGTCAAGTAAAGCCTGAGATGTTAACATTCGGTTCTAAAGTAGATACATTAGCTAGAGCTATACTAGGTACTGATGAAATCCATGATGCCTTGTCAGACTCTAAACAGCAACAAGAAATTTTTAAAGAAGTAACAGAAGAGTTACAAGCTATCAGACGAAATGGTGTTGGCTATCAGTCACCACTTGTTGATAAGCTTGTTAAACAAATGGAAAAAGATAAGACTTTTTCTACTCAGTTAAAAGAACGACATATATCTGTTGCACGTGAATATTTTGAAACGAATAGCGAGATAAATAGAGAAGGTTTTAATAAAGCCCTAGAGTCTCGGCTGTCTAACTCTAACCGCCATTTATTAGGTGTTGTAAAAGAAGATTTTAATTTAGCAGATTTCTCTAAAAAATTTAAAGGAGAAGCTGATAAGTTTTTTGACGAAACAGGAAACTTAAAAGGCTCTGCAGAAGAACTCGTAGATCATTTAGAAACATTCTCTAAAGGTTATAAAGTCGACTCTACAGATATAGTTAAACAAAAGCTTAATGCTAACAAGTTAGAAAGTATTCTTTCTCATCGTGCAACTAAATGGGGTGCAGGAGCAGTTGCAGTTGGTCTAGGTGCTTCCATGATGTTCGGTGGTGATAGAGAAGCTCAAAAGGAAGTTAAATACAACACATATGATGAAGTATATAATAACCAGTACTATGGTTCTGCTTTTGCAGATTGGCAGAACAGGAACAACTCACATAAAATGCAATGAGGTAATAAATGTTTGAAAATATATTTGGAAGAACACAAACAGGTGTTAATGCTGAGATAGATAATGACATAAGTAAATATGACTCTATATCTAAAAACTCAGGCGCTTTACCAGGAACAAGAGAGCATAATAGAACTGTTGGGAAGGAGTATCAGAGTTATTTATCTGATAAATACAAACAAGACTTCTCTAAACAAGAGGCGAACGAGTTCGGCAAGTTAGCTAAAGAGTCTAATGCTCAATCAGGTGTAGGTTTAACTGTAGCAGGTGCTATGGGAGCTACAGCAGGTGGTCTTGAGTATCAACGTCTTATGAATATGAAAAAGGCAGACGCTCTTAGATCAGAAGGTGTTTGGACAAAGTCTGCAGGTCTTCATACAGGGTATGGGTTTGGTTTTAAAGGTTCTTTTAAAGCCGATGCAAGCAACGATTGGAAAAGCTTTAGGAAAGATACACATAAAGTTGCAGGCGAAGGTATAATGAACTCTATGGGCTTTATGACTAAACAGCAAAAAGATGCTTTTAGAATGTCAGGAACTATGGGTAAGCTTATGATAGCCTCTAATCCATTGTCGTCCGCTCTAATGATAGGTTCAGGTATGTTAGCTATGGAAGATCCAGGTCAAATAGCTACGGATCAACTCTCGCAGGCTGCAGCTTTTACAGGCTTTGTTTCAGGGATGAGACTAAGTGGAGCTCTTACAGGTAATCTAGGGAAAGCTTCTATGATGGGTACAGTAGGGAGAGGAGCTGCTAAAATACTAGGTGGAGGCGTTGTAGGTGCAGCAGCATACGCAGGTGTCCAAGGTATTAGCGCAGGTGTTAGAGATATAACTAGTGCTGAATCTCAAATTGGATCAGCTATGTATAAAATGGCATCTAGAGAGTATTATGGAGACATATCTCAAAACCAAGCTACATTAACAGCTCGTCAAAAAGCGCTACAACAAGTAAACTCAAGTGTCTTTAATGACAGAGGTTTTACATTAGGTAATGAAGCTAGTATTCTAAGAAACGTTAGTTTATAATAGCTACATACATTATCTATTAAAACGGTTTAAAAAATATAAAAAATAATGGAAAAAATTAAAACTGTAACAATTGCACCTACAACTTATGACTCCAAGAGAGGTTGGAGAGAGGTTGTTGAAACAATTCGAGACACATCTGACAACTTTAACTTGGAAAAGATGTGTGAAAATTGTATTAAAAGACAAATGAGTTATGGTGTCAGAGACGTAGCGACTGGAGAGTTAAAACAAACAATTAAATGTACAGGTTTAGCTACTATGAAGAGTACGCTTGAATCTGAACTCGGTGACACTATAACAGATGAATTCTATACTAAATTATTAGGAACTGCAGGTTCAGATGCTCTTAAAAAAGCAGAAGAATTTGAGAACTCTTATTTTTGGATTGAAAATAACATTGTAGATCCCGATATCTTTAACCCTCGTCCTCATCAAAGAATGATTAACAGCTGTACAGCTAACCGTAAAGTTCTTCGTATGGGTCGTCGTTGCGTTTCTGCTGATACAGTTTTAGTAGGAAACCAAAAGAACTATACAGCTAAGCATCTATGGCATATCTTAAAGCATGATAAGAGGCGTCCTTTTATTCAAGTATTAGACGATGTGAAAGGTGAGATGGTCTATACAGATCAGTACCTTGTACTTCCTAATGGTATCCAAGATGTTTTAGTTGTAACTTTGAAAGATGGGTTTACAGTTAAAATAACTGATGACCATCCTTTACTTGTATATAGTAACAAACACTATCATTTTGTAGAGGGAAAAGATATTGAAGTTGGGATGCATATTATAACACCTGACAATCAATTAAAAGAAATCCTAGCTATTACTAAACAATCTAAAGTAATGACCTACCATATTTCTGTATTAAAGTATCAAACTTTTGTGACTAAAGGGGGTTTCATACATCATAACACAGGTAAGACATTCTCTATGGCTATTGGTATGCTACATAGATTGTTAACACGTAAAAACTATGAAGTGCTAATGATTGCACCTATGGTAACAATGATTAATGAAGTTGTAGAGCAGATTAAGAAATTCTGTGACGAGTTACCTGTAAACCCTATCGTAAGAGCTTCTCAGACACCTATTAACTATATCTTATTTAATACAGGTTCTACATTTAAAGGTGTACCTGCAGGTGCTTCAGGCGCTAAAGGTGCTCGTGGTAAATCAGCAGATCTAATGTATATTGATGAATGTTTTGTTGCTAGTACTAAAATTAAGATGGCTGATGGTTCACAGAAAGCTATTGTAGATGTAGAAGAAGGTGACTATGTAGCTTCTTTTGATGAGAAGACAGGTAAGATCGTTAGCAAGAGAGTTTTAAGTGTTCGTTGCACAGGCTATAAAGATGTCTATGAATTTAAGACTCTTTCAGGTAAGAAAGTAACGTCTACTAATAATCATCCTGTATGGACTAAACAAGGTTGGAAGTATATCTGTGAAGCTGAAGAGTTAGCCACTTTAAACACTAAAACAGGTGTTTATTTCTATGAGACTATGCTTGGATCTAAGCCTAAAGGCTATTGTAAAGTTTATAATATGGAAGTAGAAGATACACATACATATATCGCTAATGGCTTTATTGTACATAACTGTGACTTCTTATCTGTAAAAGATTTAAACTCACTTCTAGCTATTATTAACGATAACCCTTACGTAGAACTATGGGCTTCATCTACACCTATCGGTCAAGGTAACTTATATAAATTAGGAACAGATCCTTCATTTAAAGAGTTCCACTTCCCTACTCATGTAGTTGAGCATTATAGTGATGAAATTGATTCGTTTAACAGACGTAACTTGACTGAGATTGCATATGAGCAAGAAGTTTTAGCAAACTACGGAGCATCTGAAGAAAGCGTGTTCCAAGTTAAATTTGTAGATCAAGCTACATATGATGAAGATTCTTTATCTGAACAAGGGAGGTTAGTAACTCTAGATGCAATCAGAGCTAACAGACGTAACTATATTATTACTATGGGTGTCGATTGGAACAGAGATAAGGTTGGTACAAGGATAGTTGTTGTAGCTTATGACAAATCAACATCACTCTACCATATACTCCATAAAGACAGAGTTGCAAAACTAGGATGGACTCAACCTTTAGCTATTAACAAGATCGTAGAAAATAACTATAAATATGACGTTGATCATTTATATGTCGACGATGGTCATGGTGAAACTCAAGCTTCTTTACTAAGAATGTTTGGTCAAAATAGAATTAGAGAAGTAGGTATTCAACACCCTGACTCAAGACTGATGGACACTAAGGCTGTTATGTTTGGCTCTAGCTTAGTTTTAAGAGACCCTGTTACAGGTGAAGAGATTAAAAAACAAACTAAGCAATATATGGTTGAACATACTGCTAACTTGCTGTCAAGAGGTAATTTAGTCTTGCTTGCAGAAGCAGATAATGATATAGTAATGCAACTTAAAAATTACACAGTTAAATCTATATCTGCTAGAGGATTGAAGTCTTACGAAGCAAGAGATCATCAGATCGGTGACCATGACTTAGATGCTTATATGTTAGCTCTACATGCTATTCACCAAGAGTACTCTGAGATTGCAGGGAATAGCCCTATAAATACATTAGTATCGCTAATCAACAACCCGTTAGTAGATAGTACAGTAGCTACTGAAGACCCTTATACTATTATAGATTCTACTAGTAACATTATTCTAAATACTAGAAAGTCTATGACTGACAATGCATTCAGAAGACACAGAACTAAAGGCTTTACACCAAGGAAACGAATAAGATGATAATTTCAAGATTAGAGAACATAGGTACTGATAATCTAAGCCAAAATTACAGGACAGCTAACGGAGTAGGTCTTTGCTACTTTGACCCAACAGAGGAAGTATTAAGAGAATTTGAAGGCAATTCTGTTCTACCTATATACCCAGGAGAAGTCTCTAAGAGACAATTCTATATTGTAAAAGATGGGCATAACTTAGTGCTCAACACATTAACTTTTAAAGCATCAGTAGATGATACTTCATATGAAGTGAAGACAGCTTTAGACTATAATGCTGACTTTGATGCAATTACTAATGGTAATACTGTTATCATCTTCTTCAGTCAATATCCAACAGGTATTATTCCTATTACTGTCTATATTAAAAATATAAATGACACTACAGAAGAACTAGATTTAAACATTGAATTAGAGGTAGCATGAGTACTGAAACTTTAACTAAAACTAAAGAAGAAGTTGATGCACTACTAGCTGAAGCAGAAGGGGTATTAGATGAAATGTCTAATACTCTCTCTACTGTGGAAGTTAAGGTGTCAAACAAATCACCAACAATTATTAAAGCAATCTCTGCTTTATTTGGTCCAGACCATATTCGTTCAGACGGTAGTGCTGTAATTACGTATAAAATGTTTAATCAAGTAAATAAGATGCTAAGGAATGCAGGTAAGTTAAAAGTTAAGGAGTATGTATAATGAATACTTCAGGCGTTTTTATGACGGATCTGAGTCAACAGAGTATTGTTGATAAGCAAAAGGCTGAACTATATATGCAATTATACCCTTATGCTTCTGAAGATTTTCTGTCTTCTATGGATGCGACAAATTATTCTGAAGTTATAGCTTTGCATATAGACAATGTACATAAAGAGCTAGAACGGTTAATGCAGATTATATCTAAACATACACATAATATACCTCCACATGGTCATTCAGTAGTAGGTCATAGCACAGCCTTACCTGTACCTCTCACTACATTAGTTCCTATTCAGTCTTCTACAATTAAATGGACAGTTGTTAAATGCCCTACAGTTCAGAATACTACAGGATCAGCTTGGAACTTAGCAGGTAACTTTAAGGTAACAGGGTTACCTAGTGAAGGTATGTTTATTACATCTGAAAGACGTGCATTACCATTACCTTTGACATTAACTATTACATTACCACCTATTTATACAGCAGGACTCATTTAACATGGCAGTTAGTATTGAATACGAAGAAGAAACATCAAATATTGATGAATATCTTTATTATGCTCAATTGATATCTCAAGCTTTTACTAAAGCCCTAGATCAACAAGAGTGTAATGTAAAAATTGTTATCGGATTGGCAGAAGAGATAGAATCTCAAAAAGAAAAAGTAGAAGATCTACGAGACTTAGTTGAAAATCCAAGCGGAGCAGTAGGAGGGGATCCTTTACAATCAGACGTAGATGGCTCTCAGCTCGAAGGAGATAACCTCAACAACCTAGAAGGTAATTTAGAAGGTCTAAGTTCACAAGAGATAGCTAAGAAGCTTAAAGACGCTTGTATAGACTGTGAATTTAATTTTCCTGTTTTAAATTTTAACTCTAACTTTGATTGGTCTTTTGATAAGCTTAAAGCTAGTCTAGAAATGTATAAGAATATCTTTAAACGATTGACTGACCCCAACCTATGTCATGTTGCAAGTGCATTCTCATTCTCTTGTATACCAAGTATTATTGCTCTGATTATGCTATTAGTTTCTGCATATGCTGCTATTTTAGCTCTACAAAAACTAGGTGGTATAAGTCTTAGTGCTTTTATTCAAGGTATTATTTCAGGGTTACTAGGGCAGATTCTAGCAAGTCTATCTCTTAGATTAGATACTTCTAATACAGGCGTAGGTTGTTTAATTGAAGCCCTTAGGGAGATTGCAAATGATATCGTATCACAGCAAGATCAAATTGCAGGAGCTGTTCCTGCCGATGTTCTTACAGAGTTAGGCTATCAACCTAAAGACTTAGCTGATGATAATGGTTATGTAAGATTAGAAGATGAATCTCATGAGGAACTTCTAGCTGAACTGTCAGAGTTACAACAAGGTGACTCTATTGAAAATCTCGTTAATAATATAGATACAAATCCTTCAGGTCGTCAGCAAGCCACTCTTAAAAAGTCAGCTGCAGAGTGGACTCAAGAAGCTTTCTTAGAAACATACGCAACTATGTCTTTAGATAAACGTTCTATTGTCGATAGATATATGAATAAAGTAGAAGAAGAAATGTCTACGTTTAATAAGACAATTAGCTCAGCCTTCCAACAAGTATCTGAAGTTATAGGTGATGTTATGAATAATATCAATGAAGAGCTGTCTAAGATGTTTGGTTTATTAGATTATTTCCAATGTGAGAATGAACGATCAGGAATGGACTTTACAGCTATTATTGAGTATGTAGATAAGATCATGACTGTTGTGAACTTACTTTCTGCAATTCTAGCTGTTATTGCTAAGAAGGTTGTTAAAAAACTATGTAAAACTAAAGACTCTGTAGCAGCTATTGTTACAGCCATTGAAGAAGAAAATGCTCTTGACGATGCTCTTTTAGATGAGCTAGATCAAGCAGCTATTATTGAAGAATTCTTAGAAAGAGTTGTAGACTTAACTAAAGATGAGAATGGTAACTTAACACCTCTTATTTATGATAAAGAGAGCGCACCTATACTTCCTAAACTTAGTCTTACATCTTGTAACTTAAAAGACTTTATTGAAGCTCATAGCCTAGAGAATGTTATTAAAACAGTCTTAGATGATATTAAAGAAGAAGAGTTAAACGATAAACAAAAAGAACTCGACCCTTATAAAAAGAATCCTACTAAACCTAGAGGGGTGACACCACCTTCTGAGTATGTTTTAGATAAGAGTACGTGGCAAGTTTATCCTATTCAGTATGAAGTTCCTAAATATGCTTTAACAAGAGCAGATGATTTAACGACTGATATTCTAACTAGTCAAGCTGATAGTGAAAAAGGTGTCAGTGCAGGTATTCAAAGTATCTTAGAATTGATATATAATAACCCACTAGACAGTAATAATAAAACAACAGATAACAGTAATGCTTATACTCCTACAGAAGATAATAACGATGACTCTATTAAGAATAAAGATTATAGAGAGTTTATTGTTGCACCTTTATCTGTAGATAAGAATCAAAAGAGAGCTTTTGAGAACAAATGTAAAGATATTGCTGATGTTCTGGAGACATTAGGGAATTTAACTAAAAAATGACTTTAATACAAAAAACTAATTTTACTGATTGCATGACTATTGAGGACTCTAAGTCTCTTACAAAGATACCTGACCAGGTCTATTCTGTAGATAAGAGAAACAGCTACTCGATGAATCGTAATGTAATTGATCGTAGCCTAGGTCGAAAGCAACCTTATGACTTTTCAGAAACTTACCGTATTATAGATACAGAGAGCTTCGTATCATCAGCTTTAAGGAAGAAGAAGACTTTAATTTTAAAAGAAGGTTTTCAGTTCATATCAGAAAATAAAGATGACGTTCTTTATGTAAAGAGTAGATTAGAAGAGATGCAGTATGTTACAGGTAAGAGCTTTAAAGAGTTCTTAGAAGAAGTGACATCTGCATTCATTAATAACCATAACGTATTTATTTTACCTATACGTAAAGCTAAGTCTTCTACAGGTAATGTTAGACGTGTTGGAGGTAAGAAGCTAGAACCTTTAGCAGGTTTCTATGTACTACCTGAAACTAAAGTAGCTATAATGGAAGATGAGTATGGTCAAGTAGTTGGTTATAAATATCAAGTTACTAGATCAACTGTGAGATACTTTAAACCTGACGAAATTCTACATCTTAAATTTGATGCTAAACCAGGTTTCCACTTAGGGACACCTCCTTTAGAACCTCTTATAGATGA
>JACCDZ010222995.1_pt1 | contig 11158 bp, 15 predicted proteins | sample 7449551 | NCBI WGS metagenome assembly JACCDZ01 (sample SAMN15323452, study PRJNA562643) | freshwater metagenome | isolation source: river surface water | place: USA:Blue River Watershed | collected 2017-08-18
ATACTAAAGCTAACAAACTTGTTACATCTTTTGGTAGAAAAATGCATACTTATATTGAAGGGGATGGTCGTATCCACGCTACCTTTACTCAGCTTGTCCCCACAGGATCCCGTATGAGTAGCTCTTCGCCTAGAATGTTGGGCGAATAAAATTCCGTGAATTGCTGGAATCCCATTAGGGCTTTATAGCTTAGGGCAATCAGCAGCGAAGGTCAGTAGAAATACTGATAACGTTCAGAGACTAACACATGGAGTCTAAACAGATATCTGTAGACAGTAAAGTGACACGAGCGCGGAACAATTAATAGGGTAGTGTTGCATAATATTATCTTTATTTAGTACTTTTGTACTATATGGAAGCAAAGCAACTACTACAACAACGAGATTGGTTATATACAAAGTTTATAACTGAAGATCTAAAAAACTCCGAGATATCAGTATTGACGGGAGTATCACGAAAAGGTGTCGAATATTGGCTAAAAAAGTATGGGATTAAAAAATTTAAGGCTGGCTATAAATATCCTATTAATGAAGGTAAAATAGATGTCACTAGCCCTGAGTTTATGTATTTTGTAGGGCTATTTATAGCTGATGGTACTATGAATAGAAAAAACAAAAGAGCTACAATAAAGATAAAGGATATAGAACCTTTAGAAGCCATTAAAGCATATTTTGAAACTACAGTACCTATAACTAAAATAGATGACGGATATCATAACTTTAATTATGAGCTGAGGCTTTCTAGCAAAACTTTAACCGATTATTTAGGTAAACTTTATACAGACAATAAAACGTCTGACGTAGTGTGGCCTACTGCCCACAACAAAGACTGTTTTAATATGTTATTCAGAGGTTTTATAGATGGCGATGGTTCTGTAGAAGTAAAGTCCTACGCAAGCGCTTATTTTAGATTTGGCTCTGCTTCAAAAAACCTCATAGAACTTTTTCTATGTCAATACTTAATTTACTATCCCACAGCAGTTATAAATAGATACAAGGCATCCTTGAAGTCAAATAAATATTTTGAGCATCTAGAGCTGAGAAATGGGTTTAATCATTTAGTGGAGGTATATCAAGAGTACCCAACATTCGCTATAAAAAGAAAACGTGATAAAATAAAACTATTAATTGATGATATAGTCCAAACTTATGGGATAATAAACTATAAGAGGTGGGGATAAAGAGCCCCACGGTAAACACACATTGAACATGCAGCAAGCTCCATCCACAGAGCAGTATAGAAGAATCTTTGTGCCAGAGCCGGGATGGGAGCTAGTGGACGCGGATTATAGTTCTGCTGAGTTATTTATTGCTGCCTTCCTGTCTGGAGATAAAAAGCTTATTGAGGCAATTAGTCTTGGATATGATCTCCACTCATTTAGTGCTTATCAAATATTTGGTGAGGATTGGGTAAACGCAGGAGGATCAAGAGAGCCTGTTGGTAAGCCTCCTACGGAAGAGACAGCAACGATGAGAAAAAAGTCTAAGGCACTGAGCTTCTCATTATTGTATGGAACTGGAGTCGTGTCTTTTAGTGAAAATTCAGGCATTACAACATCGGAGGGTAAAAAATTAATGGGGACTTACTACGCTACTTTTCCAGAGCTGTCGGCGTTTTTCAAAGGGTCAGGTGAATTTGCTCTTAAGCATAACTACATCAGAGAACCGCACTTCAAAAGAGTTAGATTTTTCAACCCACCCACTAATGGAAAAGAAGCCTCTCATGTTAAAAATGCTGCTATGAATTATCAACCGCAGTCAATAAATGGTTCAATTATGAAGTATGCTCTTTGTCTTATGAAAAAATATATAGACGACAATTCTTTGCAAGACCGCGTAAGGCTTTTGCTAACAGTACACGATTAAATGCTGGTTGTGTATAAATCTTCTTAATTGCGGGAACATCCTTAAATTGTTTAGTACGGTCATGTATCTATAGTAAAATTTACTATCTTTACATGAGCACTCTTCGTAATGGAAGTAGTGAGTAATAACCTAAGCAAGTCGGACAATCCGCAGCTAAAATGAATAATAAAATAAAACAAGTGCTTATAGGAAGTATGCTAGGTGATGGATATCTATCACAACAAGGATCTTTTAGTACGGGCTGCAAGTATAAAGAGTATATTGAGTTTAAAGCTGATATACTAAAAGGCTACGTTACGGATAAAAGCTATAGACTGATACTAGATAATGGCTATTCAGGCCAGCCTGGAGGGAATGAGTACCATAGACTAGACATTCTAAAAAATAGAGAAATAGAAAAGCTATGTGCACTTCCTTTAAAAGAGCTTATAGAGGGATTAGATGAGTTTGGGTTAGCTATTTGGGTATATGACGACGGAAGTCTGCACCAAAAAAAGTTATTTTACAACCTTAATACCCACTTCTTCAGTAAAAAAGAGCATACAGAGATTCTGATACCTTTTTTAAAACAGCGTTTTGGACTAGTTCCTACACTCACATATGAAAAAAAGAAGGATGGCAGGTTATTTTGGTATATAAGGATAAATAAAAAAGATGGCGCAGAAATTATAAACAGCATACTTAAAAGGTATCCTATTGAATGCTATGCCTATAAAACATATTCTGGTAACATCAATGACACTATAAAAGTAAAAAACATTATAGCTCAAAATATCACCACCAAAAAAGTTATTAGCTTTTCTAGTATGTCTTTAGCTGGAAAATTGGTGTATACAACCTATAGCGTTATAAAAAAGCACATACATAACAAAACTCCGTTTAGGGGGTACTTATTTTATTATTCAAATGAGTTCAACGACCAGTCGAAAGACGTAGAGCCAAGTGGTTCGAAACAGAAGACATCTGTATAGATGAAGATATGGTCTGATCTGCATAGGAATATGCAGCAGTTGGAGTGCCGCCAACGGGTATAGATTAACGACCTATATTGAACATTATCAACGATATGCAGCAGGTATCAGAAGCTAGAAAAGATTTTTCTGTAGAATGGGCAAAAATTCAGACCGAACTTATGGAAAAAGCAGCTAAATTTGTAATCCCTTCTGGAGTACTAAAAGTAGATACAGACATCCTGCAGCACTGGACGAAAGGCTAATAAATATGTACAATGACAGTATTATTAAGTAACATATACACTGCCCTAGAGTTGGAGGCAATAAATAAAGAACAGGCTCTGTATCTGATCTTTACCCATGAAAACCTCAGCTATCCTATCACGCCTGAGGATTTACTAGCACTTACGCAGCTCCGATATATTGTTGGAGGAAAGGTTGGTAAATGCCTGTTAGAGACTGAAAGCGTATCTAAAAAGCTTACAGGCACTATCGCCGCAAAATACACCACTGAAATATCCAAAGAGATTCCAAAAAAACTTTGCAAACTTCTTTGTGAGGTTAATAAAGAAGGCACTTTATATCTACCTGGTGGAGAAGACTCGATAGAGCATACGGCGGAAAATTATTTACGTGGTGAAGGCCTAATTGCTTACCATTACATTATATTTTTGTATTTGTTTCCCACTGTTGGAGAAAACAACAAACGTTGGGAAAAACACTTTACAAAGACACAGTACAATGGGGCAAGGTTACGTGTTAGAAACACAGGTAATTCCAAGACATTTCTTAGGATAGCTAAAAAGGTAGATATGGGTGTTTTCTTGTATGGTACCTATCTTTTCATACAAGCCAGTATGGACGGCAAAAAAACCTACATAAAGAGCATAAATAACTATTTGGCGGAGTATCAGGACTGGTATTTAGATGCCATGGAGAAAGTCAAAAAAGCAAAATCTATCGAAGATTTGTTTGGCCGACCTAAAAACGCTGAGAACGTAATGAATATAGTTTTATAATATGGGCAGTATATTTTCAAAATACAAAGATGTCCTTATTGATATCTCAGATACAGAACATAAGAAGGATCTTACCTACCCTTTGCAAAAAGTAGGCGACTTAGTCAATGGGTATACCAGAGGAGATTTTATTATCGTAGGAGGTAAAAAAACCTCCGGTAAAAGCTCCTTTGTGTTGAATAATTATGTAAATTACCCTCTCCTTAAGAGGGCAACAAGCAAAGCTGACAACAAGAAGATTGATATAAAAGTCATTTATATTAATACCAAAAAAACTGTAAAAAGTACGTTGGAAAAACTTATTGTTAACTACGCAGCTAACAAGCATGGGCTGTGTAAACTAGGTGTTCCTACACTATACAATCTAAGTGGTAGCCACGAAAAGATCTCTAGAGGACTAGCAAAAAATGTGATATCTTCAGTAATGAGTGCCTATGATCAGTTTTCTGAAAAAGGCATCCTAACCTTATCTGCAGGAAGAAAATCTATCTATGAAATAACTCAATTGATAAAAGCATCTCTTGCCGAATACGGGGAATACAATGAAGAGCTTGAAGAGTTTGTATACAAACCTGAGTTCTCCGATCTAATCCCGATTGTAGCCATAGATGATGTTTCTGGAATTACAATAGAGTCATCGGTTTCTGAAGAGTCTGGTTTAAGAGCCTCCGCTGCTGCTCAGATAGCTATAGAATTAAAATCAATAGCTAAAACATATGGGGTTTTGGTAGTACTTACAGTTCCTTCAGGGCCTGTATACACCTCCACAAACTATTATAGTAGCAGCATTGAAGAGGTAACTCCATATCATATCTATGCAGACAGAATCTTATTGCTAAAAAACCCAGCTGAGTCAGAGAAATTCAAAGAAGTACTAGGATTTGATATGTATAAGTTTGTTAGTAAAATAAATGGTGCATGTTACTTTAGATCCCTCTATGTAGGCTCTAATTATATGGGCGCCTCTGGAGTGTATGTTCCGTTGTTCATGTATCCTGAAAATGGTACCTTTTTAGAGTTACCTAAAAACTCAGTTGATGACGATGATGATGAGCTATTAGATTTCTATGATCTTGTTCAGAGCAGAACCACACTAAAAGACGCCTTTTTTAAAAACAGTAAATAAATAGTAAAATGAATAATCAATTAGCTACAATTCAGGAGCAAGAAGTGCAGGCAGCTCCTTTTACAGCGACTACTCCGTTAGCGGAGAAAAGGATTGCTGCAGAGCAGATGATTCGCTCTGGGCTATTACCAGCTACTGTAGCGTGTGTGGATGATCTTGAGGATCCAGACAGTGCCAACAGGGCTATAGGAGCAGTTATTGCACTAGTAGAATACGGTAATGAGATCAATATTGGTCCTTGGGTAGCTCTACACAACATGCACGTGGTTTCCGGTAAAGTGGTTATGGGTATACATATGTATACTGGGCTGGCTCTAAGACATGGAATCCTTATAGACGTCATAGCAGATTATGAAAAAGTCTATAAAATGAATCCTGCAACAGGTAAGCACGATCTAAAAGATGGGCAACCTATTCTTATGGATTATATAACTACAGTAGAAATTACAAGAGTTTATAAACAGCTTGGCGGTATTGTAAAAACTCACAAGTTTAGTAAATACTGGACAGAAATCAAAAAGGCTGGTTTACATGAAAGAGATAATTATGTAAAAAGACCCACCACGATGCTTAGAACCAGATGCATTACTGAGGCATTGCGGTTATATGCAGCTGATATCTTCATGGGTACATATGAAACAACTGAGATGTTGGACGTCACTGCTGAGACTTATGAGGTAGATGATGATGGGAACGCGGTTAGCATTAAACAAAAATAACAATAACATTAATAACAGTAATTATGTCAGATACGACAGAAACTCAAGACAGCTTTTTGGATTTTGAAAAAGAATTATTAGGAGATAACGCTGCTGTAGCTGAAGCTGTAGTAGAACCTATTATCGAAGATGAGGCAACAACTTCTAGCAATACTGCAGAAGTAGAAACAGCTGTAACAGAAGAGGCTGTAGTTGAGGCGCCAGCAGCTACTAGTGATGAACCTGCTCCGACTACTGAAGCTAAAGAAGAAGCTGCAATAGAGGAAAATTATTCTATTGAAGATGTTACGGTAAAAACTGCTGCCCCAGAAGAACCAGTTAGAGATGTTCCTGCAGTTGAAGCTCCAGTAACTAAAGATCCTATTATAGAAGCTGTAGTAGCTGAAGATGTAGAGGAAGCCCCTATGGAAGAAGACGCTCCTATGGAACAAGAGGCAGAAACTGAAGAAACTCCAGACACTGCTAGTGACAGTGATGATGATGATGATGATGATGATGATGATGATGACTTTGATATCCTAAACATTTTTAGCGAACAAGCGTCCTCTTCTGAGCTTGGTGCAGGTATCCATGAGAGAGTTAGACTTATTTCTGCTTCTGGAGAAAGAAGAAAAGACTCTAATGGAAACCTAGTTAAAAAACAGCTGTTTTTAAAGTTCAAAAAATTCTCAAAAGACAATGTGGATTTAGGAGAAAAAGAAATTTCTTTCTTTATTGTAGATGCTTCGAAAGACACTGCAATCAATAACTTACTAAACTTCACTGCGCAAGTAACTGAGATATTGAGTTTGTTCTATACTCCAACCGAGCTAGAAGAGAAGTTTGACCCTTTTGGAAGAGTGTTTTATAATGCGGATAATGATGACAGAGATGAGGAAGCCGTTAAAGCTGATTATCACAACACTAAGATTAAAAAAGCTGTTATCAAAAATGAAAAAGGATTTACTGCTGTACAAGCCGCTATTTGTACTGATGCTGCAGCGTTATTAGCACCTTTCTGTGGTTTTGAAGGCCCTATCTTTAGATTGAAACTTGTTGAAAGCGATGACAACAAATATATCGAGATTCCTAGATTTGATCCATTTGTTGAAAAAGCAGGTGTTGACAAAGAATCTTCAGTGTTGTACAAAGAGTAATCTAATTTTAATTTTAATATCCGTATACAATGATAAATTTAACGAATGTATTTTTAAGCTCTGCTCCTGCTAGATTCAAACTACCTTTTGGAGTTCATAAAAATGTTGCTCTGATCGATATCGACAACGAAGTAAGACGAGATAAAAATGGAGTTAAAACCGCAAAAAACTGTTTTATTACTTTTGGTACTGTAGATACTGAAAACGAAAACAAAGTTACTGCCCAATCAACATTTAGCTTTTTCAATATTGATAAGCCAGCGTTTGCAGTTCAAAACTTTATTCATCAGTATAATCAACTTACTCAAATCGGTCTAGCTGTGGTACCAAAAGATAACCAAAAAGCCTTTAACAAAGCCCTTGGAAAAGAGTTGATGGCTCACAAAGATGTGTTCATCGAGTGTAAAACAGCCTCTACCCCAGGAGCAAAGCTAACTAAGGCTATTGCGGATACCCAAAAGAAAGTCGTAGATACCTTCGTAGCTCTTTTGAGTGACTACAAAGGTGTTGGTAATGGGGATTTGGTGCAACTTGCTGTAGTAACTGATACTAAAGGAAAGTTCTTGGATTTACCTAGAGAAGACAAAGGATTTATTTCTAAAATGGATGGAGGCCGACCTGTTATTATTGATGCAAAATATCACAGATGGCATGCAAACAAAGACAAGGTCGAAAAAGAAACACCAGATGACTTAGGCAACGAGGACATCATTTCAGAAGAAGAGGTGTTAATGGGATCAGAAGAATTAGATTTGTAGAGCTATGAATCTAACTAATGTATTCTTAAATAGCAGAGAGTCTCTCTTGACCCGTCTCTTTAGAAGCGTTAGTTCTTATGATATCTATTGTAACCTTGTCGGTGAAGATATAGAAATAGGGAAGGTTATCCTCAGTCCAATACGAAAGGATAACCGCCCTACTTTTTTACTCTTTGTATCAGAGACTAAGGACGAAGTGTTTTTTAAAGACTATGCCTGGCTAGGAGGTAATGTTATAAAATTTACCCAGCTTTTTGCTCTATATCATGAAAATATCCACTTAAACACTTTTACCGAAACTGTACGTTATTTGGATGAAAAACTAGGTATTGGATTATTTCCAGGCACTGTTAAAAAAGAAATAGTTCGACGAGCGGACATAGATCAAGCATACTATGCTTCAAAAAGAGTAATAAAATTCAAATCAAGACCTTTTACAGAACGAGATCTAGAGTACTGGCAGCAGTATCATATTACGCCTGACATACTAGATCTATATAAAGTACGCTCTGTTCGCCATTTTTTAAATGAGCAAAATGAAGTTATCTGGACTGTAAGCACATCTGCTATTGTACTTGCATATGTTATTTACAACAAATGTAAGATATACCGACCGGAAGACGCCTTAGAGTTTAAGTGGAGAAATACCTGCCCAGGTCATTATATACAAGGAGTGGAACAACTTAAAATCATAGGTAAGCGAGAAAATCTTATCATCACAAAAGCTCTGAAAGATGTCATGGTATTTTTCAAATTCATAGGAAAACTCTATAATATTATAGCGCCTCACGGAGAGACCTATAACTTCACAGATAAAATGTTATCCTCATTTTTAGCCTCCTATAAACGGGTTATAATCATATATGATTTTGATTTAGCTGGGGTATCTGCAGCCAACAGACTTAGAAAAAGAGATTCTAGAATAGAGGTAATGTTCGTATCAACAAAACGTATGTTTATAAACGCTAAGTTGAAGGTTATTGACAAAGATATTTCAGACTTCTCTGTAATGAGATCAGAAGAAGAAATCATGGCTAAACTAAATTCTATGGGACTATGCTAAGTGATGATAATTTGGTAAGTATACTTGATGATTTGATAGGCCTCATAGAAACAGATATAGGGCTGTTCTATAAGACCTATAGATCGTTGCCTTATCCTATTTATAGTGAAATAGAGAGGCTGTCACTATCTTGTCAAAAAGTGCAAAAACAAAAAAAGACTATAGTAAAATCAAAGATTGTTGCTAATACATTTCATAAAAAATTTAATAATAAAACAAATGGAAAACAATAAATATAAGGTGGATCAGGCTACTGTAGACGGAGCAATTACTCAGGAGATATTTATCCAAGGCACAAAGTCTACTCATGTCTGTATAATTCTCTTGAACACGGGCTATGAGGCAGTAGGCCACAAGACTTTTCCAGAGGATAGTGAGCTTAATGCAACACAGAAAAAAGAAATCGTGAGAAATCTTGCTTTTGCTGATGCGACAGATCACATCGAAGGTATTGCCAGATGGCAAAAAATAGTTGCTGAAATGGTAGCAGAAAGACAGAGCGATACTGCTATGTCTGAAGCCCCATCAGAACCACTATATGATCACTTATGATTCTGAGTTTACTGTTTTAATTCCTCACTGGGTAAATAAAGTCCAAATAGGGACTGTACCCAGTGAGTTTTATGGCAGTAAGGATAAATTGCCTGAATCAATAAAAGGAGCAACACTTAAAAGGTTTGGTAATAAAGCATTTTACATAGATAGCAGCAAAAAAAGAATTCTTAAAAATCCAACCAAGGTAGGTCAACCAAAATATTGGAACTTGAACGGACAATCATTTTATAGTAATAACATGGATTGGAGAACTCGGGTTACAATAGTAAATTTTTATCACGCATATTTTAAGGGTTTTATAGAGCAGCAACTTAAAGAACCTTTTCCTATTTTTCTAAATTACACTTTAGAATTTAATATTAAAATACACGAGGTTTATACTACCTTTACTCCAGATATTACAAATATGTGGATTCTTGCAAAATTATTTGAAGATACTGTGGTGTCTTGCGGTCTACTAAAAGACGACAGCCCCGAATTCAGATGTCATACAGGATATGGCTATCAATTTGTAGATAAGGAGGAGGATAGGAAATTGGTAATTTCGTTCAAGTATAATAAAAAATAAAGTATGCCCATAGATGTAAGTTCTATAAATCTAAACCCCGCTAGAAACGAATGGTTTCGACCTTTCGAGCTGGAGTGTGTGCGAAAACCAGACAAATTAATGAGCTCTAGAAACGTTACCTGTGTGCTGGAGATACATCCTTTGCTTGTTATGGCCAGATCAATAGAACTTGCAGCAGAGCATAAAATGCATAGCTCTGATTTGTCTAGTGTGTATTCGGATATGTTCATGTTAATGCTTGATTACTTAGAAAATGGATTCGTAATAAATAACTTTAAACTACCGTTCAATGCGTGATATTTTATTAAAAGAGGCCGTAACACATATGTCTGAAGCTGCACAGCAGTTGAGCAAAATGGTTACTAACAGTGCTTTTGCACAACATCTTCTAGAACAAGCCTACATGAATGGGCAATTTTCATCTGATCCAGTATTGGAATTAGAGCAGGTACTAGAGGTTTCGATAGGAATAGTAATTGAAGGCGTTGTTACCTACCACGAGTTTGTATCAAATTTAATGGCCAAATTTAAAATGTTTGAAGAGGCCTTAGGAGAAAATACAGCCATAGGCTTTTTAATACTATTTGATCCTGATATCATTGATGATGAATCTATCTGCCAGGACTCAGTAGAAGATATTACAGATCTCTTTGCTAGGTATAACCTGCAGCGACTAAACGTTCAAATTATGCAGAGCAAGAATCAAAACTAAAGGATACCCCCGAGACAGAAACTGTTTTGGGGGTATTTTTTTTTTTTTCTTACTTATCGTGATTGATAGACTCTATAATAAGAGCAATCGAATTAGCTGGGCCAAAGGCAGATCTTATGAATTTTATAAGCTCCTGCGAAACATCTTCTGTTTTAGTTTCATCGTCATAGGTATACTTAACAGTAGTTACTGTAGCTTGAATAGCTTGACGTAATGCTCTAGCAGCAATTGAGTATCCAATAAGCATAGACCCGTTTCCAGTTGTCATCTCGTAAATAGACATGATTACTAAGAGGTCTTTTACCCCCATTAAAGCTCTTTCATGGATAAGCACTATCAAAGGATTTTTCTTGTTTTCATCATCTAATAGGCCGTAAGCAAAATTTATACCTAGTGTCAGCACAGTAAATAACAGGACATCTGAGATTAGATTCGCCATATTTTTCTTTTGGTGAGGCTTTAGATTAACAGATCTTGTTTCTTGAAGCTGTAGTGTAGCTGCCCATAATGTCTGTAATATACCCTCAGACTCAGTACCTACCCACTCTAGTGTATATCCTCCATCAGGTGTCGATACCTTAGTCAGCTTAGCTGCAGATTCATTAGAGTCCTTGCTTTTTGCAGGCATGTAATATCTACCTAATTTTGAAAATATCCATCCCCTCATTTTTCCAATAGCGGCAA